>Ga0182014_10000201_pt1 | contig 74511 bp, 60 predicted proteins | sample 612S2DmetaG_FD_120489 | JGI IMG/M metagenome (GOLD analysis project Ga0182014, IMG submission 120489) | Permafrost microbial communities from Stordalen Mire, Sweden - 612S2D metaG | ecosystem: Environmental > Terrestrial > Soil > Wetlands > Permafrost | place: Sweden: Stordalen | collected...
GCACGCCAATGCAGGGCGCGCCAACGCAGGGAGGGCGGAGCACGAACGCCTCCTCGCCGCCCGTGCCGCGTTGAAAACGGCAGGGACTGCCGTGGCCGAGGCCGGGCGGGACCTGGAGGAGCACCGGGGCCGGGCGCACGAAGCGCGCCGGGAGCGAGACCACCAGCACCAACAAGTCGCCGACTTGGAAGAGCGGATGGCCGCAGCCCGAGCCGGCGAGCAACGGGCCGAAAGCCAGTTACGCCAAGCAGAAAAACAGCTCGCTGAGGCCGAGCGCCGAGCCCGGTCCGCTCAGGACAAGCTTGACAAAGCCAGAGCCGGTCTCGACCTCGAGGGGACGACGAAGTAGCGCCGGTCCCGCTTCCCTCCCGCCCTAGTCAGCGCCGGGGCGAAGTGAGGGTCTTGAAGAAGGCGGTGCCTCCGTTGAGGGTCGCCCGTCCCAGGCGGCGTCCCACCTCGCTACCCAGAGCGGCGCCCACAACTGCACCTACCACGGGCCCCACGAAAGGGATGGGGACCAAGGACCGCACGAGCACGGCCCCGGAGATGCCCCCAGCGACCGACCCGGCGGTCGCAGCCGTCTTTTCTGCATGCTCGTCATAGCTCTCTTCCACTGTTCGGCTCCTTGCTCGGTGGGACAGCGGTCACGCTAATGCCGCCAACCCGACTGGTCACTCAGGGTTTTCCCCGGTTGTTCCCTACCGGCAACAGGCGCCGGCGCCCGCCGCGGGCCGGCCACCTTGTTGGCCGTGGTAATTAACTTGCCATTAGCTCGCCGGTACGCTGGCGTCTTTGGCATTTCCTTACGGGCCAGCGAGCCGTGCCCCGGGGCTTCTTGCATTTCCTTTCGATTTTCGGCATAAAATGCCAAAGGCGCGGCCCCGTGCCCTCAGGACACGTAAGTAAGTCCCCAATACGCGGGCCGGCGGGCAGGCCACGTGGAGATTAGTGACAAGCTAGGCCGAAGTTACTTGGCTAGAAGCTGAAGAACCCCGCCGTCCCTCGACCTAAGGCGCCAGTGAAAGGGCGACGGCCGCCTCGACATGCAGCCGGGTGGTCGGGAACACCGGCACGGGGCTGTCCTCGGGCCCCACCAACAGCTCGATCTCCGTGCAGCCCAGGACAATGCCCTCGGCACCGGCATGTGCGAGTCGGCCGATGACGTCGCGGTACACCTGCCGTGAGATCTCCGTAACGTTGCCAAGGCAGAGCTCGTCGTAGATAATGCGGTGGACTTCGGCGCGGTCGTCGGGCGGCGGCACCAGCACCCGCAGCCCGTGCCCGGCGAGCCGGTCGCGATAAAAGTCCTGTTCCATCGTGAACGCCGTGCCCAATAGTCCCACCGTGGTCAGCCCGGCCCGTCGTACCGCCGCGGCGGTGGCGTCGGCCAGGTGCACCAGAGGGATCGTTACCGCCGCCTCGACCTGGTCGGCGACCTTGTGCATCGTGTTGGTGCACAGGACCAGCAGGTCAGCGCCGGCGGCCTCCAGCTGGCGGGCCAGCCCGGCGAGCAGCTCCCCCGCCGCGTCCCATCGCCCGGTCACCTGAAGTTGCTCGATCTCGGCGAAGTCGACCGAGGCCAGGACCAGGCGCGCCGAGTGCAGGCCGCCGAGCCGTTCCCGGACGAGCTCGTTCGCCAAGCGGTAGTACTCAGCGCTGGACTCCCAGCTCATCCCGCCGAGCATGCCAATGACGCGTGGCCTGCCGACCGTGCCGGAACCGGTGCCCGTTGTCAACGCCGGAGCCGCTCGACAGTCCTCAGCTTGTTGGTCACGTCGAGGGCCGCCACCTTGTACGCCTCGGCCAGGGTCGGGTAATTGAAGACGGCGTTCACCAAGTAGTCCACTGTCCCGGCGCACCCCATGACCGCCTGGCCGATGTGCACGATCTCGGTCGCGCCCGTGCCGAAGAGGTGCACGCCGAGGAGCTTGCGGTCCACCGGCGAGACGAGGAGCTTGAGCATCCCGGTGGAATCACCGCAGATCTGGCCCCGAGCCAGTTCGCGGTAACGGGAGATCCCGACCTCGTAGGGGACCGATTGGGCGGTCAGTTCCGCCTCCGTCCGGCCTACGTAGCTGATCTCGGGGATGGTATATATGCCGATGGGCATGGTCCCCGTTATTGCTGTGGTCGGCTCGTCAAAAGCGTGGTACGCGGCCAGCCGTCCCTGCTCCATGGAGGTGGACGCGAGCGCGGGAAAACCGATCACGTCGCCCACGGCGTATATGTGGCCGAGGTTGGTGCGATAGTGCTCGTCTACAGGTATGCGCCCTCGTTTGTCGGGCGTGATCCCGATAGTTTCGAGGTCAAGGCTGTCGGTGGCGCCCTGGCGGCCCGCCGAGTACATGACGACGTCGGCCGCCACTGCCTTGCCGCTGCCGAGAAGGGCCACCGAGCCGCCGTCGTGCACCTCCACCGCCTCGACAACCTCGCGGAACCGGAAGGTGACCGCCAGGTCCCGGAGGTGGAACTGCAACGCCTCGACGACCTCCTCGTCACAAAAGTCGAGCATCCGGTCGCGCTGCTCGATGACCGTGACCTTGGTGCCGAGCGCGGCAAAGATCGACGCGTACTCGATGCCAATGACACCGGCACCGACTACCACCAATGAGCGAGGTACCTCGCCCAGGCCGAGGATACCGTCAGAGTCGAAAACATGGACGTCGTCAAAGGCCACGCTCGGCGGTCGAGCCGGACGCGTGCCGGACGCGATGATGACCTTCTCCGCGCTCAGCCGCCGCTCCCCCGCACCCGTGCGGACGGCCACCGTGTGCTCGTCGATGAACTGGGCCGTGCCCTGGTGCAGTACCACCCGGTTGCGAGCCAACTGGTCGCGGACCACCTCGATCTCGCGGGCCACAACGTGATGAGTGCGCCGCGTCAGGTCGTTCATCGTGATGTCCTCTTTGACCCGGTAGCTCTGGCCGTAGAGGTCGCGCTGCGAAAGCCCGGTCAGGTACAACACGGCTTCCCGCAGAGACTTGGAGGGGATGGTCCCGGTGTTGACGCATACACCTCCGACCACATCGCGCTTTTCGATCACGGCCGCCCGCCGACCGAGCTTGGCGGCGGCGATCGCCGCCCGCTGTCCCCCGGGGCCGCACCCGATCACCAGGAGGTCATAGTCGGCCACAGACGTCCCTGCCTGGAGCGCTTATCTCGCTGAAGCGGAGGGTTGGCCCAGGAACTGCTCCAGCACCTCGACCACGAACGCATGGTCCACCTCCTGGGGCAAGCCGGACACGGTCACGGTGCCTATGACCCCGGTACCGGCGCCACCCACCCGCAACGGGAACGAGCCGCCGTGGGCCGCATAGGCGTCCTCGGGGAGCTTCGAAGACCCCTCGAAGGTCGTCCCCCGGGCCCGGAAACGGGTACCGACGAGGTACGAACTGTGCCCGTAGCGCTCCACGACCCGGCGTTTGCGCTCGACCCACCCATCGTTGTCGGCGCTGGAGCCGGGCAACGCGGCGTGGAAGAGCTGTTGGGCCCCATAGCGAATGTCGACGACGATGGGAAGCTCCCTTTGCCTGGCTGTGTCGACGAACAGCGACCCGAGGCGCCAGGCGTCCTCATAGCCGAAGCTGTCGAACACGAGGCGGCGTTCCTGTGCCTCCAGGACGTGGGCGAGCTCAGCCGGGTCGTCGTGGTCGGTCATAACAGCTAAACCTAATCGCCGACGCGGGGCGCCGGTCAGGCTCGCAGCGCGCTCAGCACGGCGATGCAGTTATCGGCCTTGTCCACCGGCACCAGAAGATGGTCATGGTGGAAGCCGGCCAGCACGTTGCAGGGGATGCCCTCAGCCCGCCAAGCGGACGGGCTCCCCGCGGGCCGCGAGGCGGTACCTGGAACAAACGGGGACCCTGCGACGTTAGTTGACGTGTCATCTAGTTCGCTATGGAGGTACATCTCACCGTGCTCAAGGCCGCACAAACCTCGGTGCCGATCCACCCGCTGCTCGCTCAACGCTGGAGCCCGCGTGGCTTTGACGCCGAACATCAACTCGACGACCAGACCGTGCTGGTCCTGCTGGAGGCCGCCCGCTGGGCGCCGTCGGCCGCCAATTCCCAGCCCTGGCGGTTCCTGGTGGCCCGCCGCAACGAACCTGCCTTTGCGCAGCTGCTCGCCGTCCTGTCCCCCGGCAACCAACCTTGGGCGGAGCGAGCCAGCGCTCTTGTGCTCGTCGCGGCCGAGGTCGTCGACGAGGAGGGCAAGACCCGGCCGTGGGCGCATTACGACACCGGCCAGGCGGTGGCCGCCCTAAGCCTCCAGGCGGAGGCCATCGGGCTCAGTGCCCACCAGATGGGAGGCTTCGACGTAGCCGCGGCTGCTCGTCAGTTCGGCCTTGACGCCGCCTTGAGCCCGGTTGTGGTCGTTGCGCTCGGCCGCCGCGACGAGGCGAACCCCCTACCCGAGCCTTATGCCGCACGGGAGACGGCATCCCGGGCTCGCTCGCCCCTGTCCAGCCTGCTCCTTTCCAGCCTGCTCCTGGCGCCGGCCTCGGGCCAGACTGACCAGGCCGCCTGAACCTGTCGCCAGGCTGACCAGTTAGCCTGCCCCCAGTTAGCCTGCCCCCAGTTAGCCTGCCCCCAGTTAGCCTGCCCCGGGAGGAGCCGAGCAGTTTGTCAACGCGCATAAGCCCGCCGGCAGGCGTGGACCGCAGGGCACGTATGAACCCGAAGGTGGCAGTCAGCGTCGTCTTCGTGGCCGCCATGTTCATGAGCATCATGGACGTGACGATCGTCAACGTCGCCCTGCCCACCATCGGGCGGGACTTCCGCGTCACGCCGACCGCGGTGGGCACCATTTCGATCGCCTTCCTCGTCAGCCTGGCCGTGTTCATCCCGGCGTCGGGGTGGCTGGGCGACCGCTTCGGCGCCAAGAGGATCCTGCTGGGCGCGATCGCCGTTTTCACTTCGGCATCGGCGCTGTGCGGGACGGCGACGAGCCTTTCCGAGCTGGTGACCTACCGAGTGCTGCAGGGCGTGGGCGGAGGCATGTTGGCCCCCGTCGGGCTGGCCATGCTGTTCCGGGTGTTCCCTCCCCGAGAACGCGTCCGCGCCTCTGCCATCCTGACCGTGCCCACCACGCTCGCCCCCGCCCTCGGCCCGGTGGTGGGCGGCATCCTCGTCACCGACCTGTCATGGCGTTGGGTCTTCTACGTCAACGTGCCGATCGGTGTGGCCGCCATCGCCTTCGGGGCCGTGTTCCTCCAGCACCAGCCCCAGCTGAAGCCGGGGCGGTTCGACCTGCCCGGGTTCGCGCTCTCCGGCAGCGGTTTGGGCTGCCTCATGTACGGCGTGTCCGAGGGCCCCGATCTCGGGTGGGGCTCGCCCGCGGTCGTGACCACAATCGTCGCCGGCGCGGTGCTGATAGGGGCCATGGTGGCCGTCGAACTGCGCACCCGCGAACCCATCATCGCCCTGCGCCTGCTGGGCAACCGGCTCTTCCGTTCCGGCAATGTGGTCATGGCCCTGGTGTCGGTCTCGTTTTTCGGCACCCTGTTCGCCATCTCGCTGTACTACCAGGACGGGCGGGGCCTGAGCGCCCTGGGGTCGGGCCTGAGCACCTTCCCCGAGGCGGTCGGGGTCATGGCCGGGGCGCAACTGGCGAGCCGCATCCTCTACCCCCGTCTGGGCCCCCGGCGTCACATCACCATCGGCCTAGTCACAGTGTCCGTCGTCACTGCCTTGATCTCAACCCTGGGCGCCTCGGCCAGCCTTTGGTGGGCCCGGCTGCTGATGTTCGCGCTCGGGCTCGGCATGGGCCAGGTGTTCGTCCCCACCCAGGCGGCATCGTTCGCCACCATCTCAGCCGAAGCCACCGGGCGGGCCTCGACCCTGTTCAACGCCGTCCGCCAGCTGGGGGGCGCTGTGGGCGTGGCCCTGCTTACCACCGCCATCGTGCTTGTCGGGCCCACCCACCTGGTCGGCGGCCATGTCGTCGCCCAGTTCCTCGCCTATCGGGTGGCCTTCCTCGTCGCCGCCGCCTTCAGCCTGTGCGCCACCGTCGGTTCGCTTGCCATCCGGGACTCCGAGGCGGCCCAGACGATGGTGAGGCGTCGCGCCGGGCCCGTGGCGACAGGCAAGTAGCCGGGAAGCGAGCACGGTCGCGCCATTAGGCTCCCGTCAGTGGTGCCGTTCCCGAGGAGGTGCGATGGGCGGAGACGATGACCGTCTTTCACGTTCGGCGATCGTCACCGGCGCGGCCGGCGGTATCGGCCGGGCCATCGCCGTACGCCTGGCCCGCGACGGCTTGGCCCTGACGGTCGTGGACCTGCCCACGGCCGCACATCAACTGGGGGCCCTCGTCACGCAGCTGACCGCTGCCGGGGCCCGGGCGGTGGCGGCGGCGGCTGACGTATCTATGGCCGAGGAGGTCGAGGCCGCGGTAGCCGGCCACGTCGGGGCCCACGGCGGGCTCGACGTGATGGTGGCCAACGCGGGGATCGCCGTCACGGCACCCTTGCTCGATACGACCGACGAACAATGGCAACGGACGATAGAGGTCAACCTGCGGGGTGTTTTCAACTGCTACCGGGCGGCGGCAAGGCAGATGGTCTCTCAAGGCCGGGGGGGCAGGCTTATCGGCGCCGCCTCGGTCGCCGCGCACCGCGGCGGCAAGTGGCAGGGCGCCTACTCGGCTTCCAAGTTCGCCGTACGTGGGCTCAGCCAGTCTGTCTCCCAGGAACTGGCCGAGTACGGCATCACGGTCAACGTTTACAGCCCCGGCGTCGTCGACACCGCCATGTGGCAGTCGATCGACCGGGCGATGACCACCCGTACGGGCGAGCCGGTGGGTTCAGCCCTGGCCGGTATGGTCGAGCAGATCCCGCTCGGCCGTCTCGAGGCCCCAGAGGACGTTGCCGGGGTCGTTTCTTTCCTGGCCTCGCCTGATGCCGGTTATGTGACGGGCCAGTCGATCGTCGTTGACGGCGGTATGTGGTTTTCCTGAAGGTTCGCGCTGGTCCCCCGATCTATGTGATGTCGGCGGCGCAGTTCGGCCCCGATTACCCGCTTCGTGCGAAGCTGACTGCCAGGCCTGGACGGCGATATTGGCCAAGCAACATTTCGAGTACCACGCCCGGTGCGGGCGGGCGACGTGCTCTCGAGCGCAGATCGTGAGGGAGGCCGGTGGGAAAAGCAGGGCCGGAGCGGAAAGCTCCTCTTTACCGAGAGGTTCACCGAGTACCGTAACCGGCACGGAGAACTCATGGCCCAGGGTCGGCATCACCAGTGCGCCTTCGCAGCACCACGGGCGCCCCGCCGAGCACCTGGAGCGGGCTTACACCGACGCTGTCGTGGCCACCGGCGCCCTGCCCTTCATCCTGCCCGTGCTCAGCCCGGCCCGTTCAGGAGAAGTCCTGGCCGAACTGGACGGCCTGCTGCTGACCGGCGGGGGCGACGTCGCCGCGTCGTGGTACGGGGAGAAGCCTGCACCCGAGGCGTACGGCGTCGACACGTCCCGCGACGCCTGGGAACTGGCCCTGGTGGCAGGGGCCAGAGCCGCCGGGCTGCCGGTCCTCGGGATTTGCCGGGGGGCCCAGGTCGTCAACGTGGCCGCGGGAGGGGCCCTGGTCCAGCACCTGCCCGCCTGCACCGACCAGGACCACCGCGACGACGACCGGGACCGCGCCTTTGTGCACGACGTGGAAGTGGCCCCCGCCAGCCTGCTCGCGAAAATAACCGGCTCCGGCGCCTTTGGCGTGAACAGCCTCCATCACCAGGCGGTGAGCAGGGTCGGGCTGGGCCTGCGCCCGGTGGCCTGGGCGCCGGACGGGGTCATCGAGGCCGTGGAGAGCACCGATGACGACCTGCTGCTAGCCGTCCAATGGCACCCCGAGCTCCTGGCCGACCACCTCCCCCATGCCCTGCTCTTCGCCTGGCTGGCCGAGGCGGCCAGGACCGCCCGCCAGAGCTAGCCGGCTAGGCGCCGAACTGGTCGGCCCACACCGTCATAGCCTGCAGCACGGGGGCGCCGTACGTGGTCACCATGGCCACGTCCAGGGCGTCGCGACCACGGCCGATGACCACCCGACCGGTCCGGGGGACGTTGTTGCGGGGGTCGAATGTCCACCAGCGGTCTTCCAGATAGGCCTCGAACCAGGCGCAGAAGTCCATGGGCTCGTAAGCCACGGGGACGTCCACGTCGGGTATGTAGCCGAACACGTAACGGGCCGGGATGTTGAGGCTGCGGCACAGGGTCAGGCCCAGGTGGGCGAAGTCACGACAGACGCCGGTGCGGGCTTGCCACACGTCCAGCACCGATGTCAGGGGGTTGCTGCTACCCATCTGGAACTGGACGTTGTCGTGTACCCAGTCGCATACCGCCGCCGCCCGCGCCCATCCCGGGGCCGTGGCGCCAAAAAGCTCCCACGCCTGGTCCCGGAGCACATCGGACAGGCAGAACCGGCTTGGCAGCAGAAAGACCATGGCTTCGTCCGGCAGCGACTCGACCGGCACCTGGCGCGCCGTGGTGTCGGCGTCATCTTTCTTCCCGGGCACCTGGACGTTGGCGTCGTAACGCAGCACAGTGCGGCCGGGCGGCAGCGTAAGGCGGTCGCAGACGTTGCCGAAAGGGTCGTGGTACGAGGTCCACGGCACCGCCGGCACGGCCCCCCAGGCCTCATAGACGAGGCTTTGGGCCCGCTCGGCGCGCGGTCTCACCTGCCAGACCGTCGGGGTGGGACCGGGCGCCACGTAATCGAACTCGCAGCCCACCCTGATCAGCACTCGTAAACCACCTTGCTCAGCACTCGTAACCCACCTTGGTCAGCACTCGTAACCCACCTTGGCCAGCATCAGTTCAACCTCCCGAGGGGGGCGACGTCGACCGAGACGCGCAGCTCGTGGTGCTTGCTCTCGGTGAAGATAACCCCCTTGAGCGGCGACACGTCACCGTAATCGCGCCCGTAGGCATTGGTTATGTAGCGGTCCGACACGAAACAGTCGTTGGTCGGGTCGAAATCTACCCATCCGGCGTCGGGTACGAACACCGACGGCCAGGCGTGGGACACGTCGGCCCCGACGACACGGGCCCGGCCCGGCGGGGGCGCCGTATCGAGGTAGCCGCTGACGTAGCGACCGGCGAGCCCGAGCGCACGCAGGCAGCCGACGGCCAGGTGGGTGAAGTCCTGGCAGACCCCTTTGCGGCCCTCGAGCAGTTCGCTCAGGGTCGTGCGCACCGACGTCGCCCCCGGTTCGTAGGCGAAGTCGCCGTGGATGCGCGACGTGAGCTCCCCGACCGCCTCGACCAGCGGGCGGCCGGTCGGGAACGAAGGCGCGGCGTAAGCGCAGACCGCCGGGGACACCACGACCTTGGGCGAGCCCAGCAGGAAGCCGCGGGCCTCGAAGGCGTCGGCGGACGGGTCGAGGTGAAGGCGGTCGCGGACCATGTCCCACGGTTGGTCGACGGCCAGGGGCACCGAGGCCCGCCGCTCCACGTCGACGGTGCTCACGGCGGTGACCATGAGGCGGGTGTGCGGCTCGAGGACGGCGAAATGGGCGACGCGGTTCCCGAAGAAGTCGGTACGGGGCCGAAGTCCGTGAGGTTCCGGCTCGATAAGTACCTCGGTGGACCGGCATACCTGGCCGGGAACGTCACGGGGCAACAAGTACAGCTCGCCGTAGCTCGCCGAGACCTCGGACTCGTAGATGTACTCCGTGCGGTGTAGGACCCGGTAGGTCACAGCCAATTAGTCACAGTCGGTAGCTCACAGTCGGTAGCTCAGGGGTCGAGCAGCGAACGCTGCGGCGGGAGGCGGAGGAAGTGGTCGCGGTCGATAGCGACGGCGGTGCGGTAGAGCAGCTCCTGGATGCGGCGCAGGACTTCTTCCAGCTCGGGGCGGGCGCCGCTGGCCCCCGACCGGGCGAGCGCGGCCGTATCGGCCAGCCGTAGGGCCGTTGAGGCCTCGAGCACCAGTCTCTCCGGTTCGCTCAGGCGGGGCCCGTTGTCGAGCCGAGGCAGGAGGCGCACGTCGACGGCCAGCTGGTCGAGCTGGCAGGCGAGCGAACGGGGGTTGTCGGGGTCGACCAGAAGGAGGTCGAGGAGCGTCTCGAGCTGGGCTTGCGAACGGTACCGGCGGCGGTACGTGATGATGCTCTCGGCGGCGATGAGCACCGATTCGAGGAGCAGGCTGTCGGTGGCCGTGCTGCGCTCGACGTTGACGGTCGCCAGCAACAGGGCGACAAGCTGCTGGCCACGCTCGAGACGGCGCCCGGCGTCCATGAACCGCCAACCCGGGTCGCGTTCCATGCCCTCGCCGAAGAGCCCCGACAGGGCGAGCAGGCCCTGCACGATCCGGCCCAGAGTGTGCTGCACGACCATGAGGTGGTCCGGGTCGGACGTGCGCAGCTCCTGGATCTCGTGCTCCAGGGTGCCCACAGCCATCCAGGTGTCGCTGCCCAGCTGGTCACGAACGGCCTGCGCCGCGCCCACCAGGTGCCTTACGGCATGGGCCAGGGTGCCGGGACGCTTGTCGTCGACCACGAGGGCAAACAGTTCGGCGCCGGGGGCGTCGAGATGGGCCGCAGCCCCTTCCCCGACGAAGCCCGGGTAGGTGGCGCTCACCTGGGTGAGGGCGGTCAGCAGCACCTGCAGGCATTCGGTGCCGGCGGGGTTGGCGGCGCGCTGGAAATCGTTGCGCCGGTCGTGCACGGCGCGTACCAGGCGGGCCATGGCGTCGGCCCGTTCGGCGTAGCGGCCCATCCAGAACAGGTTTTCGGCCGCACGGGACGACATCGAGGCCGCCGGGTCGATGGCCTCCACCCGGGGGCCGGGCACCAGCCAGAACCCGGACAACTTCTCCGGCTCGGACGCCAGTACCCAGGTGTCCTTGCTGATGGCGCCGGCCTGGTTGGAGATACGGGGGCGGCGCGGCACCGCCCCCTCCCCCGGCCCGGCCACCCGGGTCAACCCACCGGGCATCGCCACGTACGAGTCCTGGCGGGCCACGGCGAAGGTCCGCAGCACCGTCGGCCGGGCCTCCAGGCCCGTCGGGGTCAGGGTGGGCACCGAGGCCAGGGCCACCATCTCCTGGCCCACCCAGCTCTCGGGTTGTGCCTCGATCCGGCGCCGAAGGTCGTCGCGCTCCGCCGCGCTGAGCTCCCAGGGGAACACCGACGTCGGGCCCGTTCCCCGAGCTATCGGCTTTATCACCAGGCTTTCCAGCTCCGCCAGCACGTGGCTACGGCTCTTGTCGTCGCCGCACCACCACGTCTGCACCGACGGGAGCACGAGCTGCTCGCCGAGAAGCTCCTCGGCCAGGCGCGGCAGGTAAGCCAGCAGGCCGGGGTTCTCGAGGACCCCGCTGCCGAGAGTGTTGACAATGGACACACCGCCGAGCCGGGCGGCCTCGACCAGGCCCGGCACCCCGAGCTTGGAGTCGGCCCGCAGCTCGAGCGGGTCGCAGAACCAGGCGTCGGTCCGGCGCAGGATCACGTCGACGCGTTCGAGGCGGCGCAGGGACCGCATCCAGACGTGACCGTCGCGCACCACCAGGTCTGCTCCCTCCACCAGCGGGTAGCCGAGGTGGGAGGCCAGGTAGGCATGCTCGAAGGCGGTCTCGCTCCACGGCCCGGGGCTGAGCAGCACGATGCGGGGATCCTCGGCATCGGGCGGGGCCACGGCCTGGAGGGAGGCCCGCAGGGCACGGAAGAAGGGGGCCAGCCGGTGGACCTGGGAATCGCGGTAGAGGCTCGGGAACACCCTGGAGACGACGACCCGGTTCTCCAGCGCGTACCCTGCGCCCGACGGCGCCTGGGTGTAGTCGGCCAGCACCGTGCAGCCGCCCCTCGAGCCGCGGGCGAGGTCGACGGCGATCGTGAACAGCTGCTGGTTGCCCGGGACGCGGATCTGGTCGCATGGCCGCAGGAAGCCGTTGTGCCCCAGGACCACGGCGGGCGGGAGCAGCCCCCGGCGCAGCAGCTGGCGGGGACCGTACAGATCGGTGAGGACCAGGTTCAACAGCTCGGCCCGCTGCACCACGCCGAACTCGACGCCGGCCCACTCGTCGCTGGCCAGCAGCACGGGGACGGGGTCGAGGGACCAGGGAGAAGCGGACGGCGCCGGGGCGTCGGTGGGGACTTCAGGGCGGTAGACGTTGTAAGTCACGCCGTCGTCGTCGAGCAGGCGGCGGGCCTCGGCCTGGCGGTACAGCAGCTCGTCGAGGCCGAGGTGGTCCAGGACCCGGCCGGCGTGGGCCCAGTGGTGGCGGACGCGACCGTCCGCGGTGAGCATCTCGTCGTAGGCCCCCGGCACCTGACGGTACGAGGCGAGGAGGTCGGGCGGAGGGGCGATCGTCATAGGTGTCTTGCGTCCGGCGGGAGCGTCAGCTCGTCGGGAGGACAGGGTACCCGCGAACGCCCGGGGGGCGCCTCAGGTCCAGGGTCCTCGGGTAGTCCAGGCTCTCCTCGCCGCCACCCGCTGCCCCGGACATGGTGGCGAGGAGGGAGGCGACGTCGACGAGCCCGGGCGTGTGCCCGGCACCGGAGAAGCGGCTGGCCCGCCGGCCCTCGGCCTCGTTGGCGTTGACCGGGAAACGGTCATAGGCCCGGCCCCCGGGGTGGCTCACGTAATAGGTGCAACCGCCGAGCGAGCGCTGGTCCCACCGGTCGACGAGGTCGAAGACCAGGGGGGTGTGCACATCGATGGTGGGGTGAAGAGCCGAAGGCGGCTTCCACGCCCGGTAGCGCACCCCGGCCACTAAGGCCCCCGGCGTGCCCGTGGAGCGCAGCGGGACAGCGGCGCCGTTACAGGTCAGGAGGTGGCGGTCGGCGGTGAAGCCGTCCACCCTGACCTGGAGCCGTTCCAGGGACGAATCGACGTAGCGGGCGCTGCCCGTCGAGGCCACCTCTTCACCCAGCACCGACCACGGCTCGATGGCGGCACGCAGTTCGATGGTCGTCCCCGCCACCTCGACGGCGCCGATGAGGGGGAAGCGGAACTCGAGGAACGGGGCCAGCCAGGCGTGCTCGAAAGCGAAACCGTGCCGGACCAGGTCATCGACCACCAAAGCCATATCGGCACTCGCGTACCACGGCAATAAGAAGCGGTCGTGCAGCTCGGTGCCCCAGCGCACCAGGGGCCCGGAATAGGGCTGGGCCCAGAAGCGGGCGACCAGGGCCCGCACCAACAGGGCCTGGACGAGAGCCATACGGGGGTGCGGCGGCATTTCGAAGCCCCGCAGTTCGAGCAGCCCGAGCCGGCCCCGCTCCGAGCCCGGGCTGAACAGCTTGTCCATGCACAGCTCGGCCCGGTGGGTGCTGCCGGTTATGTCGACCAGGAGGTTGCGGAACAACCGGTCCACCAGCCACGGCGGGGCCCCGCCACCCCCAGCGCCGGTGCCCCCAGCGCCGGGGACGGTCAGGCGCTCCAGTTCGCCGAAGGCGATCTCGAGCTCGTAGAGGCTCTCGTGGCGGGCCTCGTCGACGCGCGGAGCCTGGCTGGTCGGGCCGATGAAGCGGCCGGAGAAGACGTACGAGAGCGACGGGTGGTGCTGCCAGTACGTGATGATGCTGCGCAGCAAGTCGGGCCGGCGCAGCAATGGGCTGTCGGCCGGCGTCGGCCCGCCCAGGGTCAGATGGTTGCCACCGCCGGTACCGGCGTGGGCGCCGTCGAGCTGGAACGTCTCGGTCCCCAGGCGGGTGGCCCGGGCGTCGGCGTGGACACCGGTGGTGATGTCCACCAACTCGGGCCACGTCGAGGCCGGGTGGACGTTGACCTCGAGCACCCCGGGGTCCGGGGTGACCAGGAGCCGGACCAGGCTGGGACCGGCCGGCGGGAGGTAGCCCTCGAGCACCACCGGCAGCCCCAGGCGGGCGGCGGCGTCCTCCACCACTCCGACCAGGTCGACAAAATCCTCGAGGCAGCTCAGCGGCGGCAGGAAGACGAACAGCCGGCCCCTCCTGGCCTCGACGCACAGGGTGCCCCGGGGCAGCTCCTCGGGCCTGACCTCTTTGGCCGGGCGGCGCCGCCGGGGCTGGCGGCCGCCCAAGGGCGGTTGCGCCTCGAACAGCGAGGCCTCTGGCTCCTCGGGCGGGGGGGGCCGCCACGTGAGGGAGTCGAGGGGCAGGCGGAAACCCATGGGCGAGTCGCCGGGGACCAGGGCGAGGTAACCGCGGCGCAATGTCCAGCGAGTGCTAGCCCAGGTGTGGCCGGGGACGGCGCCTGGCCCGGCGTCGTGCACCGGGTGCAGGGGCAGGGCCCAACCGACGGGGGCGCCCTGGCCGGCCTGGTCGAGGGCGGCCACGGCGGCCAGCCGGGCGTCGCTCGAGGCCAGGGCGGGGGCCGAGGGCGGGATATCGGTGGCGGGGGGCTCCCCTGCGGGCAGGCGGGCCTCGACCATGAGACGGTACAGGGGGTCCTCGTAGGCCGGGGTACAACACCCCTCCGGGAGCCCGAGGGAGACGGCGATGGCGTCCGCCAGGGCGCCGGCGTCTGCGCTACCGTGCCCGTGGGCCGCCCCACCGCCGGCAGCGGGACCAGGAGCCCCATCGGGGCTGTCGGCCGCCGCCCCCGGGCCGGCCAGGACGTCCCTCGCCAGTAGGGAGGGGTCGTCCCAGAGCGGTACACCGTCGGCCCGCCAGAGGACGGCGATCTGCCACCGGGGCAAAGGTTCGCCCGGGTACCACTTACCTTGCCCGAAATGGACCAGGCCGCCGGGCGCGAACCGTTGCTGCAGGCGCCAGGCGAGAGCCTCGGCCCGGGCCCTTTTTTCGGCGCCGTCAGGCGCCGTGGTCCATTGCTCCGACTCCATGTCATCGGTGGCCACGAAGGTCGGCTCCCCGCCGAAGGTGAGGCGGACGTCGCCGGCGACCAGTTCCTTGTCGACGGCATGGCCCAAAGCGTCGATGCGCCGCCACTGCTCCTCCGAGTAGGGCAGGGTGACCCGGGGCGGGCCGGCCAGGCGGTGGACGGTGTTGGAGTGCTCGAGGGTGACCTCGCACGGGCCCGTGGCCCCTGATATCGGCGCCGCCGTCGACGGGTGGGGCGAGCACACGAGGGGGATGTGGCCCTCACCGGCCAGGAGGCCCGAGGTGGGGTCGAGGCCGACCCACCCCGCCCCCGGGAGGTAGGCCTCGGCCCAGGCGTGGAGATCGGTGAAATCGGCCGCCGGTCCCGCCGGCCCGTCCAGGGGGGCCTCATCGGCCCGCAACTGCACCAGGTACCCGGACACGAACCGGGCGGCGAAGCCCAGGCGGCGCAGGACCTGGACCAGCAACCAGGCACTGTCCCGGCACGACCCGAGCGCTTGGCCGAGAGTCTTGTCGGGGGTCTGCACGCCCGGCTCCATTCGGGTGGTGTAGGCGACCGAGCGGGAGACGAGCTGGTTGAGGGTGACGAGGAACTCGACTATGGCCTGGCCCTCGGGGCCGGGCCAGTCGGGTGCCGCGGACCGGTCCGCCAGCCACCGGTCGAGCACGGGGCTGGGCTCGTCGAGGGAAAAATAGGCGGCCAGCTCCCGGGCCAACGCCGGGTCGTACGCGAAAGGGTAGCGAGCGGCGCTGTCCTCCACGAAGAAGTCGAACGGGTTGACGATGACCAGGTCCGCCACTATGTCGACCGTCACCGTCAAGCGCCGGGCCGGCTGAGGGAACACCAGCCGGGCCACGTGGTTGCCGAAAGGGTCCTGCTGCCAGTTGATGAAATGGTCGGCTGGGGTGACCTTCAACGAGTAGGACAGGATGGGCGTACGGCAATGGGGCGCGGGCCGCAGGCGCACGATGTGGGGCGAAAGCCTCACCGCCCGGTCAAACTGGTACGACGTCTGATGTTCGAGCGCGACCCGGATGCTCACGCCGGCAGGAGCACGGCTGAGGGCGACGGCTCCATCTGGAAGTAGGTCATCACCAGAAGTTGGTGCAGCTTGCTCAGCCCCTGCTGCAGGCGGTCGGCGTACTCGTGCAGGGCCGCCGCCGAAGACTTGCCCGCCGCCAACGAGGCGATGTCGGTCTCCTCCAGAAGTTGCTGCAGCTCGGCGCAGCCGGCCATCGGGTCGTTGTTCCGGCACAGCTCCAGCAGCGCTCGTGACACCTCGATCAAACAGCGCTCGACCGAGCGGGGGAACTGCGGGTCCCGGAGCAGGAACTGCAGCGCCGACAACCCCGACACCATCGGCCCCGCTATACGGCGGTACATCTGCTGGGCGCTGAGCGAGCGCAGCACCCCCATCCACATCAGGTCGGCGTACGGGCTGGAGACGTCGCGCTGGGCGAGCAGGGTACCGGCCTGGACGTCGAGGACCCGCGTCGTCATGTCCGCCCTCTCCAAGCCGCGCCCGATCTGGAGGAACGCGTACGTGTCGTCGTGGCTCATGGTGCCCTCGAGCACACCCGAGAACAACTGGCACTGGCCGATCAGCATGGCCGTCCAGGCCAGCCGGGTACGGCGGTCGACGGCCTCGTGGCGCGTCTTGGTCGCCCACATGTGGAGCTGGTTGAGCACCCCCCACGCCTCGCTGGGCACGACCGCCTGGGTCACCCGCAAGTTGGCGTGGGCCTGGGCGATGGAGGCGACGACCGACCCCTGGTGCTCGGTGCTGGCCGCCAGGAAGTCGACCACCCTCTCTTCGTTGGTCCGGGTGTGGCGGTGGCGGAAATCGTCACCGGTACCGGTCACCGCCAACAGCGGCGCCCAGCCCACGCCGGCGGCCTTGGGCAGGTCCAGGAAGAGCTCGGTGTGGACGTGGACCAGCCGGGCGGTGGACTCGGCCCGCTCGATGTAGCGCCCTGCCCAGTACACAGACTCGGCCACCCTCGACAGCAACATCGCGCCCTCCTGGTTCACAACTGGCCCTGACGCTGACCGGACTGGCCCTGGCGCTGACCGGACTGGCCCTGGCTCTGACCGGACTGGCCCGGCGCGGGCACGACGGTAGGGTCGATGACCCATGTGTCCTTGCTGCCCCCACCTTGTGAGCTGTTGACCACCAGCGAGCCCTCCCTCAGCGCCACCCGGGTGAGGCCGCCCTGGGTCACGTAAGGGACCTGGCCGACGAGGACGAACGGGCGCAGGTCGAGGTGGCGGGGCACGACCCGGCCGGCGCAGAGGGTCGGGGCGGTGGAAAGCCGGACGATGGGCTGGCCGATGTAGTCACGAGGGCTGGCCTCCACCCGCCGGCGGACCTCGTCCTTGTCGGCCTGGGTCGCCCTCGAACCGATGAAGACGCCGTACCCACCCGACTCGTTGGCCGGCTTCACCACCATCTCGTCCAGGTGCGCGAGCACGTGGCGGCGGTCGTCATCGCGGTGGCAGAGCCAGGTCGGGACGTTGGGGATAAGGGGTTCCTCGTCCAGGTAGTAGCGGATCAGGGCGGGCACGTAGGCGTAGACCACCTTGTCGTCGGCCACCCCGGCTCCCGGCGCATTGGCGATGGCCACCTTCCCCGCCTGCCACGCCCGCATGAGCCCGGGGACGCCGAGAGTGGAGTCACGCCTGAACACCTCGGGGTCGAGGAACAAGTCGTCGACCCGGCGGTAGACCACGTCGACGCGAACGAGCCCACCGATGGTGCGCAGGTACACGCAGTCGTCGTCGACGACGAGGTCCTTGCCCTCCACGAGGTGGGCGCCCATCTGCTGGGCCAGGAAGGCATGCTCGAAGTAAGCGGAGTTGAAGACCCCCGGTGTGAGCACGGCGATAACGGGCGTCTCGCCCGGGCGGGGCGACAGGCTGGCCAACATGCCGGCCAGTTTGTTTGGGTAGTCGTCCACCGGCTGGATGTCGAGATCCCGGAACAGGTCGGCGAACACCCGCTTGGTGACCTGGCGGTTCTCGAGCATGTACGAGACGCCGGACGGCACGCGCAGGTTGTCCTCGAGCACGTACATGGTGCCGTCCACGTCGCGCACGAGGTCGGAGCCGCAGATGTGGGCCCAAACGCCCTGGGGCGGCCGGACGCCCTGGCACTGGGGCCGGTAGTTGACCGACGAGGCCAGGAGCTCGGCCGGGAACACGCCGTCGGCCACCACCCGGGCCGGCCCGTAAAGGTCGGCGATGAAGAGGTTGAGGGCCGTCAAGCGTTGGACGAGCCCCCGCGAGATCCGCTCCCACTCCTGGGTGGATATCACACGCGGGATCACGTCGAAGGGCCAGGGCTGGTCGATATTGGCGGCTTCGGTATACACGGTGAAGGTGATCCCCATCGACCGGATAGCCAGTTCGGCTGCCTCCTGGCGCGCCACCAACCCGGGCCCGAGCGACACCAGGTAACGCACCACCCCGTCGCAGGCATGACGGGGCTGACCGTCGAGCAGTAGCTCGTCCCAGCACCCCGGGCTCCCGTAACCCTCCCATATGCCCAGCTCACCGGGAGCAAGGGCCTGAGGACTGGGCATCGTTTTCAACATTACGACTCCCCGGCCTGGCCCTCCGGCCGATCGCGTTGCGTGTTGATGAACTTAAACCGGGACCTATCCGGAAATGGCCACGACCGTTTGCAAGCCCTCAGCGGAGGCCGAACCGTAAAAGTGGGCGTCACCAAACCCGAACACGCCGCCATCGGAGGCGACCATCCAGTACCCCCGGCCGTCAGCGGTGGCGGCGATGCCCACGATCGGCCGGTTGAGGTGCGCGGTGCCCGTCGAGCCGTAAAAACGGGCGTTCCCGAAAGCGAAGATGCCACCGTCCGAGGCCACCATCCAGTACCCCCGGCCGTTGGCGGTGGCGGCGATGCCCACGATCGGCCGGTTGAGGCTCGTGCCCGCCAGTGAGCCGTAGGAACGGGCATCCCCGAAGGCGAAGATGTCACCACCGGAAGAAACCAGCCAGTACCCCCGGCCGTCGGCTGTGGCGGCGATGCCCACGATCGGCCGGCTTAGGCGCGTGCCCCCCCCTGAACCGTAGTAGTGGGCGTTGCCAAAACCGAACACCCCCCCGTCCGCCGCCACGAGCCAGTACCCCTGGCCGTCAGGCATAGGGGCGATCCCCACTACGGGCGAGTTGAGGTGAGCACTGGCCATCGACCCGTACAGGTGGGCATCGCCGGCGGCGCGCACTCCGCCCGCCTTCAGCGCCAGCCAGTAGCCGTAGCCGTCGGGCGTCGAGGCCACGCCGACCACGGCGGAGCCCGGGCGCGTTACCTGGTACGAGCTCAGCTGCCCGAAAGAGAGAACTCCGCCGTTGGACAGGACGACGCGGTACCCGGGCGGTGGGAGCGGTCTCGCCGCGACCTGGGCCGAGGCCGGGCCCTCACCGGCGGCATTGACGGCCGTGACCTCGAAGTAGTAGGTCGCGCCGTTGGTCAACCCGGTGGCCGTGTAGATGGTGCCCTTCAGCGAGGCGATCTTCGCTCCGGCAACCCCGGGGGCCGATGACATGTACACGTTGTAACCCGTCACGGGCGACCCCCCCGTGGTGGAGGGGGCCGTCCAGGAAAGCGACACCTGCGCGCTGGCGACCCCCACCATCAGGGCGGACGGGGCGCCCGGGGGAGAGATCGGAGGAGGAAGCGGAGGCGTCACCCCGGGCGTGACCGAGACCTGGGCTGACGCCGGTCCCTGCCCCAGCGCATTTATGGCGGTGACGCGGAAGTAGTACTTCGTACCGTTGGACAGGCCGGTGGCGGTGTAGCCGGTGGTCGTCACCGTGGCCAGCTCCGTCCCCTTTGAACCCGGGGCCGTCGACAGGTAGACGTTGTAGCCGGTGACCGCTGACCCGCCATTGGACACCGGCGGTGCCCAAGCCAGTGATACGCGGCCGTTGCCCCCCGCCGCCACCAGCCCGTTGGGTGCTCCGGGCGGCCCCGTGGTCGTGGCGCTGGCCTGGTTGGACGGCGCGCCTTCTCCGGCCGGGTTGACCGCCGCGACCTCGAAGTAGTACCTGGCGCCCGCGGCCAAGCCCATGACGGTGTAGCTGGTCCCGGTGATCGGCGTCGCCCCATTGACCGGCGTGGCCGGCATCTGGGCCGGACGGGTGCCTTCGTACAGGTTGTAGCCCGTGGGGGCGGCGCCCTGCCCGGCGGGCGGAGCCGTCCATGACAGCGAGACCTGGGCTGTGCCGCCCCGAGCCGTCAACCCGGTCGGGGTGACCGTGCCCGTGGAGGGCAGGACCGAGTAGGCGCCGCTCAGGGCGGGGTCGTGGTGGAACATGGGCCAGGCGCCCGGCCCGACGGCCATGGCCCCGTCCGACCCCGGGATCTCGTAATGCTGGATGACGCCCTCGTTGGCGCCGTCGTAGCCGGCGATGGTGACCCCGATGGTGCCGTTGGGGTCGTCGGTGACTAGGGGCGAGTTCTGGAAACCCATGTCCGAGCCCAGGACGGTCACCTCCGCCCCGCTGCGGCCGTCCAGCACCTCCACCCCGTGGACGGTGGGGACCAGCAGGTCCTGGTAACCGGCGCCGGTGAGGTCGGCGGCCACCACAGAGCCGATGACCCGTCCCACCAGGGCCGTATGCCATATGGGGGCGCCGGTGGCGCCGTCCAGCACCCAGAGCGAACCTGAGGTCCCGGCGTCGGTGCCCTCCACCACCTCGAGCTGCCCGTTGCCTTCCACATCGGCCAGCGCCGGGCTCGACGAGGTGAGCCCGTCAAGAGTGCCGGACCATACGGGGACGAGGCGGGAGGTGAAAGCCTTTAGCGTGTCGGTGTCGCTGGCCCCCCTGTAGTAGGAGCCGGTGCCCACGGCGATGCCAACGGCCCCGCCGGCCAGGAACCCACCGATGGCGGGCGAGGAGTCGACCTCCTGGCTGGTGTCGTAGTCGTACATGAGCGCGCCCAGGGGGCCGATCACCCGGACATGGCCCCCCGCTGAATAGGCCTGGCCCATGGCCAGGCCCTCCGAAGAGGCCCCGCCCACCACCAGTTCCTGTTGCCCGTCCCCGTAGAGGTCGGCGGTGGCGGCGGTGGAAAACACGCTGTCGGCACTGAAGAACGGCCAGCCGGACAGGACCGACCCCGATGTGGCGTCAAGAGCGAAGGAGTACTGGTCCAAAGAACCGGCGAAGACGTCCGTGGTGCCTAGCAGGTCGGCGAGGGTGAGAGATGCCTGCACCGCGTAGGCAGGGTGCGGGTCTCCGACCGGGTCGCTGACATTGGTGCGCCAGAGCGCCTGGCCCCCCGGCCCGTAGGCCAGGTAGGCGCCGACGGCCGGGGCCTGGGCGTCGCCGGCACCCACGAAGACAGAATCGAGACTGCTCGTACCCAAGGGGGCCACCGAGGGGGTCGAGTCGATCGCCGCACCGCCGTCGGACACGGGCCATCCCGTCACCGCGGAGCCGTCGGCCAGGTGGTACGCATAGAGATAGCCGGACCGGTCCCCCACCACCACCGCGGGGCCCGTCGCATCAAGAGTGGCCACCGTCGGGGAGGATTCGGCGATCGGGCTCCCCTTGTCCTGGGTAAACGGGCCGGCCGACCACCGCAGGACAAAAATCGGTGTGGTCCCCGTTTGCGCGCCCGCTGGTCCCACCAGCCCGAGGCCGACCAAAGCCGTCACGCACAGGCAGAGCGCGGCCAGCTTGCGGCGACCGCCCCGGGACATCAAGAGCAAGTTTTTAACAGGCTCCTCGTTCGATCGCGGCTCATTTGGACGGCCCCTCCTGTGCGTAGCCGTCCTCGTCAAGGCTGCGGATGTGCATTTCTGGGCTGAGCCGGGCAAACGGCACGACGGGGATCTCCCCTACGGGGTTGTTCCCATGGTCTTGGCCGCGCACGGGGTAAGCCCGGAACTGAGGTGCCTGGCCCAGGTCGCAACGCACATCGGCGCGCGAGAACCGAATGGTCAGCCCGACCCGCGGCCGCTCGGACGTGTTGGCCGCGGAACCGTGGACGATGCCGTCATGGTGCAGCGAGGCCTGCCCCGCCGCCAGGTTGAGGGACACGGCGTCACCCGCGGAGAAGGTGCCGTCCTCCAGTTCCAAACTGAGCACCGATTCGCTGACATGCTTTCGGTGCTGCAGCAGACCGGAGCGGTGCGAGCCGGGAATGACCTGCATGGCCCCATTGCCCTCGTCCACGTCTTCGAAGGCCAACCACGCCGTGACGGACTCGTGCAACGGCGCCAGGGGCCAGTAATAACCGTCCTGATGCCACGCCACGGTGCTCGACGAGCGCGGCGACTTGGCAAAAAATTGAGAACCCCACATGTAGAAGTCCGGTCCCAGCACCCCTTCGACCAGGTCAAGCAGGATGGGAGCGGTGCACACGTCGTACAGCCACCGGCTGGCCATGTGCCACTCCCGAATGGCGCCGGGATCCTCGCCCGCCTCCAGGAGAGCGCACAGGGCGCCGTACCCGGATCGCAGACCGTCCATCTCCGATGAGCTGAACACTTCCAGCCCGCTCAGGTACCCCCGCTCCACGAACTGCTCCGTCTGTCCCATCGTCAAGGTAGGTGCCATCTTCCCCTCTCCTTTCGGCACGTCCCGACCAGAGTAGTCACCTTCGTACCGGTGCCCGTCGTCCGGTGCCGGTCGTCCGGTGCCGGGAGCTCCGGTGCCGGGAGCTCCGGCGTTCATTTGGACGTCACACCCGGCCCGTACTATCAAGCGTGTGGCACAGGGCGAAGCGTTGACCGGGCGGCCCTCCATGGTCGAGCGAGCCCTGGACGCCGACGAGCGCGTCCAGCTCCAGGTCTTCAGAGCGGCAACCGAGCCGAACGCGCCTCTGTACGCCGCCGTCCTTTCCCTACTGGTCACCGCCAAAGAGCGGTACCAGGTACAAGTCCGCACCGAAGACATCGCCCAGGAGCTCTCGGCGGCCGGATGGGAAGTGGCTACGCTAACGGCCACCCTGGAGCAGCTCAAGGACTGGGGCGCTGTCAGCTGGACCCAGGACACCAGTCGGGTGGCGCGTCTGGAGGACTTCCACCGTCGCCGGGAGCTCTGGCAGCTGACGCCGGCCGGGCATGTCGCGCACGAGAGCGTCCTGGGGGTGCTCGGTGCCGCCGAACAGGCGGGCTCTCTCCAACGGGCCCTCTTCCGGGATATCCGCGAAAACCTGGACGCACTGGGCGAGGCCGTCGGTTCCGGCGACGCGACCGCCACTTACCTGCGGCTGCGCGACCTCGACGGGGCGCTGCACGACCTGGCGGCAAACGCCAGGGATTTCCACTCCACCATGGCCGAGCTCCGGCGAGAAAATGAGCTGGCCCCCGAGCGGTTCCTCGCTTACAAGCACCTGCTCATCGATTACCTACAGCAGTTCCTCGACGACCTCTTCCGTTACCGCTCCATCATCGCCGCCCAGGTCGCCGCGGTCGAGGAGCAAGGTCTCGAGCGGCTCGTCGAGCTGGCGGCCAAAGGCGACGACTCCGCCGGGCTGTTTGCCGACCGGGACATGGCCGCGGTTTGGCGAGGGCGCTGGGCGGGGCTGGCCGGGTGGTTCCGCTCCGGCCCACAGCGGGCTACTGCGGGAGCCGACGACCTGGCCGCCGCGACCACGAGCGCGATCCGCGACCTCATGGCCTTCCTGCGCAGGCTCACCGAGAGTGCCACCCGGCCCATCACCCGCTCTTCGGAGCTGTTGCACCTGGCGCGCTGGTTTTCCCGGTCCGCTCCCGACGAGGCGCACCGGCTGTTCGATGCGGCCTTTGGTCTCGGCCTTGCGCACCACATCGGCCAGGACGAACCCGACCCGGATCTCACGCCGGCCTCTTCGAGCTGGTGGCAAGCGGCCCCTGTCGAGGTACCCGTCATGCTGCGCGAGTACGGGCGCCACGCCCCCGCTCCTCCCCCTAGCGCGGCCGCCGACTACCACGTGGTCAAACAACGCTTGGCCGCGGAGCACCACCTGCGCCGAGAGGCGCGCCTTGATGCGGCCTCTCGGCTGACCGCCCGCCCGATCGAAGGACGCCAGCTAACCCCGGGCGAGTTCACTTTGCTGCTCGAGCTGTTGGACCGGGGCCTACACCAACGGCCGCCCGAACCCGAGTTCAAGGTCGAGGTCGAGGCCGAAGGGGTAAGGCTGATCATCGCCACGGCCGACGAGCCGACGCGTATCGTCACGCCGGTCGGCGTGCTTGCTTTCACGGGCATCGAGCTCGAGGTGCTCCGGCCGTGACCCTGGCCCGCAAAGCGGTCCATCTCGACCCGGCCAACGAGCTCGCCGAGTTCCAGTCTGCGGCCCGGGCCTTGATCACCCACGGCCTGGTCACCGAGCGGTACCCGCAGCCTGGCGCCCTGGCCCTGGTCCGGCGGTTCGAAGAACCGCTGCGCAACGAGTTCAGCCGCCTGTGCCACTGGCGCCTGGACCTGGGCCCGACATGCGCCCGGCTCCTGCGGCGCCCGGCCACGCTGTCCTGGCGGCGGCCGGCCCGTACCGCCACGGCGTCGCGACGGCCCTTCCGCCCCGAGACGTACGCTTTCTTGTGCCTCGTCCTGGCCTCGCTGGAGGGCCTAGGCAACCAGACGACGATCAGCCAGTTGGCTCACGAAGTCGCACGCCTACGCGCTGGTGACCCTGCCATCCCCTTCGACCTGACATTGCATGCGCACCGCCGGGCCTTCGTAGACGCGGTGGCGTGGCTAGAACAGCGCGGGATATTCGTGCTCATCGATGGTGACACCGAGAGGTTCGTCACCGCCGGGGGCGATGCCCTCTACGACGTCGACCGGGACGCCGCCGGGCACCTGCTCGCCTCACCGCCCAGCGTCCTCGCCGGCCTGGTCTCGCCCGAGCAGTTCCTGGACGAGCCCTACCCGCCAACGCCGGAGGGTGCCCAGAGCCGAGCGCGCCATCGGGTTCACCGCCGGCTGCTGACCGAGGCCGTCCTGTACTACGAGGACCTCCCCGAGGAAGAGCGCGACTACGCCCGGCAACGGCGCACGCGTGCCCGCGAGGAGCTCGAGCGCCTCACCGGGTGCACGCTCGAGTGCCGGGCGGAGGGCCAGGCGCTGATCGGCTTACCGGCGGCGGAGCCTTTCCCGGCCGGAGGCGCGGTTGCTCAGGCTGCCCTCCTGTTCGGCAGCGAACTGGCCGGTCGGGCATCGGGGACGGACGGAGCGCGGCGATCTGTCAGCTCGACCGAAGCCGACGGGGCCTGGCGCAACGTCCTCGCCGTTTATGCCGGCCGTTTCACCGCCGATTACCGGGCCGAACCCGAGCGCCTGCGGTCCGAGGCGATGGCGTTACTGGAGAGCCTCGGCCTGGTCATCACCCACAGCGGCGGCGACATATCGGTCTTTGCCGCCCTGGCCCGGTACCGGGCCGAGGTCCGACTACCCGACACACTTGATGTCTGACGTCGCCAGGGCCGAGAGGTGGCGGCCGGCCCGAGCTGGTATCCGCAACATCTGGGAATATGACGACCAGATCTTCGATTTCGCCGATGGGCGCCTCGTGCTCCGGGGACCGAACGGCTCGGGCAAGTCCAATGCTCTCGCTCTACTGGTCCCCTTCCTGCTCGACGGCGTCATGGCCGCCTACCGCATGGACAGCCTGAGCGGCGGTCGTTCGATGAAGACCCTGTTGTTGTGCCTGGCCGAAGACGAGCGGTCCAACCGCTTCCGCCACGAGCAACGCACAGGGTACGTATGGCTCGAGTTCCAACGGGGCGGCGAGAACATGACCATCGGGTGCGGCGCCCGTGCGTCTGCCCAGCGCGACGCCGAGGCCTGGTTCTTCGTCACCCCCAGGCGCCCCGGCATCGACCTCGACCTGGCGCCGGGCGGCGTGCCCCTATCCAAGGGCGGGCTCACGGACGCCCTGGGCGCCTCCGCCGTCCACGACTCGGCCGACTCTTATCGGGCTGCCGTCGACCGGGCGCTGTTCGGGCTAGGGGCCCACCGCTACCGCAACCTGGTCGAGCTCCTACTGGTCCTGCGCCGGCCCCACCTCGCCGGCAAGCTCAATCTCGAACAACTTTCCCACGTCCTCTCCGACGGGCTCGCCGCTCTCGATGAGCAGCTCATCGGCGACGTGGCCGCCAGCTTTGACGACCTCGAGGCCGTACAGCAGGATCTGCGCCGGCTGCAGGAGGCGCACCGTACGGTTGAGGTCTTCCTCCCCGTCTACCGCCGCTACCTGCGCGCCGTCGCCCGTTCCCGGGCCGCCGATGCCGTCGAGACGGCTCGGGCACTACGAGCAGCGAGGCGCCGGGTGAGCGAAGCCGAAAAGGAAATGGTCGCCGCCGCGGACGAGACCGAGCGGCTGCGCCAGGCCAAGCTGGCCTGCGACGAGGACCGGGAGATCGCCGAGGAGCGACAGAGGGCCGTGCTCGTCTCGCCCGCCTACCGCGATGCCAAAAGCCTGGGAGAAATCGAAGAACGGTTGGTCGATGACGTCGCCCAGTTGGAACAGGCCGAGCATCGTCTGACGGAGGCGGAGATCCACCGCGACGAGGCCGTCGCCGCTCGAGAGCGGGCCGATCACGTACTGAGGCAGGTCTCGGCCGAAGCCGACCGTGCCTTCACCACCGTGGCCGAGGCCGCCGACCTGGCCGGAGTGCCCTGGACGCTTGACCGGGACGAGCTCACTCGGGCCGACCTGGCGCGATTTGTGCGAGACCTGGGCGCCCGCCGGCGCCAGGACATCAGTGAGGTCAGGGGCGCCCTCGCCCAGGCTGAGCACGCGGCGGCCCTGGCCGAGGCGACTCGCACGGCGGCCGCACTGGCGAGCCACGACGCGCAACAAGCCGATGACCGCCGCCAGGAGGCGACGGAAGCTTTGGACCGGGCGCGATCGGAGCTGGCCGATGCGCTCCGTCAGTGGGCGCTCGACAGCGAGATCCCCGAGCTCGGTCCGGCCATAGAAGTAGCGGCCACCGTGGGCGACCCCGGGGCGCCGACGTTGGCAGACTTCGTGACAGAGGCGCTGCGCCCACGGCGCGACGATTTGACCGCCCGCCAGGCGCGGGCCGCGGACCTGGCCGAGTCCCTGTCCCGCCAGCGTGCGGGACTGGTGGCGGAGCGCCAAAGGGTGGCCGACGACCCCATCCCTGCTCCTGACCGTTGGCCCACACGCCCGGCCGACCGCTCGGCCCGGGCCGGTGCCCCGCTTTATGCATGTTGCGACTTCGTCGAGACCGTGCCCCAGGGCGATCGCGCCGGGTTGGAGGCGGCCATCGAAGCGGCCGGCCTGCTCGACGCCTGGGTCGGGCCGGATCTCGGGGAGCTCGACGCCTGGCTTCGAGCCGGCCCCCCGCAGCCAGGACCGTCGCTGGCGGACGTCCTGGTACCGACGCCTCCCGACGGCAGCGGCCTGGAGGCCGGGACGGTGCGTGGAGTCCTTATGTCGATCTCGCTCGCCGAGGCTGGAGTCCTGGTCCGCCCGGACGGGACTTTCGTGCTCGGCCCCCTGAGCGGGCGGTTCGCCAAGCCGGCCCCTGATTTCATCGGGACCACCGCTCGTGAGCAGCGGCGCCGGCGGCTCTTGGCCGAGCTCGACGAGCACATCGCCGACCTGTCCGCCCGTCTGGCCCAGGTGGCCGACGAATTGTCGGGGATGGCCGCCGAGCAGCGTCGTCTCGACGCGATCAGTGCGTCGGCGCCCTCTGTGGCGGAAGTGATCAGCGCCCGGGACGCGCTTATGCGCGCCGTAACCCATGCGTCAACTACCCGCCTGGTCGCGGTCCGAGCCGAATCGGTGGCCGGCGAGGCCGTCAGGCTGGCGGAAGAGAAGTCTGCCGACCTACGGGCTGTAGCTGCCTCACGCCGCCTGCCCGCCAACGCGGACGGCTTGCAGCACGCCGACGGCCTTGTCCACTCTTACCAACAGCACGCCGGCGACCTCGTCAGCGCCGTCCGGTCCCTGGCCGAGCGGCGCGCCGACCAGGCCGCGCTCGCCCAACGCGTAGCCCGGGCCGATCAGCAACTGGCGGGCCGGCAGGCCGAGCGTGACGACCTGCACCGCCATGTGCGGGGCCTTCAGGCCCGCGTTGACCAACTCCGCTCGCAACTGGGCGCCGATGCTGAGGCGCCCCTGCGAGAGCTGGCCGGCATCCAGGAGCAACTGCGCCATTTGCGGGGCGTGGCCGAGGACTTGGCCCGCCAGGCCGACGACGCCGCCGAGCACCGCGGCCGGGCACACCAGGAAACAGAAACGGCCCGGGCAGAAGTAGAGGGCCGCGAGACGTCCGCCGCCGCCGGCGCCGCTCGCCTCGAGGTCCTGCGTCGCAAAGACATCTGGTCGGTCGTGGTCGGCGGACCGGCCACCCCCGAAGCGCCCGTTGAGCTGGCGGGCGTGGTAGTAGCGGCGACAGCCGACGTCAACGTCGAGGCGGACGACAACTCCCTGCAACGGGGCTACCGCCAGCTCCTGGACGAGCTCGGCCGGGGGTACGACCCGAGCTTGTCCTACGTCGACCACGTCGCCGTGGTGGAGGTCACCTCTGATGCCGGCACCTTCTCCGTGCTGTGGCTGGCTCAGGAACTAGCGGACCACGTTTCCCGCCAGCAGGCCCTGTTGTCCGACCGCGACCGCGAAATTTTCGAACGCCACCTGCTCACACGCGTGTCCGAGGCGCTGCGCGAACTGTTGAACGACGCCTACGATTTGGTCCAGCTGATGAACAAGGAGCTCGCCGGCCGGCCCACGGCCAGCGGTAAGACGGTCCAGCTGCGCTGGGAGCTCGACAGTGCCGACCCGGCCGTCCGCGACGCACTGGGCTTGCTGCGCAAGACCCCCGAGCTGCTGGGGCCGGCCGAGCGGGAACAACTTCGCCGCTTTTTCTCGACCGCCATCGCGCAGCGGCGGGCGGAGGATGCCGCCTCGGGTTACGCCGAGATCCTGCGCCACGTCCTCGATTACCGTTCCTGGCACGTCTTTACGCCCCACGTACGCTCCGCCGGCGGAGGTACCCAGCGGCTGACGAAAACCCTGTTCCAAAGCCTGTCCGGCGGCGAACAGGCCGTCGTGCTGCACCTGCCCCTTTTCGCGGCCGCGGCGGCCCATTACAACGCGGCAATCGAGATGGCGCCCCGTCTCATCGCCTTGGACGAGGCGTTCGCCGGGATCGACGAGGGGATGAGGGCCGAGCTCATGGGACTTCTAGTCCGCTTCGACCTCGACATCCTTCTCACCGGTCACGAGCTGTGGGGGGCGTACGGGCAAGTACCGGCCCTGATGGTCTACGACCTTCTACGCCACCCGCCTCTCGAAGGAGTCTCGGCCCTGGCCGCCCGCTGGGACGGCGTCGCCATGGCCGAGGCTTGAGCACATGGAGTTGCTCGAGCGACCCGTTTACCAGCCCCTCTGGCAGGCGGCGCGTCGCCGGGTGGAGTCCAACGGCCTGTCGCTCGACGGTGCTCCGCTCACCCTGAACGCTCTCACGGCCGAGGAACTCAACGCCATAGCCGGTCTACTTGGCGTTCACCGGCCCGGCGGCAGTTCCATTCGTGTGCCGCTGGGCCTGCTCGACTCAGCTTTGCGGTCGTCGGTGGTAGGTCAGGGCTTGCTTGATGTTCTCTCGACCTTGGGCGGGCCTCTTGTCGACCGCCGAGCGACTAAAGAGCGCGACGAAGCTGACCGGGCGCGTCTGTGGTCCCAACTCGCGGCCCACCCCGCCGTCGCCGCCAGCCCGAGGGTCGGGGCGTGGCTGGACCAGGTACGCACCACCGGGCTGGCTCGCCGGCTGGCACACGAGCACGAGGGCGACGCCGTATCACGGGTGCTCGACACCCTCAGCGCCATTTGGGCGAGTAATGGCCGCCTCAGGCTGGCCGTCCTGGCCGCCGAGGTTACCGGCGACTCCCATGGGCTGGACCGGGGCAAACCGGCCGGCACCCTGGCCGTGCACGCGCTGTCATGGCTGAGCGAGCAGACCTTCCCCCGAGATGCGGTCGACTGGCGGCGGACTTGGTCGGAGGCCGGCGTCGCCTGCGACGACCTTTCTTGTGACGTCCTGGTACTCAACCTTCCGGGCCACGCCGCCCAACCTCTTCGCCTCACCTTGCGGCAAGCCTTGTCGTGGCAGCCAGGGCCTGTCGTTCACGGGGTCGTGTACGTGACCGAGAACCCGGCCATCGTCGCCGGCGCCGCTGACCAGTTGACTGACCGCCCTCCCACCATGGTCTGCCTCGACGGCATCCCGTCCACCGCGGCGTTGGTGGTCCTGGACGGCTTGACCGGGGCGGGCTGGACCGCTCTTTACCATGGGGACTTCGATTGGCGCGGCCTTGCCATCGCCGGCGTGCTGGCCCGAAAGGTGCCGGCCGCAAAACCGTGGCGGTTTGGCGCGCCGGATTACCTCAAGGCGTTGGAGCGCGGTCTCGGGACAGTGGCCCTTTCGGGCCGCGTGACTTCGTCACCCTGGGATGCTGAACTGGCGCCGGCCATGCAAGAGGCGGGCGTGGCTGTTTACGAAGAGCAGGTAATTTCCGACCTGTTGGCCGATATGGCCTGATCGGCGGACCGAGGAGCGTTCAGACGGCCAGTAGCTTCAGAAGGCCAGTAGCTTCAGACGGCCAGTAGGTAACGCTGGGCCGGGCTGAGGCGCTGGTAGGTCGTCGGCCGCAGGTAGTCACGGAACACCGTCTGCTGAGGCCCGTCGCGTCGGACGTAAGCCGAGTGCAGGGCTCGGCGAGGCTGGTCCGTACGGTTCTGGGTGCCACCGTGCCAAAGGTGGCTGTTGAAAATGACCACCGTCCCCGCCTGGCCCAGCACCAAGACTTGGTCAGGGTGCGTGGCCCGAGGGTCGGGCATGGCCTCGGCCGGCACACGCCCCCACCGGTGGGACCCCGGCACGACCCTGGTGGCACCGTTAGCCTCCGTAAAGTCGTCCAGCATCCAGATCGAATTAGATATGTGATAGTCCCCGGGCACCACCGCTCCCCGCCAGTCCACGTGCAAGGCCTGGTGCCCCTCGCCGGGGAGCGCGGAGCGGCCATTGAGGGAAAAAACCTTAAAGTCCCTCCAACCGAGTACGTGCGCCACGGCTGAGAGTTGGCGTGGGTTGTTCCAGCACAGGTCAAACACAGGGCCTTTGTCTACGAGATCGGCCAGGCGGGCCGTCCCCGCCTCTTGGTGCGCCTCCAGGCCCGCCTTATCCCCCTCCTCGGCAACCAGTTCGTCGAACCGGCGGACGAGGGACCGGAGCTCCCCATCGTCCAGGACGTTGGGCAGGGCCAGGTAACCCTGCTCGTCGAGCTCGTTTTTCTCTGCGGCAGACAACAGCTCCGCCCGGGCGCCGAAGGTCGACAAGGCGATGGCGAGCTCCGTGTCCGACATCGCGCCCCAAACTACAACGTGACCGTCAATGACGAAAGCACGCGGGAATTAGCCTTTGAGGAGTCCCAACGCAGCACGGGGTCGTCCATCTTCAAGTCCGGGAAGCGTTCGAGGAGCGCCATGAACGCGACCTCGCCCTCGGCGCGGGCCAAGGGCGCACCGACACAGAAATGTGCTCCAAAGCCGAACCCCACATGTTGGTTGGGACTGCGGTCCACCCGGAACACGTCCGGGCTATCGAAGTGCGCAGGATCGCGATTAGCGGCATTCAACATCTGGAACACCATCTCGCCCTCTCCCAGAGCCGCGTCACCGAGCGCTCCCGCCTGTGTGACGCGTCGCGGCTGGCGGGCAACGGGGCTCTCGTAGCGGACGATCTCTTCTATAGCCGGGCGCACGAGCGAGCGATCGTCGACCAGACGTTGCCATTGCTCCCGCTCCCCGAGCATAAGGGCGAGCCCGTTCCCGATCAACGACGTCGTCGTCTCATGGCCCGCGACCAACAGGGTCTGGCAGGTATTGATTATCTCCGGTTCGGACAGGCCCTGTGGTCCCTGCTCGGACATCACGAAGGCGCTGAGCAGGTCCGTGCCCGGGTGCTCCCGCCGCTCACGTAAGACCTCTCCCAGGTACTCCCGGATCTCGACGATGGCGCTCTGGGCGGCCAGGAGCAGGTCCAAGGCCGGCTTGTTGATGCCCTGAAAGCCCAAGAGCTGGTCGGCCCACTTGTGCAGGAGCTGCTGGTCGCCCGCCGGTAGTCCCATCAGCTCGCACAGGACCGCCACCGGCAGGGCACTGGCCAGGCCACTTATTACCTCCATGCCGCCCTCACGCGCACACTCGTCCAGCAACGACTCAGTGACCTCGGCAATGTAGGGCTTGACACCCTCTATCCGGCTGGGCGCGAATGCCTTACCGGTAAACCGGCGAAGGCGCGTGTGGTCCGGCGGGTCGGAGTGGAGCAGTCCCTTTGTCGCGTAATGTTCCTCGAACACCCGCAGCCGTTGCCGGTCCGTCGCCGGAAGGTGAGCCGCGGCACGCCCGAGCCGGCCCTCATTGGAGTACTCCGTCGTGTTCTTAAAGGTGGACATGATGTCGTCGTAGCGCGTTATCAGCCAGCCGCCGATCGAATCGCTCCAATAAATAGGAGCCTCGCTCTGCATACGGCGCAAATCCGCGTACGGGTCAGCGACAAACTCCGCTGAGACAAGGTGCCGATCGAATTCGTCGCTCCCGATCGGTAATGCTCCGCTGGCTCCCACTGCTCCCGTCCCTGTTGTCGTCCGGCCGTCGGGCCCCTGTACGGGCAACGGTGCACATCACCCGGGCCCTAGGTTATCGCGGCGTCCAAGTGGTCAGTAGGTGGCCCGGCCCCCACTGATGTCGTAGACGGCACCGGTCGAGAAACTGACTTCATCGGAAACGAGCCAACAGGCCAATGCGGCGACTTCTTCCGCCCGGCCCATGCGTCCCATTGGGACACGGCTGACCATGTAGTCCAGTACCTCAGGTGCGGTTGCCGCGTTCATCGGTGTCTCGATGACAGCGGGGGCAATGGCGTTGACGAGGACGCCGCTGGTGGCCAATTCCTTGCCCAGAGACTTGGTAAGGCCGATGACCGCAGCCTTGGACGCCGAGTAGGCGGCGAGGTTGGGGTTGCCCTCCTTGCCGGCGATGCTGGCGATGTTCACGATGCGGCCCCAGCCTCTGGCCCGCATGGCAGGGATGACAGCCCGGCACAGGTTGAAAACGCCGTCCAGGTTGACAGAGAAGGTCCGTTGCCATTCGGCGTCCGTTATCTCCCACAGCGGCTTGTTAGGGCCGACGACACCGGCGCTGTTGACGAGAATGTCGACAGCCCCGATCTGGGAGACAGCCGCTTCGACGGCAGAGGGGTCGCTGACATCTAGCCGATAGTCGGCGCCGGTGGCGAGGTCGACAGAGACCACCTCAACGCCTTGTCGGCGCAACCTAGCCACGCATGCGGCTCCAATGCCGCTCTCCGCGCCGGTCACGATCGCTTTTTTCATTTCTAGCACCCTTGCGCTCGGGTCGGTGGCCGGTCTGAGTTTAGCGGCCGGACCTGATGAGATGGTGGCCATGACGGTCATCAAGATCAACGCCATAACCGTGCCCGAGGGATCGGGCGACGAGCTGGCCCGGCGGTTCGCGGCGCGAGCCGGGGCGGTCGACGGCCAGGACGGCTTCGAGGGGTTCGAGCTCCTCCGGCCGACCGACGGGCGTAACCAGTGGCTGGTGGTCACCCGATGGCGGGACGAGGCCTCCTTCCAGGGCTGGGCCAGTTCACCGGCGTTCGCCCACGGGCACGCCGGGGCCGACCGGCCCGCCCCCCATGGCGGCCCGATGGCGGTCGGGTCAGAACTGTGGTCCTACGAGGTGGCCGGAGGGCGCCCCAGTGGGACGAACCCGTAGACCGGTTGCCGGCGGGGACGACCATGCCGGGACGACCATGCCGGGGCGACCATGGACGACGTAGACATCGATGAGCAGGCCTCCAGGTGGCCTGACACTTTCGAGCCGGAACGGTGGGCCCGTGAGCAGCGCCGGCGCCGGCTCGTGGTCCTGGGTGCCTGTACCGTTTTGTTGCTGCTGGTGATCGGCGTCGTCGGCCCCGCCATTTTCTTCCACCTCGAGGGGGCGGCGCCCAAGCGGCTGAGCTTGCCCGTCGGCCTGGGCGGGACCGTGGGGCCGGTCAACGGGACCTGGGCCGTGGCCGCGCCGTCAGAGGTGCAGTACCGGGTGAACGAGATCCTTTTCGGCCAGCACCACACGGCCGTAGGGACGACGGACAAGGTACATGGGACGGTGACGATCAAGGGCGCCACCGTCACCTCGGCACAGTTCACCGTGGACATGGCGTCCGTCCGCAGCGGTGCCGCCGGTCGCGACGTGCAGTTCAGGGACTCGATCATGGACACCGTGGCCTACCCCGACGGCTACTTCACCCTCACCCGGGCCATCGACCTGGGCCGGGTCCCGGCCGAGCGTAAAGTCGTCGACGCCGATGCCGTGGGCCGGCTCACCCTGAGGGGCCAGACCCGGACGGTGAGCTTCCCGTTGCGCCTGGAACGGTACGGCAACGGCGTCGACGCCAACGGTGCCCTCACTATCCGCTTCGGCCTGTGGGACATCCCTAACCCGAGCTTTGTAGTCGCCCGGGTCGGCAGCACGGGCACCCTTGACGTCCTGCTCCACCTGGTGCGTACCAGCGACTGAGGCGGGACGGGGGCGGCTCGCTCGGTTCAAGTGGCCCGCTGAGTTCAAATGAGTGGTTGCTTGACCACGTTCCCGTCGCCACCCCAGATCCGCTCGGTAGCCTTTACGGCAGGGAGCCCCGGCTGATGTGGCTAACCCCCCCTGCCTTCCGGCCAGGGCTCCCAAACTTCGCCTACCGTAGTGTGCGCTGATGGTCGTTACCCGTCACCCGCGGGTGGGCGCCCGGGCACGCAGATGCTGCCAGCGCTCAGAGTGACCGAAGTCCCCGAAGCTCCCACATGCTGTTCAAAGATGAACCCGCGCCCGCCAGTCCAGGTGGCCCGGCGCTTGCCGATAGACAATAGTGACTGTCCGCGGTTGGGACAGGCGACAACAAGCTCTATCCATGGAGGGAAATATGAGCGTCAGCGCGACCGACCCATTCTGGACTGCCCTAGCCTCCTACGACCTCGGCACCGGCTCAACCTTGGGGACCACGACGGCGGCGACAGCCAACTCGGCATCAGCGGCGTCTTCGAGCGTCGCTGCCCGTTCGAGCGCGGTACCCAGCTCCGGTACTGGCGCGTCGACCTCGTCCGCGACGGGCTCGTCTACCAGCGGCAGCAGCGCCATTGCCAATCTTTTGGACGCCGGCCCCTCGGGCGTTGCGGTGGCGGTGCGAGCAGCCGTCGACAACAGCATCCTGGACGCAATGCTTTAGAGACGTAGGGTGGCGGGCATGACCCGTCTCGGCTACCAGATCCCGAACTTCACCTACCCCGGCGCCCGCCCCGCGGACTTGTTCCCCACGGTGGTGCGCCAGGCTCGGGCGGCCGAGGCCTCGGGCTTCGACACCGTGCTGGTCATGGACCACTTCTACCAGCTACCGGGGCTCGGGGCCCCCGAGAACGAAATGCTCGAGTGCTACACCCTCCTGTCAGCGTTGGCCCAGCACACCGACCAGGTCCGGCTCTCCGCTCTGGTCACGGGCAACACCTACCGCAACCCCGCTCTGCTGGCCAAGGAAGTGACAACGCTCGACCACGTCTCGGGTGGCCGGGCCCAGCTCGGTATCGGTGCCGGCTGGTTCCAGCTCGAGCACGACAGCCTCGGCTTCGAGTTCGGGACGTTCAGTGACCGCTTCTCCAAACTGGAGGAGGCCCTGCAGATCATCCGAGGGATGCTCGCCGGCAGCCGTCCCAGCGTCGACGGCCGCTGGTACCGGGTCGACGGTGCCATCAACTCGCCTGCACCGCTTTCGAAAATCCCCATCATGATCGGTGGTGGCGGGGAAAAGAAGACCCTCCGGCTGGTGGCTCTTTATGCTGACGAGTCGAACCTCATCTGCCAGCCGAGCGAGGTAGCCCGCAAGCTCGACGCCTTGGCCGGGCACTGCGGCTCAGTCGGGCGGGACCGGTCCGAAATCATCGTGAGCCTCCTGGCCAGCTGTTGTATAGCCCCGACCCACGAGCAGGCCGTCGCCGAGGCCGACGCCTACCTGGCCGCCGGAGGGACCAAGATGTCTTCACTGAGCGAGGCCGAAGCCGACCAGATCCGCGCCCGGATCGTCCTCGGCGACCCCGACGAGGTGGGAGAGATCTTCTCCAGCCGGAAGATCGACGGGATAGACGGCTTCACTGTCAACTCCCCCGCCAACGGCCACATTGAAGGTCGGGTCGAGCTCCTCGGCCAGGTACTACGGAAAGTCGTCGGTATCTAGGAACAGGCTCGACGGAGCGTCTCGAAATCGTCGCAAAGCTTAGCCACCCTGTCCCGCAGCTCGGCCACCTCAACATGCAGCTCCGCCACCTCAACATGCAGCTCCGCCACGTCAGCGGCCAGGTCGGGCGTCTCGCCTCCACGAGGGACGTCGTCCGCCGGCGGGCCGAGTACGCCAGTGGGGCTATCCGTTAGGAGCTGCACCCAGCGCTCCTCCTTCTGCCCGGGCCGACGCGGCAGGCGGACCACGAGTGGCTCGGGCAGCCCGCTGAGGCGCTCCAGCTCCACGTCGACTTCGGCGATGTCATCGAACCCGCACATGCGGGCGCTCCGAGAACGCAGCTCGCCACCCGTCTGCGGTCCCCTGAGGAGCAGCACCGCGACCAAGGCGGCTTGCCGCTCGCTGATCTCGAGTTTCTCCTCTAGGAACTGCTGGTAACGAGTGACCGACCGACCGTGCGAGGGGTGGACGAGGCCCACTAGCCCGGCCACCTTGAGCGCCGCCAGAGCGCGGTCCACAGTACGCTCGTCGAAGGCCACGACAGGATCTCGGTTGGAGGACTGGTTACACGCGAGCAACAGGGCGTTCAACGACAACGGGTACTGGTCCGGTGTCGTCAGCTGCTTTTCGATCAAGCTGCCGATCACCCGCGCTTCCTCTTGGCTAAGCCGCACGGCGCGATGCTACCCGCGCCCTTCGCGGTGACCCTTTAGTGGGTAGCGAGGCCCAGGGCAGCCACTGTCCGGGTGCTGACCTCCGACACCTCCGGCAGAAGCCGTAACAGCTCGGCGGCGGTTAGCCGGGGGGCGTCGGGCACGTGCGCCATCTCACTGTCTGGGAAGGCCAGTTGCAGCGCCTCTATTGGGTTGTTGCCGCCGGCGTGCGACTGGCGCCAGACGCTCAGCCAGTCGGCCTGCTTCAGTCCTGCGAGCAGCGGGCTCGGGACCTCGGCCATGGAACGATGGTGGTCCCTTACCAAAGAGACGATCCGCTCCGGCATCGACCAGTAAGCACAGACCTGCGCCCCCAGCTCAGCATGGTCGGTACCGCATACCTCCCTCTCGGCCCCTATCTGCTCAGCCGGCGTAGCCCACCCCAGGGCGTCAACGGCCTCGACGAACGACGGAGCCTGGTCGATCATGATGAAGTGCCCGATATCGTGCAGGAGACCGGCCAGGTAGCCCTGCTCGGCACTGACGCCGTTCACCGGATGGCACCTGATGATGGCTCGGCACGCCGTAGCCACTTCGATGGCGTGCCGCCATAGGTCCTTTTCCTGCGAGGTTCGGGGAACGAACACACGTGTCATTGCCACGGTCGTCACCAGGTCGGCAACGTGCGCGGCCCCGAGACGGGCAACAGCTCGGTCCAAAGTCTCGATCCGCGAGGCCGGCGAGGACATCGCCGAATTAGCGATATGCATTACGCGCAGTGCAAAGCCGGGGTCCTCTTGTGCGACCGCCAGCACCTCCTCAAAAAGCTCCTCCGATTGAGGCGACAGGCTCATAAGCCTGACCATCACGGCAGGGAGGACCGGGAGTTCTCCCAGTCGTAACTTTATGGGTGACCTCTCAAGTACCTGAGCTGGGCTCATACCCTTTGATCGACAACGCCGCACCCAACATGAGGACGGCGCCTGGGTAAATGCACGTCGGGCTGAACGGGCTCGCTTTTGGCCCCGCGAAGCGAAAGGGATAAATCTCTCTAGGCTTTCGTCGGCATCGCGTGCGAACTAACCGCCTCAATGGGGCCAAGACTACGCTTGGTGAGGCACCGGCGGGCGGGTGGCCGGAGCCAGGGCGATGGCCATCGCCAGGAGGATGGCCACGACGGTAAGGGCGCGCAACACGGTGAACTGGTTGCCCAGGAAACCGACGAGAGGCGGCCCGCCCAGGAACGAGCAGTAGCCGATGGTGGCGATAACGCTGACGCGCCCGGCGGCCAGCTCAGATTGGTCGGCGCCCGCGCTCATGCCCATAGGGAAGCCTACTGAGGTGCCGGCTCCCCACAACAGGACGCCGACGAAGGCGAACGGCAGTCCTGGTCCGAAGACGAAGAGCATGACGCCGACGATGGCCGTCATCGCCAAGCATCGCGCCACCGGGACTCGTCCGTAACGGTCCAGCAGTACCGGGCAAAACCAGCGTCCGGTGGTCATGGCGGCAAGGAAAGTGGCAAAGACCAGCGTTCCGACTGGAGCCGGGACGTGATAGCCGTCTATGGCGGCGATGCTGGTCCAGTCGTTCGCGGTGCCCTCGGCGAAGGCGAACGCGAGCACGAAGGCACCCACCGCGAGGGTGCGCGGCTCCAGCCAGGCCCCCAGGACGCGGCGGCGGTCGGCCTCTCCGGCCGGGTTGGGGGCTCCGGTTTGCGCACCGGGCGCTCCGGTCCCAACGCCAGCGAGGAAGTGCCTGGTGGCGCGCGGTACGACGATGACGACCAGCACCGCGACAGCAGCCAGGTGGGCGGTCACGGGCACGTGGGCAGCCACTGCTATGGCCCCCACCAGGGCGCCGACCACGGTGCCCATGCTCCATCCGGCGTGGAACCGCGGCATGATCGATCGGCCGACCTGGCGCTCGACGGCCGCTCCGTGCACGTTCATGGCTACGTCCCACGCCCCATTTGCGAAACCAAAGACGAAGAGGCCGACGACCAGCATCGGCAACCCGACCAGGTAGCCCCCTGCCACCGCGCCTAGTCCCCCGGCCAGTAGCACGGAGGTAACGGCGACGGTGAGGCGCGGGCTGATGCGGGCGATGACCGGCCCCGCCATCGGCATCGAGACAACCGACCCGGCGGCGATGGCGAACAGGACCAGCCCAAGGCTCGAAGGTCGAAGGTGGAAGTTCTGGCGCACCTGAGGGATCCGGGACGCCCAGTTGGCGAAGGCGAAGCCCGAGCCCGCAAATACCGTGTACGTGGCCCTTACCGCCCGACGCAACTGTTCGTCGGCCAAGGCAGACGCAGCCGTTCCCGGCTCTTTGTAGCTAACCAATTCGGTCCCCACCCGGACAACCCGTGTGGCGAGCCTATCCCGCCGACGCGCCGGGGCCCGGCCCGCCACAAGGCGCGGATGTCCCGACCCCGGCTTCTGGTCGAATAGGTTGGACCTCGATGAGATGGCAGGTGTGATGGACAGCGAAAACCAAGCACGCAATGGGGTGGGCCGTGGCGCTCGGAGGTCCAGGCTTGCTCACCTAGTGGCCAGGCGTGTGGTTGTTTCTACTGTCGTGGCCGGCGTAGCGCCGGTCATCACTTATGTGGTCGTACGGCCTCGCGTCGAAAGCACTGCCGTCGCCCTGGCCATCACCTTCGCCGTGCCAGTCGCTTGGGCCGCGTTAAGCGCCTGCTGGCAACGGAGGATGGACCTTGACGGCATGTTGACGATGGGCGCGTACGGGCTCGGGCTTTTGGTGACGGTACTTTCGGGTGGTAGCGCCCTGCCGCTCAAGCTCCACTCCGCGGCGGAGACGGGAGTGCTCGGCCTGGCCTGCCTCGTCTCGGTGGCCCTGCGGCGCCCCCTGTTGCTCCTTGGCCTACGGATCTTGGCGCACCGAAGGGGACGGAGCAATGGGGCGTGGCGCAAAGTTTTCGCCGAACCGGTGCTGGGCCGCACCTTCTCGGTGATCACCGTCATCGTCGGTGTGGGCCTATTGATAGAGGCTACAAGCCAAGCGGCCTTGGCCCTGGTACTGCCGACGGTCGTGTTTGTGGCGGTGTCGCTCCCGGTCCGCTTTGCCATTTATGGCGGTGGTGCAGGGTTGTTCCTTGCTTTGAGAGGGCGAGGCGTGCAGCCTGTGGGGACGGCTCTGGCCGCCCCGCGAAAACGACGTGCTCGCGGGCCCTCCTGAGACCTCGTGAGGTGGCTAAGCCCCTGCGGGGTGGCGCCAGTAAGCGCGGCGTGCCAGGAGGGGAAGGTCCCCTTCGCCAAACCAATAGGCCTCTTCGAGATTGGGGTACCCCGACAGGACGAACTCATCGATCCCCAGGTGGTGGTAGTCCAAGATCCGTTCCGCGACCTCTTCGTGGCTGCCGACCAAGGCCGTCCCGGCGCCGCCACGCACCAACCCGATGCCTGCCCACAGGTTTGGCGCCACCTCGAGACGAGCGGTCGACCCCTCATGAAGTTCGCGCATGCGCCGCTGGCCTTCGGACTGGCTGGTGGCAAAGCCGGCCTGTGCCGTCTCGATCTGGTGGGGGTCGACGGCGGCGAGGGGACGGTCTGCCTCGGCCCACGCCTGCCCTGAGCGGTCACGGCTGATGACATGCAGCCGGGTGCCGAAGCGGACTGTAAGGCTCCCGGTGGTGGGGCCAACCGGCGGACCAGCGGCCTTGTCCCTCTAGCCGCTCATCCTGCTTCGTGGCGCCGCCGGCCCACTTCAAGACAAGGTGAGCGCCCCTGCGACTGCGGCGAGGTAGTCGATAAAGCCGTCCGCCAGCCTGGCCGCCCGGTCGAAGGCCGCGTCGCCCGGCCCACCAAGCCAGGGCTTCAGCCTGCCACGACTTGGCCACTAGCGTCAGCCCTCGGCCTCCAGCGCAAGAGCCAACCAGGACTCCTCCGCCGCGTCCAGTGCGGCCTGGACGGCATGCAGTTCGTCGCCTAACCGGGTTAGTTCCACGTAGTCGACCGTCGCTGTCAGGGCTTGCCTGACCTGGTCCCGCCGGCGCTCAAGTCGGAGCATTTCCTTCTCCGCATCACGCACCCGGCGGCCGATGACGGCCGCCCCGATGACGGCCGCCTCGCTGCCAGCCGCCCGAGACCGGGACCGATGCTCGGGCTTGCGCCCGGCAGGCTTGGTCAAGGCCCTGGACCGGGGTGACCCAGCGCGCGCTCCGCTCGCGTTCTCCGGCCGGGCGACCCAACCGGCCACTCCCCCGGCCACCTCCGAAAGTGTGCCGCCTGTCTCCACGGCCACGAGGCGCTCGGTGGTCCGCTCCAGGAACGTCTGGTCGTGACTGACCAAGGCCAAAGCACCGGGCCAGTCCTCGAGAAAGTCCTCCACGACTCGCAGTGTGTCCAGGTCGAGGTCGTTGGTCGGCTCGTCCAGGAACAGGACATTGGGCCGCCGGGAGACCACCAGGAGCAGCTGAAGCCGCCGTCGCTCCCCGCCGGAAAGGTCGCCCACCCGGGCGAAGGGCAAGTCATCGGCAAACAGGAACCGGCGCATCAGATTGATGTTGTCCACCGAGCCCGGCGTCCCGTGCGGACCGGCGACGAGGTCCCTGACTCGCGCCTCCAGGTCGAGAGTTGCTCCCAGCTGGTCGTAATAACCTACGACCACCGTCGGCCCGACCTCGACCGTCCCCGTGGTGGGCGTGAGCCGTCCAGCCAGGATGTCGAGCAGGGTCGACTTCCCGGTACCGTTGGCACCCACGATCCCTAGGCGTTCGCGCCTCCCGATCGAGAGATCGACGCCGGACAGCACTGGTGGCCCATCGTCGTAATGGAACCCGACCCCCCTGCATTCGATCACCTTGTCACCGAGGCGTGGGAGGTCGTGGCCCACCTCGATCTCAGCAGAGGCGACCGGGGCGACCGCAGCGCCCTCGATCAGCCGGACGGCCGTATCAATGCGGGCTTTGGGCTTGCGCGACCGGGCTTTCGCCCCCCGTCGCAACCAGGCCAGCTCGCGCCGAGCGAGATTGCGCCGGGTCGATTCGGCTGCCGCATCCCGCTCTTCTCGTTCGGCCTTCGCTGCCAGGTAGAGCTCGTAGCCACCTTCGTGCACAAAAGCCTGGCCCCGGTCGAGCTCCAGCATCCGGGTGGTGAGGCGGTCAAGCAGGTGCCGGTCGTGAGTAACCAGGACCAGCCCTCCCCCGAAGCTCAAGAGCCGTTGCTCCAGCCAGGCCACCGCCGGCAAATCGAGATGGTTGGTGGGTTCGTCGAGGACCAAGAGCTCTACAGGATGGGCAAGTACCCGAGCAAGGGCCACTCTTTTCCGTTGCCCGCCGGAGAGCGTGGCCACGTCGTTGTCGATCTCGGGGCCGACACCGAGACGGCTCAGGGCAGCTTCGGCCTCCCACCCTTGGCCGACGGCAGTCCTGACAGTGCCGGGGAAGAGCTCTGGCACCTGCTCGAGAAAACCCACGCGTGAACCCCGGCCCCTACGGACGTGACCTTCCTCCGGCTCGTCGACGCCGGCCACGATCCGCAGAAGTGTTGATTTTCCCGTGCCATTTATGCCGACCACCCCGATCCTGTCACCTTCGGAGACGGTGAACGAAAGGCCTTCAAAGAGCACTCGGCCGACTCGGCGGACCGCCACCTGTTCCAGATCGACGAGGACGGTCACAAGGCCGTCAGGCTACCGGCACTTGAGCGGTGTCGTCCGGGCCGATGAACCGTTCTCAAGAGGCTCAGCGCAGGCCCAGCTCCCTTAGCGAGGTTTCTATCTCTACCATCTGTGCTGCGCCGAGAGGGCCATGGGTAATAGCACCCGCATTCTCTTTGGCCTGAGCGACGGTGCGGATACCGGGGATGGGCACGAAGGCCTCGCTACGGGCAAGCAACCACGACAACGATCCCTGGGCCAGGCTGCGGCCACCGGAGGTGAGCGTGCCCCGGATGCGTTCGAGCGCGTCAAGCGAAGTGGCTTCCTTCCCGCTCTCGAAATCAAAGTTGCGCCTCACGTCGTCAGCGCCAAAGCTCGTCTGGCGGCTGAACTTTCCGGTGAGAGTGCCCATGCCCAGCGGACCGCGGTTCACACCGGCCAGGTGGTGCTCCTCGATCACGTCCACGACGGCGGCGTTGTCGTCGATCACGTTAAAATGGACCTGGGCGGCGGCGCAATGCGGACTATGGGCGAAGATGGCGATCCGAGCCGGGTCGTCGGTACTCCATCCGAACGACCTGATCTTGCCGATATCGACAAGACCTTCGAGGGTCGCCACGACGTCCTCGGCCTTGTCGAGGTCATAGTCACCCAGGTGCAACTGGTAAAGGTCGATGAAGTCGGTCCCAAGCCGGTCGAGGCTGGCGTCACACTGGGCACGAACGGAGCCGGCGGATGCGTCCCGGTCCGTGGCCTGACGGGTTGCCTCGTCGAATAGGTTCCCAAACTTGGTGGCGATCACTACCTGGTCGCGCCGCCCGGCGAGTGCCCGGCCGATCACCCGCTCACTATGGCCGGCCCCATAGATATTGGCGGTGTCGAAGAAGGTGATCCCGGCCTCGAGGGCAGCGTGGACCGCCGCCACGGACTCGTCGTCGTCTACTTCGCCCCAACCGATCGGGTTCCCGTCCCGGTACGCCGGCCCGCCGATCGCCCACGCCCCGAAGCCAACCGGGCTTACCGAGATCCCACTACGGCCCAGCGCCCGTCGTTGTCCCTGCCCTGCTGGCTCCTGCGTGGTCGCCTTGGCGGTCTCGTCGCTCACGACCGGCCCGGCCAAGCGACTACAGGGCTCTTAGCCAACTCGTCGCGCTCGGTCCCGACGGCGGCAGGGCCTTGGACGTTGTGGCCCGGGACCGCAGTACTCCTCAGATGCTCCGCGATGTCCGCCATCTTCGGTACAAGACTGGCACTCAAATGTTTGGTCCCTTCAGCAAAGAGCATGACATAGCTTTTCACGCTGGCAACTAGGTCAGCGACAACTCTAGTGCCGTCCGACGCACGCCCGTCCCCAACCGGCAACGATCACCCTGGTCTTGCCCGGTCCGGCGGACGACCGAGCCCGGCTCACTCCTCGACCAGTACGACCTTGGCCAGGCAACGGCGCTCATGATGCTTGCCGCCGCAGACCTCGGTATATGACCCTGCCTACCTCACCGAGGAAGGCTCGCCGGCCGGGACACAGGCAACGCCGGCCGGACATAGGCCGCTCTATGGGCAATCATGGTGTAGTGGATGCTGGGCTTACGCCTGCCTTGAGGCCGAGCGGCCGTAATCGCTGCGCCTTGAACGGCGAAGAAGTGCCGCGGTGGCGAGGCGTGCTGCACGCGCTGGCACTTCTGGTAACGCTCCCGGCCGTGGCAGCCCTGCTATGGCGACACGGGCCCGGCGGTGGCTTAGTGGTATACGCCGTGGGGTTGATCGGGCTGTACGCGGTGAGCTCGAGCTACCACCTGGCAGCTTGGTCCCCTGCTGGGCGCCGGCGTATGAGCCGGGCCGACCACGAGATGATCTTTGTCTTCATCGCCGCCACCGCCACCCCGTACTGCTTGCTTGGCGTGCCCGGCGAGTTCTCGGATGTCGTGCTGGGGTCTTTCTGGCTCGGGGCCTGCCTTGGTGCCCTGGCCGTCGTCACCCGCTTTGAGAGGAGCCGCCGCTTCATTTCCGCGGCGTACCTGGTGCTGGGGTGGCTGGCGCTGTTCACTTTCCCCGAAGCGGTCCAGCGCCTCGACGTTGGGCAGCTGTTGTTGCTCGGGGCGATGGGGTGCCTCTACACGATGGGCACCGTTGTCCAAGCGAAGAGGTGGCCCAACCCTTCGCCAAGGTTGTTCGGGTACCACGAGGTCTGGCACGCCATGGTCGTCCTCGCCAGCGCCTGCGGCTTCGTCCTGATCTGGTCATTTGGAGCGTAAACGAGTTACTCGGGACGGTACTCCCGTTTCCCCGTGCTCGGGTCGTACCAGACGCGCATCCTTCGGCCCGTCTCAGGGTCGATGAAGACTTCGCCCGTCGGCTGGGACGCGCTGCTGTCGCCGACGCCCTTCCGCTTGCCTCGGTAACGGTCCCAGCCGAAGAGCGCTATGACGGTCCCCGCGATCACGACAACGAGCACGACCCATTCCACGACGCTCATGGAGGCCCCTCAGCCCTGCGCGCTCGTGTTCGGGGCAACCGGTGGCCACTCCACCACCCGCGCGGTGCCGTAAGCCACGATCTCGCTCATGCTCCTGCCCATCTCGGTGGAGTCGAAGCGCATCATTGTCACGGCGTTGGCCCCCATGGCGGCAGCATTCTGCACCATGCGGTCGAGAGCCTGGCGCCGGGAATCTTCGTTGAGCTTGACGTACGACCGGATCTCGCCGCCGGCAAGGCTTTTGAGAGCGGCCGCGATGTTGCCACCGAGGCTTCGGGACCGGACGGTGAGGCCAAACACCTGCCCGATGGTCTTCACCACCTGGGCCTCGGGTATGTTCTCGGTCGTGGTGACGATCATCGGTCGCGACGTAGTGAGGTCCTGGGTTGGTGCCTGCATCGAACTTCCTCCCTTTACATGAGGTGCCGCCACAATGGCTGGCTATCAAAGTGATATCACTTTTTGCGGACGACGTCAAGCCCAACAGTCGCTGGTGGTCAACTCGGGCGTAGGACGGGCTCCCGGCGGTTCTGGAACCTGTCAACGTTGTCGATCGGGGCATAACTCGGTCGTCGTACTAGGTAGGCGGCCCCCCCGAGGGGGCCGACAACGAGAGGAGCATTTCATGGCTGAGTACCTGATCCTTATTTACGGTGAAGAGGCTGCCTTCGCCGAACCCGGCCCCGAGACAATGAACCAGATGATGAAGGGCCATCAAGTCTTCGGTGAGCGCAACGCCGCCGCGCTTCGGGGTGGTAACGCCCTGCAGCCGACCGCTACGGCAACATCGGTGCGGCCGGATGCCTCCGGGGGGTTCGTCGTTACCGATGGCCCGTTCGGCGAGACGAAAGAGGCTCTCGGTGGCTACTACCTGGTGGAAGCGGCCGACCTGGACGAGGCCATCCATTTGGCAAAACAGGTCCCCATGCCGTTCGGCGGGGTTGAGGTCCGGCCAATCAGGACCTTCGACTGAGCGACAACCGTCGACTGGTGGACGCATCAGTCGAAGCCGCGGTCGCTGACGCACACCGTCGCGAGTGGGCCTTTGTGCTCGCGGCAACGGTGCGCGTCACCGGCGACATCGACCTGGCCGAAGAATGCGTCCAGGATGCCTACGCCCGGGCCTTGGCCACCTGGTCCACCAGCGGGATCCCGTCCAGGCCTGGCGCGTGGTTGACCACGGTGGCCGGCCGCCGCGCCATAGATCTGGCTCGCCGTGGCTCCAGGCACGACCGGGCCCTGCCCTTGCTCGTCGAACGTGTGCCGCCCCTCGGCCCTGAGGAACTGAACGAGAACATACCCGAGATCATCGACGACCGTCTGCGGCTGATATTCACCTGTTGTCACCCCGCCATCGCCATCGAGGCGCAAGTCGCGCTAACCCTTCGCCTGGTTTGTGGCCTTACTACAGCCGAGGTAGGCCGAGCGTTCCTGGTCAGCGAGACGACGATGGCAGCCAGGATCACACGGGCGAAGAAGAAAATTGCCATGGCCCGCATCCCTTATCGAGTGCCGCCCATCGAGGAGTTGCCCTCCCGCGTTCACGCTGTGCTCACCGTCGTACACTTGCTGTACACAACCGGGCACACGTCCCCTGCCGGTGCCGACCTGGTTCGCAGCGACCTCATTGAGCGTGCCCATGACCTCGCCCAATTGCTAAGGGAGCTGCTGCCAGGAGATGCAGACGTCGCCGGCCTGTTGGCTCTCATCCTTCTTACGGACGCCCGGCGGGCGGCGCGCCTGGGCGACGACGGTCGCCTCGTGCTGATGGCCGAACAAGACCGTTCCCGATGGGACCATGCCGCCATCCGTGAGGGGGTCGACCTCGTACGCGAAGCGCTACGGCACCGCCCGCCCGGGCGTTTCGCACTGATGGCCGCGATTGCCGCCGTGCACGCGGAAGCTCCCTCATGGAACGCCACCGACTGGCACGAGATCGTCGGGCTTTACGACCTGCTGGTTGCAATGTGGCCGTCGCCCGTCGTCGCCCTCAACCGTGCCGTCGCCATTGGGTTGGCGCAAGGGCCCGAGGCCGGCCTGACCGCTCTCGACGAGCTTGCCACCGAGCCGCTCCTGGCCACATATAGTTACCTCGCATCAGCCCGCGCCAACTTCTTGCACCGGTTAGACCGGAAAGACGAGTCACGCGCCGCCTACGAAGAAGCCCTCCTTCTCAGCGAGAACGCGGTCGAACGAACCTTCTTGACCGACCGCCTCAGTGAGATCGAGGGCTCGCGATGAGCGGGCCGGATGGAGCTCGAGCCAGCTTGGGAGCCTCGGTGCTCGCCACATAGAGGAGCGATTTCCTTCGAACGGAGATGTCATGTACGAAATTCGCACGCTGGGGGTCGTTCTGCATCCCCGCCGCGATTCGGCCGAGGCCGTCAACACCATCCTTAGGTGGGCGGACGATCGAGGTGTGAAGGTCCTCGGGCTGGCGGAGGAAGTCGGCCGCCTCGGCTGCGGGGCGGTAGTGGTCCCGGCCGCGGCAATGGCAGCCCAAGCAGACTTGCTCGTAGCCATGGGTGGTGACGGCACAGTCCTGCGCGCGATGAGGCTGGCCGATGGCTGCCGTGCCCCAGTCCTGGGCGTCAATCTTGGCAAACTCGGTTTCCTGGCAGAGGTTGATATCCCCGACTTAGCCGCCGCGCTCACCGCCATCGGCGCCGGGACTTACGAGATCGAGGTGCGTACCGCCCTCGATGCCGCGATCGGGGCGCAGCGGCTCACCGCCTTCAACGATGTTGTCATCGTCCGCGTCCCGGGTGATGGCACCGCGGCTATAGACCTGTCTGTCGAGGGGCACCACTTCGTCAGCTACGCCGGGGACGCTGTCATTGTTTCAACCCCAACGGGCTCAACGGCTTACAACTTTTCTGCCGGTGGCCCGATCGTCGCCCCCTCCGTGCCCGGGATCCTTGTCACCCCTTCCTCGCCGCACTCGGTGTTCAACCGCTCCGTGATGATCGACCACAGGCACACGCTCAGCCTCGCCATTCTCCCGTCCTCGGGCCGCCTGGCCGTCGAAGTCGACGGGCTGGTCGCGACCCACGTAACAGCCGGCGACACCGTAGTACTCACCGCCCGCTCCGATGGCGCCCAGGTCGTAAGGCTCGGCCGGACGACCTTCTACCAACGAGCGCAGCGCAAGCTGGGCGTCTTCGGGTCGACCGAACTCGACACAACACCGAAATGGGGTGCCGGGCCCGAAGCCCCCGGCTTTAGCCGTGGGGAGCCAGAGCCCTGATTGGGGCGTAGCCAGTGCCGCGTTAGTTGACGGCACGCCCGTTATGCGCGGTTCAGCCGCTTAGGGCGCGAAGCCGCTGGCCGGCGGTCGCCGGGAGGTTGCCCCAGGGGGCAATGCCGGCGACGTCTCGGGTGAACCTTACGAAGAGCTCGAGGTCCTGGTCACCACTTCTTGCCAGGCTCTCCACCCCATCGAGCCACCAGGTCCATAGCTCCGAGGTGGGCGGCAAGAGGCTCTCGGCGAGGGCGTGAGCGTCCTGGACAGCCCCGTAGTCGCCCATGACCGCGGATCGTACGAACATCCGCATCTTGGGATCTGACAATGGGTTGACACTGCCCAGTACTAGTTCGAGGCCACTCGGGATGGTCCCCGTCTTCTTGCCGATGAGCGCCATATCCGCAGGCTACAGCAGCCGGCTCCCGGCCACTGGGCCGCAGGCTTCTGGCCTGGTCAGGGCGGCCCGTCCCGTGACGGACGTCCGGGTCGTTGGCGTCCCCCGAGGACAACTAATGTGGGTGCCTGCCCATGTGCGGTCACGGGACGACCGGCGTGGCCACGGCAAGGGGACACCACCGGATGATCGGAGAACGACATGGAATTGCGACGGATCGGTTCACGGCAGGTCGGAGCGATTGGCCTCGGCGAGATGCCTATGTCCATCGAAGGGCGCCCGGACGAAGCTCGCTCGATTGAGACCATCCATGCCGCCCTGGATGCGGGGATGACCCTGATCGACACGGCCGACGCTTACAGCTTGGGTGGACCGGACACGGGTCATGGCGAGACCCTCGTTGCCAAAGCGCTGTCGTCGTGGAACGGCGACCGCGACTCCGTCCTGGTCGCCACGAAGGGCGGCCATATCCGTCCCGGCGATGGCAGCTGGACAGTCAACGGCGACCCCGCTTACCTCCGCACGGCCGCCGAAGCATCGCTGCGCCGCCTGGGAGTGGAGGCGATCGGGTTGTACCAGTACCACCGGCCTGACCCGAAGGTCCCCTACGAGGCCCCGATCGGGGTTTTGAAGGAGCTCCTGGACGCGGGGAAGGTGCTCATGGTCGGGATTTCGAACGCAAGTATCGCTCAAATCGACTTGGCCCGCTCCATCCTCGGTGAGGGCAATTTGGTGAGCGTGCAAAACCAGTTCTCCCCCTCTTTCCGCTCCACCGAGGGCGAACTGCAGCACTGTGGTCAAGTCGGCATTGCGTTCCTACCGTGGAGCCCTTTCGGAGGCATTGGCAACGCCGAGGTCCTGCGCCACGACCACCCCGCGTTCGTGCAGGTCTCTAAGGACCATGGGACCTCGGTGCACCAAGTGGTACTGGCCTGGATGCTGGCCAAGGGCGACCATGTCATCCCGATCCCCGGGGCCACCCGGCCAAGCTCCGCGCGCGACTGCGCTCAAGCAGTCGACCTCAAACTCAGCGACGAGGAGCTGCACCGCCTCGACCAGGACGAGAAGTAGACTACGACCGAAGCCGGACTTGGCCGAGGTCCACCCGGTCGCCGATCATGGGGACGCCCTCTCGGCGTAGGCGCCGACGCTGTGCTTCGCCCCTGGCCAAGCTGCCGTCGGCACGTACAACTCGGTGCCATGGCAGGTCTTCTCGGGTGGTGGCCAGAACGTACCCGACAAGCCGCGGTGCTCTGGGGTCAATGTCGCCGTAGGTGCGAACGAAGCCCTCCGGTATCTCCCGCACCCGCTGGACGATGCTGTCCAGGCGAGCGCGCGAAGATGACCCTATTTCGGCCACGCCGATCTCAGTAGACGAGGTCAAGCACTCGCTCGAGCGCGGGGAACTTAGCTCTATCGCGAGCAGGCAATATTACGGTCATGACGCCGATGGCCGCCGCTCCTCCGTCAGTAAGCCAGCTGTCGCCGACCATGAGCGCCCGATCAGGGCCGACCGCGAGGTGTGAGCAGGCCGCCTCGAAGATCTCAACAGCGGGTTTGCAGATCCCATGCTCGTAGGAAAGCTCGAACGATCTAATGAACTCGTCCAGCCCGTATTCCTTGAACACGTCCCTAATGTCCCAGCCGCAGTCGCTCACGACCCCAACGCGAATTTCACGGCGCCTGAGCTCGCTGAGCACCAGGCGCGTATCAGGATAAGGCTCCCACCCCCGGGCGGAGGACTCGACCGAATAGACGAACTCGGCCAGATCGGGCGCCAGTTCATCGAGAGGCGCGAGCAGCTCGAGCCAGTGCCGTCTGTGCGCCTTGGCGCTGAGGTCACGGCCTTTGGCTATCTCCGCCGGCTGGCGAGACCGTTCCCTTATCACTTCCCAGGTCCGAGCAAAGGCGGCGTCGTCCACGTCCACATCGAATGCTTTGCGGAACTCGGCGGTACATACCTGTGCCGGCTTGGTGTTGAACAGAGTGTGGCCGAAGTCGAACAACACGGCGTCGAAACTTCTCACATCGTCGATCCTAGGCTCCCTCGGTCAGGCGAAGGCGGTCCGGCCGAAGGCGACCCGACCGAGCCAGATCTTCGCGGGTAGTTCTTGTACCCTCGGGGTACCGAAGGCCATGGGCCTCCCATGACAAAAGGCCCCTTCGCCTCGGTCCCAAGAACCGGTACCAAAAAGGGAGTCGCCGTAACGCAACGCGGTGTAGAGATCGAGGCCGCAGACGGGACCTGCCCGGCCGCGCTCAGCATTCCCGCGGGAGAGGGCCCCTGGCCGGCAGTGCTCATGTTCCCCGACGCCGGGGGGATGCGCGACGTCATGCGGCAGATGGGCGAGCGGCTGTCAGGTCTGGGCTATGTGGTCCTGGTGCCCGACGTCTACTACCGCAACGGGCCCTACGACCTGGGCGACATGCGCACCGCGTTCTCGACAAAGGGGACCGCGGACAAGATCATGGGCATGATGCGGGGCTACACCGTGGACATGGTGGTGCGCGACGCTCGCGCCTTTGTCAACTACCTCGCCTCGCTGCCCGAGACAAAGCCAGGCCCCGTCGGCACCACCGGCTACTGCATGGGCGGCCGGCTCTCGCTCATCACGGCGGCGAACCTGGACGAGCGCATCGCGGCAGCAGCCTCGTTCCACGGTGGGAACCTCGCCAAGGCCGACGACCCTGACAGCCCACACCACAAGGCCAGGGCCATCAAGGCCTCCGTGTACGTTGGAGGGGCGATCGAGGACCAGTCGTTCACCGACGAGCAAAAGGGCCTGCTGGAGAAGTCCTTGAGCGAAGCCGGGGTCACCCACACCATCGTGACCTACGACGCCCACCACGGCTTCGCCGTCCCCGACAACCCGACCTACGACCCAGCCGCCGCCGAGCGCCACTGGAAGGCCACGGAGCAGTTCTTCGCGTCCGTCCTCGCGGTGTCACAGCCCTAAGGTCCGCTGACGTGCAGGCGGGGGCACTGGCCCGGCGGTCTCTGCCTGCACTCAAGATTGTCGTGGGCGGGAGGCCTAAAGGACGAGAGGCGGAAAATCCAGGATGGAGGACAGGATGTGGGTATGTGGTGCTCGTTCGAGCTCAGCCCGGCCATGACTGCCGGTTAGGACACCCACGACCGCCGACGCCCCCGCTCGGTACCCGCTCCATAGGTCGTTAGCCGTGTCCCCGACCACGGCAACCTCGCGGACGTCGTCGACGCTCGTTCGCAACGCCGCCGTCAGGACCATGTCTGGGTACGGTCGTCCCCGCACGGCCCCGCTGGGGGCAAGGGCAAAGTCGACGAGACTGTGCCAACCCAGGTGCTCGATGATCGCCTGCTGGACCTCCGGGCTGAACCCGGTGGTCAGGCAGACTGTGGTTCCCGTTGCCCGCAGGTCAGCCAGGACTTGGGCGGCCCCCGGGATCTCGCTGACCTCACCGTTCTTCATGGCTTGGTCCATAGCCGCGGCAAAAGCTGCCAGAGCTTGGTCGACGCGTTCTTCGCTATCGAGCAAGTGCCTGAAGACCACGGCCTTGGACAGGCCCATGGTCTCGAGGGCATAGCCCATGGCGTGGTCAAGCGCGGGCCCTTCGGTACCGACTGCGCCCAGGGCACTGTGAAAGGCCTTGAGCACGGTGCCGTCGTCGTTGATCACCGTCCCTGCCATGTCGATGCAGGCCAGGCGGATCCGGTTCGGGGCGGATCCCTGGTCGAGCGAAGCGAGCCCAGTTCCCATAGCGGCGATAGTAGGTGATGCTAAACGATGCCGGTCATGGTCGCACGGGCGCCAACCGTTGTTAAGGCCACCGTCGAGAGAATTCATTGGACCGCAATGTTTTGTTCATCACTGTCGACCAGTGGGCCCTGGGACCACGCGCCGCGCCGTCGGCAACGGAGTGAGCGTTGGCAACAAGATGGTACCGAATATTCATTTGGACTGCGCCATCATGTTACGTTTTCTTCAACATTGACGCCTACTGTCCGCTGCAGTGGTCACCCCGGTCCGCCGCTCTGCCCAGGCGCCAAGCTGAAATAAAACAGCCCCGCCTTTAGGGTAGGTCGGTTTGCACGGTGGCGCCACGACACGGCATGGCGCGCTCTTCTTCGCGCGCCCGAACCCATCTGAGGAGAGACGTACGTGAGAGTAAAAAACAGCCGTCGCCCGGGAGTACGTACGGCTTCTGCAGCAACTGCCCTGGTCTGCTGTGCCGCCACCGCGGTGATGTCCGGTACCAGCCCGGCGAGCGCAGCAGCAAACAACTACTCGACGGCCACCTCCGTGGCGGCCTTCGGCGGCATGAGCGGCCTCGTCACCGCCGCCAAAGCCGAGGGTGCCCTCAATGTGATAACCCTCCCAGACAACTGGTGCAACTATGGCGCCATCATCAGTTCGTTCCAGAAAGAGTACGGCATCAAGATCACCAGCGAGAACCCCGAGGGCTCGAGCCAGGACGAGATAAACGCCATGGTGCAGCTCAAGGGCCAGAGCCGCGAACCGGACGTCCTGGACATGGGCACGCCCTTCGCCATCAAGGCCGACCAGGAGCACCTGCTGGCGCCTTACACAGTCTCCGAGTGGAGGGACATCCCCGCCGCTCAGCGGGCCAGTGACGACACTTGGTGGGCGGACTACGGCGGTTACGTGGCCATCGGCTACAACTCTGCCGTGGTGAAGACCCCGCCCACGTCGTTCAAGGATCTCCTAAGGCCGGTCTACAACCACATGGTCGGCATCAACAACAGCCCGACCGTGGCCGGCGCCGCCTTCGCCGCCGTGTTTGCTGCCGCCTTGGCCAACGGTGGCTCGTTCAACAACATCACGCCCGGTATCAACTACTTCGCCAAGCTCAACACCGAAGGCAACTTCGTGCCTGTCATTTCCGGGCCGTCCACAGTGCAGAGCGGTGCCACCCCCATCGTTATATGGTGGGACTACTTGCAGAAATCCGAAATCCAGGCCGAAGTCAAGACCTGGAAAGTCGTGATCCCGACCGACGGCGTCTACGCTTCCTACTACGACCAGGCGGTATCAGCCAACGCGCCCCATCCCGCGGCCGCGAGGTTGTGGGAGGAGTACCTGTACTCCGCGGCGGGCCAGAACCAGTGGCTCCAGGGCTCCTGCCGCCCTATCGAGCTGTCCACCATGGTTGCCAACGGGACCGTCGACGAGACGGCGTTCAAGCAGCTCCCGTCCGTACCCACGGGCTTCAAGGGCTACCCGACGCAGACCGAAGTAACCAACGCCGAGGATGTAGTCGCCAAGGACTGGGCAACCGACGTTGCCACCACGTAACGAGCCCGCGCTAACGGGGCCCATGCAGTTCGGGACGAGGGCCCGGGCCTTGAAGGCCTGGGCTCCTCTCCTGCCGTTTGCCGCTTGGATGTTGCTGTTCCTCGGCATACCGGCCGTTGCCGTGGCTATCGGCGCCTTCGAGAAATCGACGGGCAGCGGCCTAACGATGGCCAATGTGAACACCGCCACCACCGGCGTTTACCTGTTGGGGTTCAAGAACTCGCTGAAGATGGCCCTGGTGACATCCATAATCCCTGGGATCGCGGGGACGTTCCTGGCTTATGCCATCCACACCTCGCGGGGGACGGTCCTGCGCCGTCTCGTGGTCACCGCATCAGGGGTCCTGGCCAACTTCGGTGGCATACCCTTGGCCTTCTTGTTTATCGCCAGCATCGGGGCCGAGCACGCGCTGGTCAACAACTGGCTGGCGGACGTGTCCGTCCATCTTTGGCCCAGCTTCAACCTCTATACGTTCTCGGGGGTCGCGCTGGTCTACATGTACTTCCAGGTCCCTCTCATGGTCCTGGTGACCTTGCCCGCGTTTGAGGGCCTAAAAGCATCGTGGCACGAGGCGGCGGAGAACCTCGGCGCCCACACATGGCAGTACTGGCGCTATATAGGGGTCCCGGTCTTGCTGCCCTCCCTGCTCGGGTCCACGCTATTGCTCTTCGGCAGTGCCTTGTCCGCGTATGCCACCGCTGACGCCTTGACCGCCGGGACCCTGGCCCTAACCCCGCTCCAAATCGGTAGCTTCCTCAACGGCAACGTGATCGCCGGCGAGCAAAACGTGGGCAAAGCACTCGCCCTCGGCCTCGTGCTGATCGTGGCTGTCGTCATGGGACTTTATGTGCTCCTACAGCGACGGGCATCGAGGTGGTTGCATTGAGCACTCAGGTACTGGGTGCGGGAGTGGCCCAAGATTTGAGCATGCGGACGCCGGACGACGCCGTTCGGCGGGGCGAACGGCGCTCATGGAGGACCTTGCGGGTGTGGCGCTTGTTTATCTTCGCCGCTGCCGGCCTCTATTTCCTGTTACCGCTATGGGCGGCACTGCGTTTCAGCCTGGCCTACAACGGGACCGGCTTCAGTGCCCAGGCGTACTCAGGCCTGACTGGCCAACAGGGCTTCGGTGCCGCCATCTGGCTCTCGGTGCAACTAGCCGTGGTGACCACGGCTTTCGAGTTGGCGATCATGGTGCCGACGACCGTGTACATCCACCTGCGCCGGCCAGGGCTGCGCCGGGTCATGGACTTCGTCACCTCTCTGCCCTTGGTAATACCGCCGGTGGTCCTTATACTTGGCGTGCTGACCGTAGCCCCATCGAGGCTGAAAGCGACGCCGTTCCTGCTCGCTTTGGAGTACGTCGTCCTGGCCGTCCCGTTCTCCTACCGCGCCCTTGACGCGGGGGTGCGGTCCATAGACGTGAAAACCCTGGTCGACGCGTCGCGGTCGCTCGGGGGCGAGTGGCTGACGACGATGCGGTGCGTGCTCCTGCCCAACATGCGAGTGGCCGTCCTTTCCGCCACCGTGCTGACCGTGGCCCTGGTGTTGGGCGAGTACACCATGGCGAGCCTTGACCAGTACCAAACATTCCCAACTTGGATCGTCCTGTTCGAGGCGTCCAATTCGCACGTATCGGTGGCCGCTTCGCTCATGGCGCTGTTTTTGACCTGGCTCGTGCTGATCGCTATCTCTCTGGTCGGCCGGTCCCGCAGACAAGCTGGAGGTATGTCATGACGGCGCTTTTCCGCCCGAACCAACTGGTGCCGGGGAGCGGCACCGCGGTACAGGGGCCGGGTGGGATGGGCGAGCCCTCGCCAGGCGGGACGTCGGTGGGGCTGCGTGACCTGAGCTGCGTTTTTGGAAGCGTCAGGGCGTTGGACGGCTTCTCCATCGACATTGCCCCGGGGGAGTTCCTGGCGCTGCTGGGGCCATCCGGGTGCGGCAAGACGACGGCGCTGCGCATTCTGGCAGGCTTCGAGGCCCCGTCTGGCGGTCAGGTGATAGTTGACGGGCAGGACATCCGCAGCGTGCCCGCTCAGAAGCGCAACATGGGCATGGTCTTCCAGAGCTACAGCCTGTTCCCCAACATGACCGTGCTCGAGAACGTGGCTTTTGGCCTGCGGTTGCGCAGGGTCAGCGGCTCACAGCGCAAGACCAAGGCCATGTCGCTCCTGGACATGGTCGAACTGGCCGACAGGGCCAACCGCTACCCGCACCAGCTCTCGGGCGGGCAGCAGCAACGGGTGGCGCTGGCGCGGGCCCTGGCCATCGAGCCCCGGGTCTTGTTGTTGGACGAGCCCCTGTCGGCCCTTGACGCCAAGGTGCGGGTGCAGCTACGCGACCAGATCCGGGCCCTGCAACGCCGGCTGGCCATCACCACCGTCTTTGTGACACACGACCAGGACGAGGCGTTGTCGATGGCAGACCGGGTGGCTGTCATGCGGGGGGGCAAACTGGAGCAGGTGGCTTCTCCGGCGGAGCTCTATGACGAGCCCCAAACCCCGTTCGTGGCTGAGTTCGTCGGGACCATGAACCGCCTGCCGGGCAAGCTCGTGGGACCGGGCCGGGTTGCGGTCCTCGGGCGCGAGGTGACGGCCCGAGGCCCGGTGGCCGTCGGTAATGCCGGAAAGGATGTCGACGTCCTGGTCCGTCCCGAGGCCCTGGCTTTGGCGCCAGAGCACGGGGCCAACGGGATCGTTAGCGCGGTCACCTTCCGCGGCGCCCAGACCCGGGTTGACGTGCTCCTGTGGGCGGACATGGCGGTGAAGGTGGATGTTCCAAGCTCCCAGGGCGCCACCCTGGCTCCCGGCGCCTCCGTGAAAGTGACTCTGGCGTCCGACAACGTCTTGGTTGACGGCAAGGTTGGTGACATCTCCCTACGCCTGGAGGAGGCGTGACGGGAGTAGAGCGGACCGAGGAGGTCACCCATGAACACTCCTAACTTTTCGTACCACTGGCTCCCCTTTACCTCCAACCGCGCCTTTTCCACCAACCCCCGCCTGGTGGTCGGCGCCCAAGGCGTCCACTACGTGGACGCGGACGGTCGTCGGGTGCTCGACGGTATCTCCGGCCTGTTCTGCGTGCCCGCCGGCCACGGCCGCCCTGAGATCGCCGCCGCCTTGTCCGAGCAGGTACGCCGCCTTGACTTCGCTCCCACCTTCGAATTTGCTCACCCGGACGGCTTCACCTTGGCCGAAAGGCTCGCCCGTCTCCTGCCCGCCGGTCTGGACCGGGTGTTCTTCGTCAACTCGGGGTCAGAAGCAGTGGAGACCGCGCTGAAGGGCGCACTTGCCTACCACCGAGCCCGCGGGGATGCAGGCCGGGCTCGCTTCGTCGGGCGCGAACGCGCCTACCACGGGGTCAATTTCGGGGGCCTATCGGTTGGTGGGCTGGCCAAGAACCGTGAAATGTTCGGGCCCGGCCTGCCAGGAGTGAGCCACATGCGAGCGACGTGGTCTGCCGAGCAGGCTTTTCATTGGGGCCAGCCGAGCACCGGCGGGGAGCTAGCCGAGGACCTGCAGCGGGCGGTCAACCTCTACGGTGGCACCAGCATCGCCGCGGTCATCGTGGAGCCCATTGCCGGGTCCTCCGGCGGCGTGATCGTCCCTCCCGAGGGCTACCTCGAGCGGTTGGCTGAGATCGCCACCGCCCATGGGATCCTCCTGATCTTTGACGAGGTCATTACGGGCTTTGGGCGCACGGGCCACGCCTTTGCCTCACAGGCTTTCGGGGTCACCCCGGACATAATCACGATGGCCAAGGCGCTCACAAACGGGGCCGTCCCGATGGGCGCGGTTGCTTTCCGGCGCGGTGTCCACGACGCTGTGATAGCCGCGGGTGCAGGAGATGGGGCCGAGTTCCCCCACGGCTATACCTGGTCCGCCCACCCCTTGGCGTGCGCGGCGGCATTGGCCGCTCTGGAGATATACGAAAGCGAGGGTCTCTTCGATCGGGTGGCAAAATTGGGGGTGGGCTTCCAGGAGGCCGTGTCGGGGCTGAAGGGGGCGGGCCCGATAGTGGACATCCGGGGCTTTGGCCTCCTGGCCGGGGTCGAGCTCGAGCCTGATGGCCCCATCGGCCATCGTGGTCCCGAGGTGCTCAAGGCCCTGTTCGCCAGCGGCCTGGTGGCCCGTATGAGTGGCGACACGATAATCCTCGCCCCCCCGTTCGTCGCCAGCGAAGGCGAGATCAGCGAAACCGTCGACATCGTGCGCGCCGTAGTGGGCGCCTTGTGAGCCCACGCTCCTAACCGGGCCACGGGGACCAGGCAAGGTTACGGCACGTTAATGGCCCACATCGGTCCCAGCGAGGGCGACACCAATTCCTCTCCGGCGCGGCACAGTTGGACGACCCGACTTGGCCACCAGACGCGTCACCTGCTGGACGAGGACGAGAGGTACTTCTTGCACCAGTCCCTGTCGACGCCGTGCCTGGACGTGGTGGGACGTGCCACGGGGGCGACCCTTGTGGACTTGGAGGGCCGCGAGATCCTCGACTTTCATGGCAACAGCGTCCACCAGGTTGGCTATGGTCACCCGAAGGTGATCGAGGCCGTCAAGGCCGAGCTCGACCGCTTGCCGTTTTCCCCGCGCCGGTACACCAATCGCTCGGCGATAGCGTTGGCCCGAAGGCTGGCCGACCTGGCGCCGGGCGATCTCAGCAAGGTGCTCTTTGCCCCGAGCGGTGCGGCGGCAGTCGGGATGGCAGTCAAGCTCGCCCGTTTAGCCACCAAACGTCACAAGACCGTTTCCATGTGGGACTCCTTTCATGGCGCCAATTTGGACACGATCTCCCTGGGGGGCGAGGCGCTGTTCCGCCGTGATGCCGGTCCCCTCCTGCCCGGCGCTGAGCACGTCCCGCCGCTGGGCTTGGCTGAGCGTTTTTTCGGGACCGACGGTCTCGCCTACCAACGACTGGCCGACTACATCGACTACGTCCTAGAGGTGCAAGGTGACGTCGCTGCGGTGGTCGCCGAGCCGGTGCGCTGGACAACCGTCACCGTGCCCCCGACGGACTTCTGGGCCAGGGTGCGAGACAGCTGCGACCGGCACGGGACGTTGTTAGTTTTTGACGAGATCCCGAGTTGCCTGGGCCGCACCGGGTCCATGTTCGTGTGCGAGCAGTTCGGCGTCACCCCCGACATCCTGGTGATCGGGAAGGGCCTGGGCGGTGGCGTCATGCCCCTCGCCGCCATCGTCGCCCGGTCAGCCCTGGACCTGGGCCCCGAAGGGGCCCTTGGGCATTACACGCACGAAAAGAGCCCGCTCGGAGCAGCGGCGGCGCTGGCGACGCTGGATGTGATCGAGCAAGAGGGCCTCGTAGCCCGCGCACGCGACACCGGGCGCGTCACGCTCAAGCGCCTGGCGGCCCTTGCGGGTGGCAGCCCTATCTTGGGAAAGGTCCGTGGCCTGGGGATGTACTGGGGGGTAGAAGTCGAGCCCTGGGCGGGACGCCCACCGGCCGAAGTGGCCGACCACCTCCTTTACGCCTGCCTCGAGGGCGGCCTTAGCTTCAAGATCGGGGGCGGCAATGTGGTCACACTTTGCCCGCCCCTTACCGTCAGTTCCGACGAGCTGGAGCGTGCGCTGGGGATCTTGGGGGCAGCAGCCACAGGTCTGACCAAATGGGGACACCCCCCCCGGCGCACCGGTACTTCCTATTGATCACCAACGCGTACTATGGCTCACTGCTCGGGGAGCAGTTGCGAACCCCCCGCCGAGCTTGCGCCGGGCTCAGTGGCCCGACAAATGCCCGCCATGAGCGGAGCGGCTCCGGCGCAACCCTCCCGGGTGCCTGGGCAGAGGTCTATACTCTGCCAACCCGAGCCGCCAGGCATTCTTACCAGGGGTTTTACGAGAGGGAGGGTTGCTATGAGGGGTACTGGAGCGGCTAGTCAGCTTGAGTTCGAGGTGCACAGCCCGGGGTCGTGGGAGATGGACTTGGTCCATTTTCCGCGTCCGGTAACGCGATATTGGGAGACCACGCACCCCGAGCCGTTCAAGCGTGGCTTTCGCGAGTTCACCCGCTTCTATGGGATGCTGATCGACTCGCTCGCCTACCAGTACATCCACGGCTTTTGCTACACGTCACTAGTCCCGGTTGAACGTAGCCAGGCCCCGGAGCGCTTCCAGCGGGCCGAGGAGGTTTTCCGGGGGAAGCTTTGGCGAGAACAGCTCCGCGAGTGGGACGAGACGTTCAAGCCCGCCTCGGTCCGGGCGCACCGGGAGTTGCAGTCGGTCGACCCTGGCTCACTGTCCGGGCCCGATCTCGTGGCCTACCTGACGCGTTGCCGCGACCACCACATGGAGATGATCTACCAGCACATGCGTTTCACGGGAGCCCCCTCCGTGCCGACTGGGGACTTTCTCGCCCATGTCGGGGACTGGACCGGGATGGCGGCGGGCGAACTCGTGGGCCTGTTGCGGGGAGCTGCTCCTGTGTCGGCGGGCGCCTCTGTCGAGCTTGAACGGCTGAGGACGGCCATGGCGGAGGACGCCTCGGCGCTACGGCTGCTCGAGTCGGACGAAGAGCCTGGCCGTGTGCTCGAGGCCCTGCGGGCGCACCCGGGCCAGGTCGGCCCGGCGGTGTCGGCGTACCTCGACCTCGTGGGGTACCGGCTTGTCGACGGTTTCGACATCTCCGGTCGCTACGCGCTCGAGCTGCCCGACGCGCTGCTCCGAGCGGTGCGTGTTTCGCTCGACGGCCATGCGCCCGACGGGTCTGCCCACGAGGACCAGGTCGCCGACGTTCGCGCCAAGGTGCCCGAGGAACACCGGGACCAGTTCGACGATCTCCTTGAGGAGGCACGGCTCACCTACAAGATCCGCGATGAACGGGGTGTTTTCAGCGACATCTGGGCGTCCGGGATCATGCGTCGCGCCGTGATCGCTTGCGGTCGCCGGCTCGCGTCCGAGGGCCGGGCCCACGACGCCGAACACCTCGTTGACGCCGATATCGACGAGATGCGCTCGCTGCTGTCTGGCGCGACCGAGCCGTCGGCGGACGAACTGGCGGCCCGCTTCGAGCTCCGTACGTCCCTCAACGCCAAGGACGCCCCGCCACATTTGGGCGACCCCCCGTCGCCGCCGCCCGACCCATCTCAACTGCCCCCTGGGGCGGGACGAATGATGCGGGCCATGGGCATCGTCATGGGCGAGATGTTCGCCACCTCCGACGCAAGGCACGAAACAAACCTCGTCCGGGGCATAGGCGCCAGCACCGGCGTCTATGAAGGCCCGGTACGCCGGGTGACCGGGCCCAGCGATTTCGACCGGATCGTAAAGGGCGACGTCCTTGTCACCGAGTCGACCTCGGAAGCCTTCAACATCTTGTTGCCGCTGCTAGGGGCGATCGTGACGGACCGAGGCGGGCTACTGTCACATGCCGCCATCGTCGCCCGCGAGTACGGGATCCCAAGTGTGGTCGGGACCCGCGAGGCGACCAGCCTCATCGCCGACGGTGCCCGCGTGAGCGTTGACGGCGACAAGGGCGAAGTGACGGTACTTGGGTGATAGGAGCCGTCGCGCTCGAGGACGCGCACGACAGCACGGTGTTCGGCTCGAAGGCTGTCGGGCTGGGCGAAGCGACGCGGGCCGGTCTGCCGGTGCCGCCCGGGGTCGCCCTTTCCGGACCAGTTGTGGAGGCTGTCGCCAGCGGGGACAAACGAGTTATAGAGGATGTCAAGGCGTTGGTGCGCCCTCTGGGCGGGCCGCTTGCCGTCCGCTCCTCGGCGGCTGACGAAGACGGTGCGGAGACCAGCTTCGCCGGGCAGCATTTGACCTTGCTCAATGTCCCCACGGCTGAGGATGTGAGCTCGGCCGTGCGGGAGGTCTGGTGGTCCGCCAATTCAGACTCGGCCATCTCGTACCGCCAACGCGTCGGCCGCTTCACGCGCCCGAGCGTGGGTGTCGTGGTGCAGGCTCTCCTCGGTCCCGCTTGCGCGGGGGTGATGTTCACCCGCAACCCGGTGAACGGGGCGGAAGAGCTCATGATCGAGGCGAGCTGGGGGCTCGGTGAGGCGGTCGTCTCGGGTCGCGTCATCCCGGACCACTTCCGCATCGGGCGCAACGGCGAAGTCCGCCAACGCACCCCAGGGTTCAAGGAGATCGCGGTCCGGGCGCTGCCCAACGGCGGCACGGCGGAGGAGCAGGTTGCCTCCGACCTCGTCGAACGACTGTGCCTCGATGATCGCCAGCTCGAGGAACTTCACCGCCTGGCCAACAGGTGTGAGGAGGTTTACGGCCCGGCCCGCGACATTGAATGGGCCTTCGCCGACGGGCAGCTCTATCTTCTCCAGTGCCGCGCCATCACCCGAGCCGGCCCGCAGGGCCCAGCGCCTTCGGGTGGCCCCGTCGAGGTCATTCGCCGCGCCCGCCTCTTCAGCGGCCTTGACAAGAACGACGTCGACAAGATCGCCGCCCTTTTCAAGGAGCGCCGCTTCGCTGCCGGCGAGACGGTGATAAAGGAAGGCTCAGGCGGTGCCTCCTTTTATGTGATCGTCTCTGGGTCGGCGACGGTCACGATCGCAGGCGAGCCGCGTGCCATACTCCAGGCTGGTGACCACTTCGGTGAGATCGCGCTCCTCGACGAAGGAGCACGCATCGCTACGATCACTGCCTCAAGTGAACTTGTCTGCCAGGGGCTCACCCTTTGGGAGTTCCGCCCTCTCGTCGAAGAGAACGGCCTGATCGGCTGGACCCTCATGCAGAACCTCGCCAGGGAACTGCGTGAGGCTGAGCAAGCGCTCGCGGCTCTCCGAAGCCAATCGACGCAGACGTCAGGCTTTCAACCCGGCGAACACTGAGATGGCGAAGTCCTCGACGCCGTCGCTGTCAGCCAGGATCACCGAGGCCAGGCCGAGGCGCTCGGCGCGCTCCTCCAACAAGTCGACCATCCGTTCGGGCGGACCGACAAGGGCGAACGGGCACTGACCGAGGGGCACCGGCTCCAGCCCGTACTGTTCACACAGGCGCCGCTCGTTTTGCTCGATCTCCCCAGCCGGGCAGCCGACCACGTGGGTCAGCATCACGCTGATGGTCGGGGTCGGCCGTCCGGCCTCCGACGCTGCCGCCGCCAGGACGCTCACGCTCTCCTCCAAGCCGGCCACCGTGGCGGCGAGACGCTTGCGATTGTCCTCCACGACGGTCACGGCGCCGCCCACGGTGGCACTGACCTTGCCGGCCTTGGTGGGCGAGTTGAGGTCGACGTGGTCGGCGTAACGGCCGCCCATCCTCAGCGCCCGGCCACTGCCACCACCGAGCATCAGGCGGGGCGGGACCCCAGGATCCGGTGAGAGCGGCAGGTCGTCGGCGACGATTTGGGCACCATGAAGATGCCCGTAGCCGTCGTCGAAGAGCTGGCGTCCGAGCACCATCGTCTCCTCCAAGCGCTGCATCCGTTGGCTGTGGGACTGCCAAACGAGGCCGAGAGCCTCAAACTCCTCGCGGTTCCAGCCCGCCCCGAGGCCGGCGTAGACGCGCTCACCACCGAAGAGACGAGCCAGTTGAGAAAAGTGCCGCAGCAGCAACGCGGGGTGCTGAAGACCGGCGTTGGCGACTATGGTGCCGAGCTTGGCTCGTTCTGTCACCGCGCCGGCTGCAGCCAACAGGATGTAAGGATCGGGCTGGCGCCGGGCCGTGCGACGAGAGCCTTCCATGTCGAAGAACAGGTGGTCGGTGGCGAACACCCCGGCCACTCCCACCTCCTCCCAGCGCCGGGCCCGCCCAGCGAGTTCCGCCATACCTGCGACCTGCGACCCGATAACCCCCCAGAGCTCCATAGCGTCGACCATAGGCCAAGGACGCACAGTCATGAGCCCTGTCGGCGAGAGTGAGCTCTTGGAGGTGCGGGCATGGCCGGCGGCCCCCCTTCGCTTCAGTGCCCCGTGCCGGTCAGGACCTCTGCGCTCTCGTCCGGGCCAGGGGGCTCAGGCTCGGTGCCCGGGGCCTTGAGCACCTGGCCGGGCCACCAGTTCCATTTCCCGAGCAGGGCCACGGTGGAGGGCACCAGCAGCGTGCGCACCAAGAACGTGTCCATCAGGACGCCGATCGCCAAACCGAAGCCCACATCGCGTATCTGACCGCTGCCCGGCCCGTTGCCGGCCTCGAAGGCCAGCACACCGAAGGTCCCTGCCAGCACCATGCCGGCGGAGGTCACGGTAGGGCCCGTCCGGCCGATCGCCCTCACCACGGCCTGGGACAGCTCCCGGCTTCGCGCCTCCTCCCGGATGCGGGTCATGACGAGGATGTTGTAGTCCTCGCCCAGGGCCAGAAGAAAAATGAACATGAGGAAGGGCAAGACGAAGGTGATGCCCCCGCTGCCCCCGATGTCGATGAACAGCAGCGTTGACAGCCCGAGCGCGGCCAGGTACGACAGCCCGACGCTCAGGATCAGGTAGAGCGGCGCCACCGCGCTGCGCAGCACCAGCGCCAACAACAGGCCGATGGCGATGATGGCTACGGGGATGATCTCGACCATGTCGTGGCCCGAAGTACTGCTCACGTCGAACAGGGCGGCCCCTTCTCCGGCAACCCCGCTCTGCAGGGCTCCCGAGGCGGTGGCTGCCGCGGTCACGGTCAGGCGGACGGTCGGCGTGGCGTGCATGGCCGGAGTGGAGTCCTGGCTCCCGGCTTTGAGGGTGGCCACGAACTGCACGGTCCGCCCGTCGCCCGACACGAACTCCACTAACGACCGGTACGAGTTGTAAACGATCACGGGGAGGCGGCCGGCCAGGTCCGCCGGTTCGGCCAAGGGAAGCCCGCTCGGAGCTCCCAGCCCCTTGTACAACAGCTGCAGCGTTGCCGGCGTCACGGGTACGCCGTCGGGGTCGAGTGGTCCGGCCAACTGGCGGAAAAGACCGGAACGGGCGAGGACCTGGTCGGCCCGCTGGAGGGGCCCCGCGTTGCCCCATACGGGCACCGTGTAACGGAACACCAGCTCAGCCGGGTTGGCGCTGGCGGCGGGAAAATGCTGGGCGAACAGGGCGTTGCCGATCGCCTCGTCCGAGCCGGCAGGAGCGTTGAGGGCGCCGGCGAAGCCGGAGGAGTAATAGCCGAGCGCAGCCACAGACAGGGCGGCGAAGAGACCCACCCCGACGATGAGGGTCCGCGCCGGGCGAGAGACGAGGCGGGCGGCGACCCGGCCCCACCAACCGTCACGTTCGCCGGCCGCCTCCCGGTCAGAGCCGCTCCCGGTAGCGTCGGTGGCCCGGGCCGACTTCGCCTTGGACGGCCAGAAGGCCGCCCGACCGAAGACGGCCAGCAGCGCCGGGAGCAAGGTCAGCCCGGCCGCCAGCATCACCGCCACGCCGACAGCCAGCGGGACGCCGAGGTCGTGGTATAGGCCGAAGCTGGCCAAGAGCAGGCTGAGCAGAGCGAACACCACCGTGGCGGCCGACGCGCTGATCGATTCGCCTACCCGGGCCAGGGCATGGGCCACCGCCTCCTTGGGCGGCATCCCGGAGCGGAGCTCTTCTCGGGCGCGATAGACGAGGAAGAGGCCGTAGTCGGTCCCCGCACCGAGCATCAGCACTATGAGCAGTAGCTCGGTGATCTCGGAGATCTTGAGCCCGTGCGCCCCGAGCTCGCCTATCAAGCGCATGGACACGACCAGGGCCACACCCGCCGGGGCCAGGGTGATGAGCGGGGCTAGGACCGAGCGGAAGATAACCAGCAGGAGCAGGACAATGAAGACGAGCGACAGCAGCTGGACCTTGTTACCTGTCTTATTGGAACTGGCCTGGTTGGCAACATTGGTGGCCACGGGACCGGCCAGGTGGAACTGCAGGCCGAGTTGCTGGTCCGCGGCACTGTGGTTGGCGCCGGCCAGCTTGGCCAAAAGGCCGTTGACCACCGGCTCCTGGCCGACGATGTCGTTGAGCCCCACTCCGGTGGTTACCAAGATGTGTGCCGCCTGGCGGTCGGGAGATACGCCGACCACCTCGGACGACAGGACGTGACGTACCGACCGAGCAGCGGCGGCCTCGGCGTTTACGGCACTTAGGTCGGCGGCACTGAGAGGGGCAGGGGCCACGCCGACGGGCTGCTTCTCGGCCAGCGCGGCCACGATGATGATCTGGCTCTGCTTGCTGACGCTCCCGATGAGCGGGGCGGCCAGCGTGGCGGCTTCGTTGCTGGGGGCGCTGTTGGGCAGGAACTGCGTGTTGTCGTTGTTGACCTCGCTGCCGAGCGAGGGCAGAGCAATACTCGAAATGACCGCGATGGCGACCCAAGCGACGATCACGAGCCAACGGAACCGCACCGTGAAGCGCCCTAGCCCGCTGAAAAAGCGGTCCGTGCGGCCCAACTTGGTCGTTTCTCCGGTGACATGGGTGGCTGTCGTTGACATGCGTGAGCTCCGTGGGTTGCGTGAGGCGCAGGGCCCGCCGAAGTGGAGCCCGGCACCAGAAGCGTAACTCGGCCAGACCAGGGGCTCGGACGGGTGGACCGCCCCCGAACGGCCCTCAGCGGCCGGCCGGTGGCCTCGCGCAGTTTGCAGGACGGGCGGGTCGCTGAGGCAGAATAAGCGCCATGCCTAGGACGGACTTGCCTCTCGACGAACTGCGTTTGTATGAACCCGAGGCCACCGAGCCTCCCGACCTCGACGCTTTTTGGGCACAAACCCTGGCGCAGGCCAGATCCACGGCCCCCGAGCTCGAACTGGGCGCCGAGCAACCCAAACTGGCGGGCGTCTCGACTTACCAGGTCCGTTTCCGGGGGCTGGACGACGCGCCCATCGCGGGATGGTTGGCGCGACCGGATGGGCCCGGCCCTCATCCCGGGCTCGTCTACTACCACGGCTACGGCGGCCGGGGGGCCCGACCGCTCGAGCTCTACCCCATCGCCGCCCAGGGCATGGTGGTGCTCTCCATGGACTGCCGGGGCCAAGACGGCGACTCCCCCGACATGCCCCCCGTGGACGGCGGCCACCACTTCGGTTGGGTCACCCGAGGGCTTCAGGACCCTTCGACCCACTACTACCGCTACGTTTACAGCGACGCAGTGAGGGCGATCGACTGCCTGGCGGCGCTGGACGACGTCGACGACAAACGGCTGGCCGTGACCGGTGGCAGCCAGGGGGGAGGGTTGGCCCTGGCGGCTGCCGCCCTATCTGACCGGGCCGGCTTCGTGTGGGCCGACATCCCGTTCCTGTGCGATTTCCCGCGTGCCGTCAGCTTGGGCGAGGCCCCCTACACCGAGATCGCCACCTATCTGCGCCGGCACCCAGACCGGGAGGCGACGGCACTAAGGACGCTGTCCTACGTGGATGTCGCCAACCTGGCCCGGATGATCACCTGCCCGGCGGTGGTGACCGTTGGCCTATGGGACGTCATATGCCCCCCGAGCACCATCTTCGGGATGTACAAACGGCTGTCCAGCGCGGACAAGCAGCTCGTGGTGTACCCCTACATGGGGCACGAGCTCACCTACGACATGAGCGAGCGCCGGCTGAGGGAGCTCGTGCGCCGGCTGGCCACGACGACGCCACGAGCTGTCGGCTGACGGCCCGCTCTCCCGGCCGGCGTGAGCGCTATTTCCCGGCCAACATCTGCTGGACGCCCGACCACACGTATGTGCCTTGGAAGTCGGCCGGGGGGCGGTCCAGAGCGGCGGTGAAGTACGAGACGACCTGGTCGGTGGGCACCCCCGACGGGACGATGGTGATGTCGTCGACGTGGTAGCGGGCCAGGAACGTCCTGATCATCTGCGAAGTTGCCGGCCCGTACGCAGGCGGCGGGTAGGGTTCGCCGTAAAGGCTCCATACGAGCAGGGCTTCAACAGTGGTCGGGGGCAGCCATACGCGGGCGCCGGTCAACGGCCGGTGGTCCGGCCCGGCCACGGCGCCCCGAAAGCCGATCAAGTTGAAACGCATCCCGGCCTCCGCCTGCCAGAGCAAGGCCTGGTCGTTGGAGTAGTTCTCGTAGCCCACCGGTAGCGGGTAAGACAGGACGACGTCGCCGCTGCTGATCGGCGACCCCGTAGCGGTAAAAATGCTCGGCACCCCGAACGCCGTCGAGGCATAGGGAAGGCTCGGTACCAACAGCACCAACCCGACGACGGCCAGAGCCACCCCCAACCCGGCTCGGGCGCGGGGCGTGGCCGTCCAGGGGCCGCCCAACCGGCGCCGCCACCCCTCCCCGGGGGCGAAGAGGCCTTCGGCCACCAGACGGTCGAGCCCGACCGCCAGGACAACGGCCACGGCGAGGTACATGATGAGCGAATAGCGGACGTCTATGCCGGCGTTGATAAGCGGTATGTGCTTTAGGAGGTCATAGGGCAGGCGGAGATTGGGGTGCGGGGTCTTGCCCACGTACAGGAACGGGCCCAGGGTGACGACCCAGGACCCCAGTGCCACCAAAGAGAAGAACTGGACGATGCCCGCTCGGCGGTAGCGGACGGCGATCAGCACCAGGATGCATATGAGCGGCACCCCGAGGTACACGGCGTGCTCCACGGCGTTGACCCCGGCCAGTGAGTTGCCCCGGGCGAACATACCGGCTGTCCCGAACCGCTCGAGGCTGTTGGGGAAGATCAGGGACTCAAGAGTCGTGTGGTAGTCCTCGATGACGTCTATGGGGTGCTGTGGCCCCGAGACATGGAAGGGCCCCTTCAAGTACACCCAGAGCGGGTAGGCGCCCAGGACGACGAAGCTGACGGCGGCGGCGCCTAGCCCTAGGACGAGCTCCCGGACATGCTGGCGCGCCATGGACGGGTGACGGGCGACCAGGACGACCAGGCCACAGAAGACAGCCACGGCGCACATGCTCAGCACCTCGGGCGAGACCAGCAGCTGAGCCACCACCACCACCCCGAGCAGGACGCCGTTGCGCACCAAGTGACGTCGGCGGACGACCACCTCGTCGAGCAGGGCCAGGATGAGCGGTGGGAAGGGCAGGAACGTCAAGAAGTCATGTGCCTGGGCCTGGCCTACGACGAAGGGGGAGAAGCCGTAGAGGAGCCCCCCGGCGAAGGCCGCCGGCCACCAGCGGGCCCATCGGCGGAGCACGAAGTACATGGCTATGGCCGAGAGGGCGAAGCCGAGCCGCATGACCAGGTTGAGAGCGGCCGCCGGCCCGAAGATCCAGGTGACCGGGGCGAAGGCGATCCCGAGTAGCGGCGCACCGGTGTTGCTCATCAGGTTGACGCCGTGGGGGTAGTTGACCGCCGTCGAAATGAAAGGGTTGAGACCGTGAGCTATGGCGTGCGCCGGCCATGCCTGGAACCAGGTCTGAAGGGCGACGTCGCTGCACGCGCACGGCGGGAGGAAGGTGTTCGAGACCGGTGAGACGACGCCGAAAGCAAAGCCCGCCAGCACGCAGTACACCACGACCACGAGCACATGGGGCGCCATCCGGCGCCATCGGTCGCGACCTGGCACCTCAGGGCCGTTAGCCGGTCCGGGTACGGCACCTGGCGGTGGCGGGAACTCCTCCGCCACGACGGGGGGCTCCAGGACGTTCACGCCGACCAGGCTAGTTGCGGCAACCAGCCGCGCACCCGAAGAGCGGTCGCCCCGCGCCGTGGCCCTTTTTCACATAGGCAGCGGAGTCGTAGAAATAGTGCGCCGGTACTCTAACCCCGTGAAAGAGGCGTGGGCGAGCGTGCTCCTCGAGCTAGAGCGGGAACGGGCCCTTACTCGTGTACGTGCCCTGAACGCTGAGTTCGAAGGCATTGTGGCCGCTTCGCTGGATGCGAACAGCGACGACGAGCACGACCCCGAGGGTGCCACGATCGCGTTCGAGCGACAGCGGACCGCCGCCTTACGTGCCCGAGCGGAAGCCCACCTGGACGAGGTCGACCGGGCGCTGGCACGGGTCGCGTCGGGGAACTACGGCATCTGCCGCTCATGCCGGCGCCCTATTGGCACGGAACGGTTGACGGCGCTCCCTGTCACCGAGGTGTGCATAGGTTGCGCCGGCTAATGCCCCGAGCCTGAGCCCGCCACTGGCGCCACCACGGTCGGGGGGCGGAGGGCGCGCTGTTCGGCCCGCCGAAGTTCCCAGGAACTTCCGCTCCCCCTCGGTCGACTAACAGATTGTGAACAGCCCCGCGCTCCCGGAGGAGGTGGACGCCAATGCCTGGAATGAACACCGGTCTCAGCACAAATAACCCCGCCATCGTTTCCGCCTTCCAGGCCGCTCTCCTGCACCAGGGCCTGTTGGTCCTGTTGATCGTCGCCTTGGTGGCCGTGGCGTGGAACATCCTGCGCTCAGCGCAGTACCGGCGAGCGACGGGGGGGCCAGAGCCGGTGTTCCCCATATCCTTTTCACGCCCCGAGCCCACCGCTCGTCGGCTGCTGCGGGTCTCGTTCGGGCTCGTCTGGGTCCTCGACGGCATCCTCCAGGGCCAGTCCTTGATGCCGCTCGGCATGGTCCCCCAGGTCGTCCAGCCGGCCGCGGCCGGCTCGCCCCGCTGGGTGCTGGACCTCGTCAACTCGGGGACCAACATCTGGAGCTACCACCCTGTCGCCGCCGCCGCGGCGGCGGTGTGGGTCCAGGTGGGTATCGGCGTCTGGCTGCTGGCGGCCCCCCGGGGCGACTGGTCACGCCTGGGTGGTCTGGCCAGCGTGGCCTGGGGCCTGCCCGTCTGGATCTTCGGTGAGGCCTTCGGGGGGATATTTGCTCCTGGCCTGTCATGGCTCTTCGGTGCCCCCGGGGCGGTGCTGATCTACTGCGTGGCCGGCGCCCTGGTGGCTTTGCCGGAAGCCGCCTGGGCCGGTCCTCGCCTCGGTAAGGCCGTCCTTCGGGTCGTGGGCCTGTTCCTTGTAGGCATGGCCGTGCTCCAGGCCTGGCCCGGGCGGGGTTTTTGGCAAGGCCAGGCCCACCCCAGCGTCGCCCCGGGCTCGCTCACCGCCATGGTCCAACAGATGGCCCAGACCCCTCAGCCATCGTTCCTATCGTCGTGGGTGGCGGCCTTCGGCCGCTTCGACGCCGCTCACGGTTGGTCCGTCAACCTCTTCTGCGTTATCGCCCTAGCCGTGCTCGGGGCAGGTTTCCTAACCGCACGGCCCCAGGTGGCCCGCGTCACAGCGGTGGCGAGCGCCGTGTTCTGCCTCGCCGTATGGGTGCTGGTCCAGGACCTGGGCTTCTTAGGGGGGGTAGGGACCGACCCCAACAGCATGGTGCCCCTAGCCCTGCTGTTCACAGCCGGCTACATGGCTATGACCAGAGCACCCGCAACCGACGACGGCACTGTGGTACCGATCAGTGCCCCGGCTGCCAATGGCTCGTTGTGGACGCGCTTGGCGGACAACCCGACCTACACCTTTCGGTCCGTGGCCGCTCTGGGTGCTCTAGGGATCACTCTCATCGGAGCGGTCCCTATGGCGGTCGCCACCATCAGGCCTAACGCCGACCCCATCCTGGCCCAAGCCGTCGATGGCGCCCCCCAAGCCGTCAACAGCCCGGCCCCCGCCTTCAACCTCGTTGACCAGCGCGGAGCACGGGTCTCGCTGGCCAGCCTGCGGGGCAAGACCATCGCCTTTACGTTCCTCGACGACACGTGCACGACCGACTGCCCGGTGATCGCTTCGGAGTTCCGCACCGCGGACAGTTACCTGGGCGCAGCCGCCCGCCACGTCGAGATGGTGGCCGTCAATGCCAACCCACGCTACCTGGCACCCGACTACCTGCTCGCCTTCGACCAGCAAGAAGGGCTCGAGCACCTGCCCAACTGGCTCTACCTGACGGGCTCGCTCCCCCAGCTGCGCCGGGTGTGGAAATCTTACGGCGAAGAGGTGATCTACCTGCCCGCCGGGGCCATGGTCGGCCACGGTGAGTACGCCTATGTCATAGATGCCGACGGGCATACCCGCGACGTGCTGGACACCGATCCCGGACCGGCCACGAACGCCACCGAGTCGTCTTTCTCGGTGATGCTGGCCGACACCATCAAAAGCGTCATGGCCCACCCTTGAACCACCAGGCCAAGCCTCATCGGCGCCTCTTTCGGGGGGCGGCCGCCCTGGCGGTCCTGGCCCTGGCCGGTACCGGCCTTGAGTCCTGTTCGAGCGCGGCCGGTCCAAGCTCCGGGGCCGCCGCCCCTGCCGCCGCCCCTTCGGTCCCCACCCCGTTGGCGACATCTGTGGAGACCGCCACCGGGACATGGGCGACGGTCCCCATGGGCCGCCTCGACCAACCGCTCAACACCTTCTGGCAGCTCCTGTTCCGGCCCGCTGGTGCGGCTTCATGGTCCAACCAGGTGGAAGCCACGGCTACGGCCACCAATGGCGGCCTGGTCCTCTCGCCCGGGGGCGGCTCTCTTATCGTTGGCGTCCTGCCCTCGGTCGACCTCACCTTCACACCACTGGTGGCCACGGCCGACCCGGAGCGTTCGTGGTCGACCGGCCTCATAACCGCCGGTCTGGCGGCTCGGCCCGACGCTCTGGCCGGCGCCGGCGGAGGCGGTGCCCTGGCGTTGGTCAACCAGCGAGGCGGGGCCCGGGTGCTGATCACTGAGGGGGGCCTTTCCACCTGGCGGACGTTGGTCAGCCAAAACGTGCTGTCCGAGACCGGGGCGGGCCGGTCCTGTGCGCTAGGGGCCCTCACCGCTGTCGGTTACCTCAGGGGCCAAGCACTGATCGGTGGGAGCTGCGGCCGTCCCGGAGTGGTCGGGTTGTTCGCCCGACAGAGCAACGCGTGGCACCTGGTCGGCCCGAGCCTTCCTCGCTCGCTGGCCGGGAGCGGCATCGAAGTACTAGCCCTAGGGACAGTCGGCCGGGAGACATCGGCGTTGTTGGCGCTCGTCAATGCCTCGGGGACCAGTCTGGTCGCCGCCTGGGGCACCGGTAGCGGGGGCTGGTCAGCGTCAGCCCCTCTTCGGCTCGGCCTGGGCCAACAAGTGGCCTCCTTCGGGCCGGCCGGCGGGACCGGCCTTTTCGTCCTGCTCCATGGGGCGTCGGGCCACGAAACGCTGATGGTTGGCCAACGATCGGCCGGTTGGCAGGAGCTTCCATCACCGCCCCCGAGGACGGCGACGGTCGCCTTTGGCGGCGCCACGGTCGACGCCCTGAGCGCAGACGTCACCGTCCTTACTTTCTGGTCGCTCAGCCCGGGGCCCAGCCGATGGGCCGTGCGCCAGGTCATGCACGTCCCGCTCCAGTTCGGCTCTTCGTCGTGAACCTCAACATTCGTCGGCCGGTCACAGGGCGCACAAAGACGACCGCCGATCGCGTGCGCGGACGCCCAAGAGAGCATGCACAAATATGACCTCGGGCCCGAGGGCCAGGGCGGGTACGCTTGACGTGCCGGAGCCCCAAAGACAGGACATCCATGAATTCCACCCGGAGCGGCGTACCGGTCAGGGGCGTCGGCCCCGGGCCTGCCAAAGTGACCTTGGTGTGGGGGTCGGTAGGCGCCGAGGAGGCTGTCAAGGTTGTTTGAGCGCTTTACCGACCGAGCCCGACGAGTGCTGGTGCTGGCCCAAGAAGAGGCGCGCCTGCTCAACCACAACTTCATCGGGACCGAGCACATTCTGCTCGGCCTGCTCCACGAGGGCGAGGGCGTGGCGGCCAAGGCGCTCGAATCGCTCGGGATAAATCTCGAGGCGGTACGCGCCAAGGTCGAGTTGAGGATGGGCCCCAGCGGGTCGCCCACGAGTGGGGCGCCTCCCTTCACTCCGCGGGCCAAGAGGGTGCTCGAGCTCTCACTGCGTGAAGCTCTCCAGCTCGGCCACAACTACATCGGCACCGAGCACCTGCTCCTGGGCGTAGTCCGCGAAGGAGAGGGTGTGGGGGCGCAGGTGCTGGTCAGCCTGGGCGCCGACCTCTCCCGGGTACGCATGCAGGTCGTCCAGTTGCTCGCCGGCCACCCAACGGGCGAGGAGAAGGCGGCCCCGGCGACAGCGCACGCCGGCCCCGGGGCCCCGGCCGGCAGCCCTGTGCTGGACCAGTTCGGGCGCAACCTGACCCAGCTGGCCCGCGAGCACAAGCTCGACCCCGTGGTCGGCCGGGAACGCGAGATCGAGCGGGTCATGCAGGTGTTGTCCCGGCGGACCAAGAACAACCCTGTCCTCATCGGCGAACCGGGCGTGGGCAAAACGGCCATCGTCGAGGGCCTGTGCCAGCGCATCGTAGCCGGCGACGTGCCCGAGACCCTACGGGACAAGCAGCTCTACACCTTGGACCTCGGCGCCCTGGTGGCCGGGTCCCGCTACCGGGGCGACTTCGAGGAGCGCCTGAAGAAGGTGGTGAAGGAGGTACGGACCCGTGGCGACATCGTCTTGTTCATCGACGAGCTGCACACGCTGGTCGGGGCAGGCGCGGCTGAGGGTGCCATCGACGCCGCCTCCATCCTCAAGCCTATGCTGGCCCGGGGCGAGCTGCAGACGATCGGGGCCACGACCCTGGACGAGTACCGCAAGCACTTGGAGAAGGACACGGCCCTGGCCCGCCGCTTCCAGCCGGTCAAGGTGGAAGAGCCGACTCTGGCCCACACCATCGAGATCCTGAAGGGCCTACGGGACCAGTACGAGGATTTCCACAGTGTCACCATCACCGACCAGGCCCTGGTAAGCGCGGCCAACCTGGCCGACCGGTACATCGCCGACCGGTACCTACCGGACAAGGCCATCGACCTCATCGACGAAGCTGGGGCCCGTCTGCGTATCCGGCGCATGTCCACCCCGCCCGATTACAAGGCCATCGAAGAAGAGATCGCCGACGCTCGCAAGAACAAGGAGCTGGCCATCGAGAAGCAGAACTTCGAGCAGGCCAAGAAGCTGCGCGAGAAAGAGGAGGAGCTCCTCCAGCGCAAGGCGACCAAGGAACAGGAGTGGCGGGCGGAAGGCGTCGACC
>Ga0182014_10000204_pt1 | contig 74275 bp, 55 predicted proteins | sample 612S2DmetaG_FD_120489 | JGI IMG/M metagenome (GOLD analysis project Ga0182014, IMG submission 120489) | Permafrost microbial communities from Stordalen Mire, Sweden - 612S2D metaG | ecosystem: Environmental > Terrestrial > Soil > Wetlands > Permafrost | place: Sweden: Stordalen | collected...
AATCAAAAAACCAGAAAGCACGAAAAATAGGTTTACGCCGGTCCAACCCGGAAGAGTGGCCATCACGAACAGTCTCGGAAGCCGGGAGAGACCTTGCAGTCCGTAACGGAAGCCGAAGCCATGAAAAAAAAGGACCAGCAAGACAGCGATCCCGCGAATCGTATCGAGTTCCGGCATCTTTGACCGTAGCAGATTGCTGGCGGGAATCACGATTTCTGTTTTGGGAACGATTGAGGGCGTCACAAGAGACACTCGCAAATTGTAGCGCAGGATTGGGGGAACTGTTTTGGCGGGACGCTGTCATAGCATCGCCGTTGCGCTCACTGACGACTGAGTGGCAAGCGCAATGGAGGCTCACGGCCGTCTATCCATTCGGTTCGTTGGGAGAAGGTTGCTATAGCGAATTAGGAACTGCTGTGTCCGGCGAAAATGCCGAGCTTGCGCTCGGCTGGGGCGGACGAAGGCGTCCGCCCCTACGCGAGCTGGGTACAGGGACGCTAAAATTCGTTCCCGGTCAAGTGTCGATGCTCTAGCTTTTGCGGGCGCGGGCTGACGGCGCCTTTTTGGCGGCGGCGGGGAAGTGTTCGATGCGGTTGCGGCCGTTGTCCTTGGCAGCATAAAGGCCGGCGTCAGCTTGATTCAACAGTGTTTCCAGTTCGTTTTTTCCAGTGTAAGCAGAGATAGCGACTCCCATACTCATGGTGATGAGTCTCTCCTCGCCGGAACAGACGACAGGAGTACTGGCAATGATTTCACGCAGCGCATTTGCGCGCGCCAGAGCGCTGGGCAAATCGCAGTTGGGGAGAACCATAAGAAATTCTTCTCCGCCATATCGGCCAACACCGTCGTAGATGCGGAGTTGCGCACACAACCGCCGACCGATTTCCCGCAGAGCTTCATCGCCAAAAAGATGGCCGAGGGTGTCGTTGACGCTCTTGAAATGATCGATGTCGCCAAGAACTACTCCCACCGGCTTGCGCTCGCGGCGCGCTCGCTCCAATTCCCGCTCCAGCATGTTGATGATCTCTCCGCGATTCAGCAATCCGGTGAGACTGTCGTGAGTGGCGGAGTGACGCATGGACTCGCGCGCGGAAACCAGTTCGTCTTGCAGGTCGAGAATGCGCTTGCCGACGAGCAGGCGCGCCTTCAGTTCCAGCTCATCGAAGGGCTTGACCAGAAAGTCGTCCGCCCCGGCCTGCATGGCCTCGAGCATGTTTTGGCGACCGTCTTTGCTGGTCAGCAGAATCACGTAGACGTAAGGGCCGGACAATCCGGCTTTCCGGATGCGCCGGCAAAGCTCAACGCCTTCCAGATCAGGCAGCACCCAATCGAGCAGCACGAGCTTGGGAGCATCCTTTTGCCCCAGGATTTGCCAAGCTGCGGAGCCCGTCTCCGCCAGGGTGACGCCGAAATCCCAGCTTCGCAAATGATCGCCGATCAATTTGCGATAGACTGCGGAGTCATCGACCACCAAGGTCTGCATGAGTGTTGAGCCTCGGACCTCCGTCCCGCTAGACAACGAACCGTCGCCCATTTGCGCCCCTCTCGCCGATCCGCACCTGATGAAAGCTGATCCACCATCATAAAGCCAAGAGTAGCTTTATAGCGCTGGCAGGTGGCTGGGCCCGTATCGCCGGAGATGCACTTTCCGGAGATGCACTTTGAAGAATCGCGCCGAGGCGAGCACTCACGCGGCCCGCGTGCGGCGGTTACAGGAGCGGCTTCGCTCCTGTCGCGCCGGACTTCCATCACTTGAGTTGACCCAGGCTTCGGCAGCGGCCTAACATAGCGGCCGAGGGCACTGAGGCCTTCGGAATGATCGGCCAGACAGTCTCCCACTATCACATTTTGGGAAAGCTCGGTGGTGGTGGCATGGGCGTGGTGTATGAGGCGGAAGACACGCGCCTGGCCCGTCACGTTGCCCTCAAGTTCATTCCCCTGGAGATGGTCCACGATCGCAAGTCACTCGACCGCTTCGTGCGCGAAGCCCGCGCCGCTTCCCAGTTGAACCACCCCGGCATCTGCACTATCCACGACATCGATGACAACGACGGACATCCCTTCATCGTCATGGAGAAACTGGAAGGGATAAGCCTGAAGGAACGGATGCGGGGCAAGCCGATGGAAGTCGACGAGATCCTCGACATCGGCATCCAGGTGGCGGATGCATTGGCGGCTTCGCATGCCAAGGGGATCATTCACCGCGACATCAAGCCCGCCAACATTTTCGTGTCACAGTCGGGTCAGGCAAAAATCCTCGATTTCGGATTGGCCAAGTCGTTGCCCGAACCGGGATCGAGCGATGCGGCACTGGAAGACTCGCTGACAGCGGTGGGTGTGATTCCGGGAACCGCGGTTTACATGTCTCCAGAACAGGCGCGTGGCGAGGAACTGGATCCGCGAAGCGATCTGTTCTCACTCGGAGTCGTGCTTTACGAAATGGCAACCGGCAAGAAACCGTTTGCCACTGGCAATGTGATCACCACGCTGGCTGCGGTCCTGAATCAGAAGCCGGTCTCTCCCCGTAGTCTCAACCCGGCGATTCCGCCTGATCTCGAAGGCGTCATCGGCCGCGCCATGGAAAAGGATCGCGGACACCGCTACCCGAACGCGCTGGCGATGAAGGGCGATCTGCAGTCGTTGCGGAAGGAAACGGAATCGGGGTTGACCAAGACCGGGGCGCGGCGGCCAGCCTTGCCGTATCGCCTGGCCACGACCACGTTTCAGGCGTCGAACAGAGTTTCACCATATCTTCTGCTGGGAGTCAGCGCGGTGCTGCTCACGGTTCTGGTCGCGGTTGGGGCGTGGTGGTTCAAACAACGCCAACTGTCGGGCGGCGCGCGGAAGAACACCATTGCGGTATTGCCGTTGCAGAATATGAATGGCGATATCAGCGTGGAGTTTCTGCGCTTTGCGCTGGCCGATGAAATTGCCAACACGCTTACTTACACCCGGACGCTGGACGTTCGTCCCTCTGCGATTACGCGAAAATATGTCGCCAACGACGTCGATCCTCAGCAGGCGGGGCGGGAATTGCACGTTGCCAGCGTTCTTACCGGACACTTTCTGAAGCAAGGCGACCATCTTCTGATTACGCTCGAAGCGATCCAGGTGGAAGGGAACCGGCTGTTGTGGCAGACCAATGTGACCGCGCCCGCGCAGGACCTGATCGCGATGCAAGCGCAGATGGCTGCCCAGATACGTCAGGGATTGCTGCCGGCGATTGGCGCAGAAGGCGGCTTTCTCGATACCGGCACGCGCCCGAAAAACGCGGAGGCCTACGATCTTTACCTGCATAGTCTCGCCCTGCCTCACGATCCCGGGCCAAATAAAGATGCAATTGCGGTTCTGGAGCATGTGGTCGCCGTGGACTCCACTTACGCGCCAGCGTGGGAAGAGCTCGGATTGCGCTGCTACTATGACGCCGACTATTCGGATGGCGGCGAGCCCATGTTCCAGCGCTCCAACAAAGCCTGCGAACGAGCGTTAGAGCTCGATCCGAATCGGATCGTTGCCGCTGGACAACTGATCACCAACCGGGTTGAGCGAGGCGAACTCGGCAAGGCCTACGTGGCGGCGCAGGCGCTGGTGAAACGCCGTCCCGAGAGTGCCGAGGCCCATTTTGTGATGGGCTATGTCTATCGCTATGCTGGGATGCTGGAAGAGGCGACGAGTGAATGCAACACGGCGCTCGCGCTCGATCCTGGTAACTACGCCTTTCGAACTTGTGCGTGGGCGTTCATGGAGATGGGCAAACCGGAACGGGCTGCGGACTTTGTCCGCCTGGATGCGGGCTCGGAGTGGGCCGCGTATGCGATGCCATCCGTTTTTCTGCGTGAGGGGAAGATTGCGGAAGCGCGTGAAGCCGTGACCCACATGCCGAGTACGCCGCGCTATCACCGCGACCTGCTGGAGTCCTGCCTGCAATTGCGGCCCGCCGCGGATCTGGACCGGATCGCACACGAAGCGGAAACCAGTCTGCCTTCCGACCCCGACCCGGAGACGTGGTATTACCAGGGAGCGCTCCTTGCCTATTGTGGCAAGCAACAAGCTGCACTGCATTTGCTCCAGAGCGCGGTCGAACAGAACTATTGCGCGTACACGAATCTGCTTTCGGATCCTCTGCTCGACAAACTCCGCACAGATACAGGTTTTGACAAAGTGTTGAGTGCCGCGGGTGCTTGTCAGCAGGCGGTGCGCGAGGCGGCTAAGACGCAGGGCAAGTGAAATACAGCTCGAAGTTGCCGCGCGCAAGCTGATACAATCCCGATTGTCGAAATGGTTCCCAACGCCGCTAGTTTCTCCCGCAAATCTTTCTCAAGAGGACCTCTCATGATTTCTATTCGAAGTTTCTTCACGTACATGATCGCCGGCTGTGTCATCGGTTGTGCCTGCCTGGCCACGGCGCAAGAAGCGCAAGAAGGCCGCTTGCTGCGCTTCCCCGACATATATAAGGACAAAGTGGCGTTCATGTACGGCGGCGATCTCTGGCTGGCGTCAAGTTCCGGAGGCACAGCCCGCCGCATTACTTCGCATCCGGGGCGGGAGTTGTTTCCAAAGTTTTCCCCGGATGGAAAGTGGCTGGCATTCACCGGCCAATACGATGGCAACTTTAACGTCTATGTCATGCCCTCCGAGGGCGGTCAACCGAAGCAGTTGACCTTCTACCAGGGACAGGCGCAGCAACTCAGCGACCGCATGGGCGTGCTCAACCAAGTTATTGGTTGGACGCCGGATGGCAAGAGCATCGTTTTCCTTTCGCGGCGCGATGCTTCGAATGGCTGGACCAAGCGGCCATTTACGGTAAGCATCGAGGGCGGACTGCCACAACCGATGCCGATGGATGAAGGCGGGCTGCTTTCGTTCTCGGCGGACGGCACCAAGATCGCTTACAACCGGATCTTCCGCAATTTCCGCCAGTGGAAACGCTATACCGGAGGCTTGGCGCAGGACATCACGATTTACGACATCAAGAACAATGTCGTTGATCAGGTCATCCCACATACGGATTACACCGACACGTTTCCCATGTGGCACGGGAACACGATTTATTTCACTTCCGATCGCGGGACTGGACACCGGCTCAATCTTTACAGCTACGACCAGGGCAGCAAGCAGGTCGAGCAACTTACTAAGTTCGACGAGTTCGATGTAATGTGGCCGAGCCTTGGCCCCGATGCGATTATTTTTGAAAGTGGCGGTTACTTGTATACGTTCGATCTGCAGACGCGGCAGCCCAAGAAACTGACCATCTATGTGAGCGGCGAGCACGATCAGGCGATGAAGCACTGGGTAAGCGCGAGCCATCAGATCACCGACCTCGATATCGCACCCGACGGAAAGCGAGCCGTGTTCGCAGCCCGCGGGGATGTGTTTACCGTTCCTGCGAAGGATGGAAGCACCCGTAATTTGACGCATTCTCCGGGCGTCCGTGAGCAACACGTGGCGTGGTCGCCCGATGGGAAATGGATCGCCTATGTTTCCGACCGCACCGGTGAAGATGAGATCTACATCGTTGCGCAAGACGGACTGGCCGCCGAAGAGCAGATCACCAGCGGACACAAGGGTTTCATGTTCCAGCCGGTGTGGTCTCCCGACAGCTCGAAAATCGCCTGGGCGGACAAGGACCTGAAACTCTGGTATGCCGACATCAAGGAGAAGAAGCCCGTCGAAGTGGATCGCGGCAAGTACGCCGAAATCCAGAATTACAACTGGTCCCCAGATAGCAAGTGGCTAACTTATGACAAGAATTTAGAGACTGGTTACTCGGTGGTGTATCTGTACGATTTAGCCGAGCGCAAGATCACCGCCGTGACTTCAGCTCTCAATAACAGCTACGGCGCACTGTTCGATCCCGACAAGCGATACTTGTACTTCCTTTCCGAGCGGGACTACAACGAGGTGCTGGGTAACATCGACTTCGAGTTTGCAAATCCGAAGACGACCCGCGTATATGTCGTCACGTTGACGGCGGACGAGCCTTCACCCTTTCCGGCCTTGAGTGATGAGGTAAAGGTGAAGACCGAAGAGCCAGCGGCGGTAGCGCCGGCGCCGGAGTCGAGCAAGAACGTGAAGCACCCGCCAAATAAAAAGGAAGAGAAGACGGAAGAGAAAGCCGCGCAGACCGAGACCAAGGAGCCTCCGAGGGTCTTCAAGATCGATCTCGACGGCATCCAGACCCGGATTGTAGCCCTGGCTGTTCCACCGGCGGTTATTCATAGCGTGGATGCTTCCAAGGACGCGGTCTATTACTCGACGTCGCCGATTCAAGGACTGTCGGGGCCGCTTGCCGGAGAAGGCCCTGCAATCCACGCCTACGATTTGAAAGATCGCAAAGACAAAGTGCTTTTGGATGGCGCCGACCGTTTCGCACTTTCCCGCGATGGCTCGAAACTGCTGTACCGTACCGAGGGCGATGGCCCGATTGGGATTGTCGATGCCAAGCCACCGGACGCGCCCCACAAGGTTGGAGACGGAGCGCTCAAACTGGACGGCATGAGAGTTGAGGTCGATCCTCCGCAGGAATGGAAAGAAATGTTCAACGAGGTCTGGCGGCAGGAACGCGATTACTTTTTTGAAGCCTCGATGAATGGAGTGGATTGGCAGAAGACCAAAGACCAATATGCTCAATTGCTCCCCTACGTGGCCGATCGCTATTCGCTGACATACATCCTGGGCGATATGATTGGGGAGTTATCGAATTCGCACACTTATGCTGGCGGCGGAGATTTTCCCGACTTACACCCCGTGAACGTCGGGTTGTTAGGCGCGGACTATGAAGCCGATCCGGCCAGCGGTATGTACCGGATCAAGAAGATCTTCACCGGCGAGAATTGGGACGCGCGTACTCGTTCTCCGTTGACCGAGCCGGGCGTCAATGTCAAAGAAGGCGATTACCTGATCGCAATCAACGGCCGGGCGCTGCGTGCTCCGCAGACTCCCGACGAATTGCTGGTGAACACGGCCAATGAAGTGGTCACGCTCACCGTCAACTCCAAAGCCGCGACCGACGGAGCGCGCAAGGTAGTGGTGAAGCCGATTGGCGACGAGTACAACTTGCGCGAGTTGAACATGATCGAGACCAACCGCAAGAAGGTGGACGCGGCCAGCGGCGGACGCATCGGCTATGTCTATCTGCCCGACATGGAAGACGCGGGACTCAACGAGTTCGTCAAGCAATACTTCCCGCAGATTCGCAAGGAAGGCATCATCTTCGACGTGCGCTACAACGGCGGCGGCTTCGTGGACCAGATTATTTTTGAGCGGCTGCGGCGGGTGCTGGCGGGCATGCAGTCGGCGCGCAACTTTGAGCCGGGCACGATCCCGGGCAACGTTTTCCACGGATACATGGCTTGCGTGACCAATCACTACGCCGCGTCCGATGGAGACTTCTTCAGCTACTTCTTCAAGTACTACAAGCTGGGGCCACTTATCGGCGAGCGGACCTGGGGCGGAGTGCGGGGCATTCGCGGGATGATGCCGCTGATGGATGGCGGCTACATCACGCGCCCGGAGTTCTCTTTGTATGGTCTCGACAGTAAGTGGCTGATCGAGAACCGCGGCGTGCAACCCGATGTGGTGGTCGACAATCCACCGGACCTGGTCGTGAAGGGACAAGATCCGCAACTGGAAAAAGCGGTCGAGATGCTGATGGAGCAGATCAAGGCCAATCCCAAGAAACTGCCGACGGTGCCGGCGGATTTGCCGACGTATCCGGAGGGGCCGGGGCTGTAGCGAGACTCTGATTGTTCCTGTAGAGACGGGGCAAGCCCCGTCTCTACAGGCGGACAGTGACGCCTACGAGAAGGATGAGTGCGACTTCCAGCTTGCCAACCGGACGGTCGGTCGGGTATATTATTCTCACATCCAACTCTTTGGTGCAAACTGTGACCAATGGACCGAGTCTCCGGCGAATTAGTTTTAGAATCCCCGGGGTACGAGTATGGTCGATGGTCGCGGTGCGGGGGGAAGAGTGAGCTGATAAACTGGAAATCGTAAGCGCTCCCGAATCCCACCCGCCAGAAACGCTGGCAAGGTGGGCTTTGTTTTTTCGATCACTATCGCACTCGAATCATCGCGCCAAGACCATTGCAGGGAGGTCGCATGACGGATCAGAAGACTGCGTCAAACATGAGCCAGAACAAGACGAAAATGACCGGCGCAGGCATTCTTTGGGAATGTCTGGAGCGTGAAGGCGTCAAGCACGTCTTCGGATATCCCGGCGGGGCCATTCTGCCCGCTTATGACGCGCTCCAACACAGCAAGATCCATCATGTGCTGGTGCGCCACGAACAAGGCGCCACCCACATGGCCGACGGCTTCGCGCGCGCCAGTGGAGAGGTGGGAGTTGCGGTCACAACTTCCGGGCCGGGAGCGACCAACGCGGTTACAGGAATCGCCACCGCCATGCTCGATTCCTCACCGATTGTCTGCATTACCGGGCAGGTGGGCAGCAAACTGATCGGGTCGGACGCGTTTCAGGAAGTCGACATCACGGGCGTGACTCTCCCGATCACCAAGCACAATTATCTGGTCACGCACGCGAGCGAAGTGGCGCGCACGATCCGCGAAGCTTTCTACGTGGCGAAGTCTGGCCGTCCCGGGCCGGTGCTGGTCGATATCACCAAGGATGCGCAGCAGGGCACATGCGAGTTTGACTGGGAAGCGGCCAAGCCGCAATTGCCGGGTTACCGGCCCGATCTTTCGCCGGCTCCGCAGGAGTATGCGCAGGCGCTGGAGTTAATCCACAATTCGAAGCGGCCGGTGATTCTTGCCGGGCACGGCGTCATCATTTCCGGAGCGATGCGCGAGGTGCGCGATTTTGCCGAGCGCGCCGGCATTCCGGTTGCACTCACGCTCCTTGGCCTGGGCGCGCTGCCCGCGTCGCACCCGCTGAATCTCGGCATGATGGGCATGCACGGAGAAGCCTGGGTCAATCACACGATCCAGGAAGCCGACCTGTTGCTGGCCTTTGGCATGCGCTTCGACGATCGCGTCACCGGCACGCTGAAAACTTACGCGCCCAATGCAAAAAAGATACACATCGAGATCGATCCGGCGGAGATCAACAAGAATGTCAAAGTCGATGTTCCGCTGGTCGGCGACCTGCGGGAAGTCTTGCTGGAACTGTTGCCGCATGTCGAATCGATTGATCGCAGCGAGTGGCTGGATTCGATCGACAAGCTGAAGGGCGATTCCGCCGTTCGCGACATTCAGAACCTGCCCGACAGCGGCCATCTCTACGCCGCGCACGTCATCAACGATTTGTGGCACCAGACGCGCGATGGCAACACCATCGTGGTCACCGATGTCGGCCAGCACCAGATGTGGGAGGCGCAGTACTACAAGCATGAGAATTCGCGCTCGCTGATTACTTCCGGCGGATTGGGCACCATGGGTTTCGCTCTGCCCGCCGCCATCGGCGCCAAGGTTGCTCGCCCTGAGGCGGAGGTGTGGGTGGTGGTCGGCGACGGCGGATTCCAGATGACGATGTGTGAACTGGCGACGCTGGTGCAGGAAAATCTGAAGGTCCATATCGCCATCATCAACAACGGCTATCTCGGCATGGTGCGGCAGTGGCAGGAATTTTTCTACGACCGCAACTACCAGGCGACGCCCCTGCTCAATCCAGATTTCGCGAAGTTAGCCGACGCTTACGGCATACGGAGCGCGACCGTCTCCGAGCGTTCGCAGGTGGTGCCCGCCGTGCAATCGGCGCGCGAGCACGATGGGCCGATGCTGATTAATTTTAAGGTGGAACAGGAAGACACGGTTTATCCGATGGTCGCGGCCGGAGCTGCGCTGCACGACATGATTCGGCGGCCCAGCCCGATTGTTGAGACTGCAAGCGACGAATAAATTCATTGAGGCATTGAGACACTGACTCATTAAGGCACCGAAAACCGATGATTCAAGACCTCAATGACTCATGACTCAACAAAACCAAACCAATGATTCAATACCTCAATGTTTCCGTGATTCAATAAAACTATGCTGAATACCTTCATGGTGTACGTTGAAAATAAGCCGGGTGTGCTCACCCGAGTGGCCTCGCTGTTTCGTCGCCGCGCCTTTAATATCGATTCGCTCACGGTGGGACGAACGGAAAAACCAGATGTCTCGCGCATGACCATTACCGTCGATGCCGACTTCGACCAGGCGCGGCGCATCGAAGCGAATCTCTACAAGCTGGTGAACGTGCTGCTGGTCGAGAACATCACGAATCAGCCGGGTATCATTCGCGATCTGGCGATGATCCGTGTGGCGGCCACGCACGAAGACCGCTCCCACGTAATGGAACTCGCAAATGTGTTTCGCGGGCGTGTGGTCGATGTCGCTCCCGAATCGTTGACCATCGAAATCACCGGCGCAGAAGACAAGATCGATGGACTGCTCGAACTGCTGCGTCCTTACGGTGTATTGGAGATGGTGCGCACTGGCATCGTCGCCATGCGACGTGGCAGCAAGTCCAGCGATGCCGCTGGCACGACGGAAAACACGATGAAAGGCGCGGCCAGTGACGATGTCTCCTACTCCGTGTAAGACGACCGATTCGTCGAAGACTCGAAGGAGACCGGGAACCCGGTCTCTGCGCCGGTAAGGCGCCTCTCACCTGATTGGTGAGCAATCATTCGGAAGACCCCGATCCCTTCGGGAGTAGAGTAGAAGTCGCTTTTCCCAACTGAGCGATAGATCCTTGCCCTGCCTTGGAATCCAGGCAAAGGTTCGCACCGAAGTCGCACAAAAGTGTCATCCAGTGTCTCCCTCAAGCGAAAGAAGAACCGCGTCGATAGAGAATGTATTCGCTCTGAGTAGCTCCAGCGACATGGTCAAAAGATTCTCTTGGCTGTCGCGCCAGCGCGGCCGATCGCCTATGTCGTTTGGACGACGTCGGGTTGGTAGTTATGCGCAGCGTGCCGATGCGGAACGCGTTCGCCGTCGCATCCTGCTCGTGAAGAATTTCAGAATTCACTAAACCATGCCGTTCGAAATTGCAAAAGCGAAGCCTGCCCTGAGTCTGGAGTCAAGCCCGGGCGCTTCGGCGTATTTGGCAATCCGCGATCTGATCTACCGGACCTCCGGGATTTACCATCCCGACGAAGGGCTTTTTGTTCTGATCACACATTGCATGCACCGCATGGCCGCGCTCGGCGCGTCCAGCCCCCTGGAGTATCTGGTACACCTTACTACGCGTCCAAACCGCGCCGCGGAACTGCGTCTGCTGCTGAACGAAATTACTGTTTCCGAAACCTACTTGTTCCGCTACCCCGCCCAACTGGATGCACTGCGCAACGTGATTCTTCCCCAGATCCTGCAGGTCAAGGGTTTTGTCGGACCCAAATGTCTTCGCTTCTGGTGTGCCGGATGCTCAACTGGAGAGGAGCCCCACACGCTGGCTATGTTTCTGCTCGAAGAAAAAGAGAGGCTGCTTGCCGGGTGGACCTGGGACATTCTGGCCACGGACTTGAACGACAATTCGCTCGAAACCGCAGGCGCCGGCATTTATGCAGAGCACGCCCTGCGCGCTACCAGCGATGGAATGCGCAGGAAATACTTCAAGGATGTTGGCGACAAGAAACTCCAGGCCAACGATCTGCTCCGAGCGCAGATCCGCTTTGATCGCGTCAACCTCAGTGACGACAGCCAGATGTTGTTCCAGAAAAGGGTCGACGTCATTTTCTGCCGCAATGTGCTGATCTACTTCGACCCGGCTTCGAAGCGCCGCGTCGTGCAGCATTTCTATTCCAACCTGTTGCCCGGCGGCTTCCTTTTTCTGGGATGTGACGAGTCTCTCTTCCACGAGGACGATTCGTTTCGGCTGGTCCATTTCTCAGGCGCGACAGCGTACTGGAAACCGGCAACTGCTCAGGCGGTGGGAGGCAGGCAGTGAACGGAAAACTGTCACAACTTCGGGCCCAAATCGAGCAACTGGATTCGCTCGAGACCGCTCCCGCGATCTTGAAACCGCTCCTCGATATGATGCGGCTGCCTTCCGATCAGATCAAACTTGAAAAAGTGATTAAACTAGTCTCTTACGACAGTGCGATCGCTGCGCAATGTTTGCGCATGGCAAACTCTCCTCTATTTGGAACGCGCTATATCGAAACGGTGCGCTCCGCGGTCATGGCTCTCGGCCTCGAGAGAGTGCGTTCGATACTCCTCGGCTTATGCATGAATCGGCTCATGCCGCAAGCTACGTGGGTGATCGCGCCGGATGCGTTCTGGCGCCACTCGCTTGGCTGCGCGCTCGTCGCGCAAAGAATGGCGCAGAGAATCGAATATCCGGAGCCCGAAAAAGCCTACCTGGCAGGACTGTTGCACGACCTCGGATTTCTGGTCAACTCGGTTCTTTATACCGAGGAGTTTCGAGAGTGCCTCCGACGCGCCGCCGAGCAGCGCGCTCCCCTCCATGTCATCGAAGCGCAGCTTCTCGGGTTCACTCATTGCGATAGCGGTCAGCTGCTCTGCGAGCATTGGGGACTGTCCCAGGAATTTGTGGACGCCGCTCGCTGTCACCACGATGCCGGCCCTCTGCCGGCTGCCGGACCGCTGACCAACCTGGTTCGCCTGAGCGATCTACTGTGCCGAGTGCGTCACCTCGGCTACGGCTATGACGAGATCATGGGGATCGATCTCCGCGGTGATGCGGCATGGCAAAGCCTGGTTACCATCTATCCTGCGCTTAGAGACATGGACCTCGTGCGTTTCACGCTCGACATCGATGGCGCGATGGAACAGATCGTGGAAACGGTGGATTCCGTTTTTGGGGCCAAGAGTATCGCCGCTTCTACCACAAACTAAGCTGAGGAAGTCTTCTTGGCAGGCCGAGTTGAAGAGCAATAAAAAAACGCCCTGAGCGCTTAAGCTCAGGACGTCCTTGGCAGCCCTCCCCCAGAACTGCCAAACCACGTGCCAATCCTATGTCCGACTGGCCCCACTGTAAATGTCACTTTCGTAATGCGGAGCTCGCAAATGAGTACTGCGGGGGCGTGCACGGAAGTAACGTTACTTCGCGGAGTTAAGAGATCTAGAAACTGGTCCCACAAATGGTTCTCCGAGCAGGCTGTTCGGCCCTCAGGGGCTAAAGCCCGCGTCTTTATTGGCCTTGAGCGGCACGGCTGAAGCCGTGACCTACCCTTAGCCATCTATGAGACCAATTCTAGTTATTTGAAACAAAGAGGAAGGGCCTTGAAGACTCCTGTGCCCATTTAAAAAACTGCCGATCCAGAGAATGGCCGCAGAGTAGAACATTATGAAGAGCTCCGAATCACTTTCTCTCCCATGTTGTTCCGCCGTCTGCACTGCTCCAGATTTCGTTGTCACTGGTGGAAACCACAACTTCGGACGGGCCGCGCCTATCCATGCGAGATTGAGTTATGCGAGTTACGTCGGAACTAAGTTGCTGGCCTTTCATCGAAGGTTGCACCCGCACCCAGGTTATGCCGCCGTCGACAGAGTGGAAGAGTGTACCCGCCTGCCCGCCCGTCCACACATCCTCGTCGTGATTTGCATAGCACAGCAAAGGACGATCGGCGCGCAAAGCGTTTTGCCAACTCCGGCCGCTGTCCAGTGACCGTTGCAGAACTCCCGCCGCAATTGTCCAGGTGAAAGCGCGTGTCCGAGCTGCGCCCGAAGGCGCTGCCAATTTCGCCATCGACGCCACATTCCTGCCGTTCAGCGGAAGTTCAGCGACATTCGCCGAGATGACGCTCTGCTGCTGGCTAGTTTCGGTCTGCGGCGCCGGCTTTGCCTTGGCAATTGCCGGTGCATTGTTCTGCGCGATCTGGACGTTCACGGCGGAGGATTCTGTCTGCACTACGGCAGAGCCCGCACTGACCTCGACGGTTTCGTTCGTATGCGGAATGGATGGTGCGTTGTAATCGAGCACCCGGGCTCCGGCCGAAGGAGCTGCCGACACCTTGTCCGCCTCCCTGGAGTCCTTCTTGTTGTCGGCAATCTCGTTTTCAGCCCGCAACATTCCTGACTCCGCCTGAAACGATGGCGTCGCCACCTGTCCAGCCTTGAGTTTCTTGGACAACCGCAATTCCGATTTTCGTCGTGCCACGTCGGCGCTAGCCGATCCTGCCGGTTGGCCGATTGGCGCCGCTGCCATTGGCGATGGGATTGTCGTCGATGCGATCTGCGCGCCGGTAGCTGGCGGGAGGTTAGTGGCGATCTGCGGGTAGGCGGAAGGGAGCTTCGCCTGGTTCAGCTTCCCCGGACGCACCAGAAGCACTGCGGCAACCACGACCACGGCCGTTGCCAGCGCGGCCCAGCGCAGATGTGGCCAGGCAAGGATCAGCTTGTGCGGCGCGGGCGCCCCCGCCCGCGGACCCGTTGCCCGAACCTCTGTTGCCCGAACCTCTTCAGTCTTGTCCGCGATTCGAGCGGCCCCAATGTCCTCAGCCGGGAGCGCCAGAGCGATTGCCTCGCGGCAGTCTTTGCAGAGCGCCAGGTGCTCGAGCACGTCATCACGCTCGGTCGCCGAAAGCGCCTGCTCGGCAAAAGCCGTCAGCAGATCCGCATCCGGATGCGCTGGCTCGGGCGCAGTTTCCTCCGACAAAGCACGCCGCGACCGCGCAGCCCGCAGGCGGTCGTACACGATTTTGGGCACTTCAGTCATTTCTTCTTCAGTCGGTACTTCCTTCGCCTGCGTCTTGTGCCGGAACCTTTCCCGCAGGGAACGTTTTTCCGCTGGAATCTTGCGCCAAACGCGAGCGCAAATTCAACTGTATGTCACGCACGTCGATTTCCAGCGCCTCCGCAGCCTGGGCATGGCTCATACCCCGCGCGCGCAGCCCCGCCAGTATTCGTTTCCGGAGGCCGGTGGAGAGCCGATCGAGCCGCCGGCTAACGCTCGATTCGTGCAGCCCCAGAATTCGCGCAATCTCCGCCAGAGTCCGCCCGTCGAGATAATACGATGCCAGCGTAAACCGGTCCTCCGGCGAAAGCTCGGCCAGCGCCTCATCGGTGGCCGCTTCCAGCCGTTGGTCCGAAGCGCGCGCGGGCTCAGGGACCGCGGCTGCAAACTGCACCCCATCTTCGGTCTGCTCTTCCAGACTGACCGTGTGTTTCTGCTTACGATAGCGATTGATGAACTCCTGCGCCATCACCGTGCGCAACCAGCCTTCAAGGGAGCCGCGGCCGGTGTAGAACACGAGCTTCGAACTGCGCACTCCTTCGCGTGCGTTCACGCCGTACAGATCCGCGAACAGCGAATCGGCCAACTCCGCGGCATGTGCGCCATCCCGCGTGATGTGCAACGCCATCCCGTGGAGTTTCTGCCGGTAGCGGCTGATGAAGTCCTGCCACGCTCGCTCATTTCCCGCGGCACATGCGCGGGCCAGCGCCAGTTCTTCCAGATGCAACCGGGCGCAGAAGTCAGCTTGCTGTTCTGCCGAAGCTTGCGCCGAATTGGGGTTTGCCTCGCAATACTTGCACAAGATCGCATCGAGGATGGCCGCGAATTGGTCGGCACTCACGCCATAGACTGCAGCCCCGCTGCGCTCGTAAAGAACCACAGCAACGTCTGCTCCGTAGCCGGGTTGGACGGACCTTGGCATGTATCCCGTGAACCGTGTCCCAGATGATGCTAGCAACTTTTTTGACGCAAGGAAGCATAAATCGTGCGTTCTACGGTCAGCGAGCAGAGAAAGACACTCCTGGAAGACTCGCGATTGAGTCCCCGGCACGCGCGATCTCTGGCGTGCCGGGGATGGGCCGGGGCGGCGCACGCACGCAACGCTGTGCATCGTTCACGCGGGAACACCTGTATCTTCGCTGGTGTCTTTACTGCTGGGAGGCGCAATTATGCGGGTGGCCAACGCAGTTTTTGGGATAGCTCTGCTGATAGTGGCGGCGGTTGTGGTTCCGTGCCTGCTCCAGGCGGGCGAAGTGGCGCCAGCGTCTGGTTACTCGCTGCTCAGCCCGATTCGCAGCGGCAATTTGACCGTGTTTCCCGTGGTTGCCAGCAGGTCGTATGACACGGCAGAGTTTCTGACCTTAGATGAAGGCCTGCGCAGCGGCGACGTCGTCGTGACTGAAGCCGGCCAGGCGCGGGGCCTCATTCGTCATCGTCACGGCGACCCGGCAATCATCCATCCCATTCGCGACGCGGAGGTTAACCGGCTGGTTCTGGTTAATAACTCGAAGCGGCCCTTGTTACTCCTCGCCGGCGAGATAGTAACTGGCGGCAAGCAGGACCGCGTCATCGGCAAGGATCGAATCGTCCCGGCGGAAAGCGATCCGGTCGACCTGAGCGTCTTTTGCGTGGAGCCCGGACGCTGGGTGCCGACGAACGGCAAGTACGAGTTCGGCAGTGCCGGAGGCGTTGTTGGAGGTCTTCTCGCCGCTCCCGTGGTGCGCAGCAAGGCGATGGCCGCGAAAGATCAGCAGCAAGTGTGGGACAGCGTCCGCAGTTCGCAGGCCGCCATGGCGGCGAACGTGCAGGTTACTGGCGAGGCCTCCGCGGTGAAATCGACCACTTCCTATGCGCGGGTTATGGATAACAAGGAAGTTCAAAAGCAGGTTGATGCTGTCGCCGAGCCGGTGCAGCGCAACTACGAAAGCGTCATACGCCAACTGCGCGATAAGAATGCGGTGGGTGTTGTGGTCGCCGTGAACGGAGAAATTGTCTGGGCCGACATTTTTGCGAGCACTCAACTGCTGCAAAAATATTGGCCGAAGCTGGTGCGCTCCTATGCCACCGAGGCTGTGGTGACGCGCGCCAAAGGCGGAGAGGCCAGCATCAAAGATGCGCAGAAGTTTCTCGACGACTTGCAGGGGCGCCACGAAACGGCCGAATCCGAGCCAGGCCTCTATCGGCAGACGGAAATTACCGGCGACGGCTTCAAGGTGTTCGAGTTAACGTCGCTACTGCCCAAGACCGGCTTCCAAGTGCATGTGGCTAAGATGGCCGACTAGAGTTGTGCGAAAGATCATTCGTCACGCGGTAGCCGCGCCAGTCCCTTAAGCACGACGTCGTTCGCGTCATACGCCAGGTTGAGTGCTGGCAATTCATCGCGCGTGAACCAGCGGACATCTTCCGCATCGCTCCCCGCCTTGAGATCGCCGCTGAGCGGACGACACAAGAAATCAATCAGCACGTAGTGATATCGCACTCGTCCCTCGTCGTCTCGAACCACGCGCTCATACACGCCCAGCATCTCGCTCGACTCGACCACCAATCCCGTTTCTTCGCGGGCTTCACGGACCACTGCTTCGCGCAGAGTTTCACCGCATTCGAGGACGCCGCCCGGGAGCGACCACTCGCCAAGCAGCGGTGGTGTTCCGCGGCGAATCAGCAGGACGCGATTCTTCTGGACGATCACAGCGCCTACACCCACCAGCGGCGACTCGGGGTATTCACGTTTCACTGGCCTATTATTTCGCTCCCACTTGATACTGCTCAATTTTGCCGTCGGGCATGATCCGTTCCCAAACTTCGACCGTCTTCTGCGGAAAGTGCACTTCGAACAAGCGGAACGTCATGCCTCCGCGATCCTGCTTGTAGGTTTGCGTAAACTCGGTTGGCGTTCCGAGCGGTCCAAGACTGCTGGCGAAATCTTGGAGCGCTTGTTCGGTGAAGTAACTGTTGCAATTGTCGGTGAACAGCGAGCGGTTGATTTTACCCTGTTGTAGCGCGGCAAAGATTTCACGGGACTGATCCTCTTGCTTGCTGGCATCGGCCTCGCGGAAAAGCAAAGCCGCGATCTTGCCGGCAATGTCGCCCGAGGCCTCGACCGAATCCTCATTGACCAGGACGACCACCGCCATGCGCGCGTCGGGAAACACCATATTGTGCGCGGTGAAGCCGGAGACCTCGCCGCCATGCTCGATGGTGCGCTGTCCGAATTCCTGCCGCACATCCACACCCAGCCCATAGCGCGTTCCCAAACCGTTCTTGAGCACGACTTCCTTTTCCATCTGCGCATAAGAGGCCGGCCGGAGGACGGTCTGATTGATCATGCTGATATCCCACTTCGCCAGATCTTCCGCGGGCATGGCCAATTCGCCCGCGGCAAACAGCCAGCCCCTGCCCTCTTTCGGGGCCAGTCGCGGAGGTCCGAGCGCATAGCGCAGATAACCGGCCGCGTCGGTTTCGGTGAGTCGGCTCTGGTCGATGTTCATCACGCTCTTCATCCCCAGCGGTGCGAAGATATGCTCGCTTAGAAATTGCAGCAGAGGCTCGCCGCTCGCCTTCTCCACGATCAATCCTGCGATCACAAAATTCGTGTTGCTGTATTGCCACTCGGTTCCAGGATCAAAATCGAGCGGCTTGCGCGCCCATTGGTCGAGAATCTTGTCCGCCGTGATGGTCTGCAGCATGAAGGGCGGAACATAGTCTTGCGGCCAGTAATCCTGGTAGCCAGAGGTGTGTGACAGCAATTCGCGAATTGTGACTTCGTTGCCACGGGTGAGGTTGGGCACGAACCGCGACACGGGATCGTCAAGCGAAAGCTTCCCTTGTTCCGCGAGTAACAGCACCGCGGCGGCCGTGAACTGTTTGCTGATGGAACCGATGCTATAGCGCATTGAAGGCAACGCCGGTGTGTGTGGTTCAATGCGGCCGTTGCCATAGGCTTGGAGATAGGCGATCGCTCCCCCTTGCACAATGGCAATCGAGGCGCTTGGAACACCGGTGGTGGTCAGCGCCTGCCGTACGGTGGCGTCGACCTTCTCCCGGAGCGCGGCAGAGATTGGCGCCGGGGTTTGTGCTTCCAGAAGGGAAGCGGCGAGCAAGACAAGAATAAAAACAGCGCGCGGATTTTCAGATCGTGGTAGACGATTCATACATGACGCCTCAGAAACGGGAACAGTATACGGCCTTGGGTTGCATTCTGACAGGCGACCGCTTGATGCAGAGAGCGTCATGATCACAGCCAACTGCCGAGCTGCGCTCGGCCTGGACCACTCGACTTCGCTCAGGGCCGGCTCACGGGGCGCCCGTCCCCACACGAGCGGTCCCCACACGACCCTTTCGGAATTACAATAGCGGCCATGTCGCTCGACGAGTACAAACGAAAACGGCGCTTTGAAGAAACGCCTGAGCCTCCGCCTAAGCTTGAAAAACAATCGCGGCACCGCTTTTGCGTGCAGCGCCATGACGCGTCGCGTCTGCACTACGATTTTCGTTTGGAGATGGAGGGCGTGCTCAAGTCGTGGGCCGTCCCCAAAGGCCCGTCGCTTGATCCCGCCGACAAACGTCTGGCCATGCAGGTGGAGGATCATCCTGTCTCGTACTTTGATTTTGAAGGCACCATTCCCGAAGGCAATTACGGCGGCGGGACGGTGATGGTCTGGGACGCGGGTACGTGGGTTCCACTATCGCCGGTGCCCATCAATGGCGAGTACGTTCCGGGCTCTGAAAAAGAAGCGGCGGCCATGCTGGCGAAGGGAGACCTCAAGTTTCGTTTGAAAGGGAAACGGCTCAACGGCGATTTCGCACTCGTGCACATCAAGGGGCGCCGAGCGGGAAGCAAAGGGAACGAATGGTTGTTGATCAAGAAGAAAGACGATCGCGTCGTTGCTGGATTCGACATTGACGCTTATGACAAATCCATTCTCACCGATCGCACCATGGCGGAGATCGCCGGGGATAAAGGTTCCGCCGAATGGAAGAGCAGCCCCCCTGCATCGCGCGGGAAAGTGAAAGCAGCGTGGCTGGCGGACGCAATCGCACGTGCCGACGCTAAGAAGAAAGCCTTAACCGCAGAGGGCGCGGAGAAAAGCGAACGCAAAAATCCAGGGCAAGCTGTGCGAGGCGCGGCTCAGGCGAAGACCTCGTCCAAAGATAATGCGTCCAAGATTGCTGCGTCGAAAGATGCTGCGCCCAGATCCCGAAACAAGAAATCCTCCGCGAACTCTGCGTTCTCTGCGGTTCAAGCCATCCTAGGCGCGCAGGAGAAGCCGATGCCCGCGGTCATCCACCCGATGCTGGCAACCCCCGTCGCGAAGGCCTTCGACGATTCCGACTGGCTGTTCGAAATTAAATGGGACGGCTACCGCGCCGTGGCGTTCATTGACGATGGCCGCGTGCGTTTGGTGTCGCGCAATCAGAATGACCTTACTGCGCAGTTTGCAGAACTCGGCCGCCTGCCACAATTCGTAAGCGCTCAGCGCGCCATCCTGGATGGAGAGATTGTCGCGCTCGATGACGAGGGCCGCCCTTCGTTCAGCCTGATGCAGCAGCGTACGGGATTCCATCCGGGCAAGCGGAGTCTGCAACGGCGCGAAGGTGTGCCGGTCATCTACTATGCGTTCGATCTGCTTTACCTTGATGGCCTTGACCTGCGGCACGTCGCGCTTGAGCAACGCAAACAGTTGCTGAAAGACCAGATCAAAGTTGGCGAGGTTATTCAATTTTCCGACCACTACGCTGAGAAAGGTCTTGATCTTTTTAAAGCGGCAAAGCAGCGCGGACTGGAAGGCATCGTTGCCAAGAAGCGCAGCAGTACTTACGAAGAGAGGCGCTCGCGCGATTGGCTTAAGATCAAAATCACGCAGCGCCAGGAGTGCGTCATCGGAGGCTACACCGATCCGGAGGGCAGCCGCGAATATTTTGGCGCGCTTGTGCTCGGCTTATATGACCGGCAAAAACGGCTGATTCACGTTGGGCAGGTGGGCACGGGCTTTGATGAGAAGGTGCTCAAGGAAATTTTCGGTCGCCTGCAGCCGCTTAAGACGAAGCAGAATCCGTTTTATGGCGAGATTGGCGGGTTGCGAAAGGTTCAGTTTGTGCGTCCGGAGCTTGTTGCCGAAATCAAGTTTGCCGAGTGGACTCACGAAAGTGCGGATGGCGGGATGAAGCTTCGGGCGCCGGTGTTCATGGGGCTGAGAGCCGATAAGTCGGCGGAAGAATGTCGGCTGGAGGAAGCGATCGCGGGTTAGAGTGGCCCTCGGCGGCTAAAGCCGAAATCAAAACGAGATGTTACCGCAGCGCTGAAGCGCCGCGCCACCCAAAATCAACTACCGAAATCATAAGAAAGAGGCGATCTGGAATCCACTCATCGCACAGTGCGGTAGTGGCTCAGTTTGCGCAACCGTTAACCACAAAGGCCACGAAGGCACACGAAGGAATATCTGAGACCGAAGGCCTTAGTGATACTTCGTGTCCTTGGTGGTTCAGCGTCTTGTCGCCTGCATCGCGAAACTGAGCCACTACCCAAAGTGCGCGATGTCGTGGGGCAGCCGGCGATGCCGAGCTGTGCTCGGCTTGGACGGGCGAGGGCGCCCGTCCCCACACAAGCTAGAACGCGCTGCCTCCACCGCCGCCAAAGCCGCCGCCGGAGAAGCCTCCTCCTCCGCCGAATCCTCCTCCGCCGAATCCCGATCCGCTGGAACTGGCTCTGGGCGCGGAGACGAAGACCTGGTGCATATCCGTCGCCATGCTGTGCATGGAACTGGAAAAGAAAAGCGGACTGAATCCGACGTAGCCGTTCGGTGAAACGTACCAGCTGGGCGGATCTTTCACGATCCCGTCGAACGCTTGTGCCCAGTGGTGCTCGACGCCTAGCGCCATCGCGTAGGGAAGAAATTTTTCGAAGGTGTCGGGCGGCATACGTTTGATGCGGTCGGCGTCGACGCGGTTCATGAATTCCTGGAATCCGAGGACGGCGATTCTGGTGCGCGCGCCGGCCACAGTCTTCGCCGTCATCTGGCGCGCAAAGAGCCACCAGATCAGGGCGGAAACTAGCACGCTCGCGATCACGAGTGGGATGGAATAGAACAAGTTCATCCAACCCATGACTTGCACGGCGACGACGAGAATCGCGATGGCGACGCCGGCGGCGATGCTGTAGCCATTGGCCGATTCCGGGTCGAGTGTATAGATACCTTTGTTCTTGAGCGCGGCCATGATGTCCTGGCGCACTATGGGAATCGCAGTGTAGAAGCGATTCTTCAGGCTGGATAGGCGAGTCTCAGCGCCGCCCAGAAAAATGTTTTCCAGCATCACGCGTTCGTGCGGGGTAAGGTCGGTGCCCCACTGCTCGCGGGGTTTTAGCAAGTGGAATAAGTAATCCTTGTGGTGAAACACGAGGAAGGTGTCGACCTTTTCTTCGATCTTGATGTAGCCGCGCACGGCCAGATCGACGATGGTGCTGATGATGTCGCGAGGATGGATGGTGTCGTCGAGTAAAGTTCCGGCTTCGGCGGGACAAATGCCTTTGGGCGGCTCGTACTGCGGCGCCACGGAGACTCCGGGATCGGGGTCGCGTCCCACGGAATACCAAAGGCCGAACATTACCGCCAGCGTCAACAGCGGCAGAAAGACGATGGGATTGCTGCCGAGAAACCAGCCTAACTTCGTGAGTGCTGACGGAGGTTTGAGTATTCCTTGCGGGATGTAAATGTCGATGGTGAGGCCGCCGCGCATGGAAAGCGGGCTGGTGGTTTCGAAAAGAGCGTCGGCACCATTGACTGCGGCGGTCGCTTCGCTTTGCTTGGAACCGTAAGCGCCGGTGAAGGCTTGAGCGCGCAGACCTCCGGCGGCATTGTCGGGCAAAGTTACGAAGGCCGAGGCATGGTCGATAGGAACCGGCCAATCGTTGCCGGTTACGTTCCAGTAGAACTCGTCGTAACTATCGAAGAAGCGGACGCCATTGCGAACGGAGTAATCGATGTTGAGGACGCGCGTGGTGTCGACCGCGCCGGGGATGTAGATTTTGAGATCGCGGTAGTTCCCGGACTTGCTGGAATCGTACTTCAGCTTGTTCCCGTTTTCGTCGGTGACGCTCGTGACATCGACAAAGAGCGTGTAGTTGGTGCCCTCGGGTCCGGGATACTCCACCGGAATCGTACGATGAATGCCGTGCCACTCGCCGACGAACGCGAGGGTGATTTTTTCGCTGACCAGGGCGGTACCATCCGGAGCGATGGAGATGGTGTCCTTGAAATCGGCGACGCGCCAGTTGCGGGCTTGGGCGGAGACGGAGGCGGCGAGGGCGATCAGCAGGAATAGGACGAGCACTCGGCGATTCGTATTAAGCTCCTTGGAACATCTGTTGGAAACTGCTCCTCACAGCAAATCCAGAGTCGCTCTGGCAGCTGCCGAGCTCCGCTCGGCTTGGACGGGCGAGGGCGCCCGTCTCCACACGAGCATAGCCACTAGAACTTCACCGCGACTGGTTCGCGATCGGCAGCTGCGGCTTCGAAGAACTGTTTCTGCTGGAAGCCGAACATCCCGGCCAGAATGTTGGTCGGGAAGGATTGAATCTTGGTGTTGAGGTCGCGCACCACGGCGTTGTAGTAGCGGCGGGCGTTTTGAATCGCGTCCTCGATCTCGTTGAGGGAATTCTGCAGCTGGGTGAATTCCTGCGAGGCCTGGAGCTGAGGATAATTCTCCGCCACGGCAAACAGGCTTTTGAGCGCGCCGGTCAGCTGATTCTCGGCGGCAGCCTGGGCGGCCGGACCGGTGGCCTGCATGGCCATGGAGCGGAATTTCGCGATGTTCTCGAACGTATCCTTCTCGTGGGCGGCGTAGCCTTTTACAGTTTCGACCAGATTCGGGATCAGGTCGTGGCGGCGTTTGAGCTGAACGTCGATGTCCGACCACGCCGAGTCGGAGCGCACGCGCAACTGTACCAGGCTGTTGTACATCGCGATCAGGAAGATGCCCAACAGAACTATGACTGCCAGAACGATCCAGGCCATGCAGATTCTCCTCGATGCGGATTCAAGAGGACGTTAACAGCAAAGTTTCGAAGAAGCAAGGTTTCAAAGACTCAAAGCAACTTTGAAACCTTGAAACCGGGTCTTTGCTTTACTGTCGTGGAGCGTAGTATCCGCGGCGGGCTCGGACTTGGAGATCTTTTTTCAGGGCAGTGATCTCGATGGAGCGGTAGCGCCCGTCGGCGTCGAAGTCGGAGGGCTTGTAGGAGACGTCGTACTGGCTGCGGAGCTCGTCTTCGATGGCGGCGAACGAGTGCGTGATGTCTTTCATCTTGTAGGGGAAAAACGCGCGGCCGCCAGTGGCGGAAGCGAGGTCCTCGAGAACTTTGTCGCCGCGCAGAATCAGGCCGCTGTCGTCGGTGGAGATGGCATAGATGAGAACTTCGGCGCGCTGCGCCATTTCAATCGCCTGGGCACGCGTGTATTCGCTCTGATTGTCCTCGCCGTCGCTGAGGATCACAATGGCTTTGCGAATAGGATGATCGGAATGCTCGCGCAGCAGCCTTTCCTTGCACGCTTTGTAAACCGCGTCATAGAGCGCGGTGCCGCCGCCATTGGTCAGGCGCTGCACTCCGGCGGCAAGTAACGGCACTTGGTCGGTGAAATCCTGGGTGAGGCGGCTCTCTTTGTTGAAGCCCACGACGAACGCGCGGTCATAGCCGGGACGGATGATGTGCTGCAGAAATCCGGTGGCCGCTTCTTTTTCAAATGCAAAGCGGCCCTGCACGGAACCGCTCACATCCATGAGCAGGCCGAGTTCGATGGGCAGGTCGGTCTCGCGGCGGAAGTTGAGGATGGACTGCACCGGCTTGTGGTCGTCGAAGATGGAGAAATCGGCCTGGTTCAGATTGCGGACGAATTTGCCGCGGCGATCGGTCGCGATGAAGATCACGTTCACTTCATCGACGCGCTTCGTGATGGTGAGGACGGGTTCGCCCGCTTCGTCGCTGGTAATGCCCGGAAAAGCAGCGGCGCCGCCGGAGTCCACCGCAAGGTTTGAAGAGGCGATGACGTAGGGACTGATTTGGGCACATGCGGCAACGGACAGCGCAAGAACGGTGGTGATCGCGAAAACGATGAGCGCCAAAACGACGAGCGCCGATCCGCTCCGTGCTGGTCCGAATTGGTTGCGCTTCGTCATTCTGCCTTCAGTCATTCTGCCTTCAGTCTTTCTTCATTACTCTTGCAGTCTTCCCTCATTACTCTTGCGCCGGGTTCGTACACCTTAATTCGGACGCCGTGAATATCGGAACCTTCAAATACTTCGATGCACGCCGGGGGCCGAAAATTGATGAAAGCGCGGTTCCAATGACTGTAGGCTGTTATTGGGTGCGCGTCCAAGTTACAAAAGGAGTACGCAGACCGTGCCTCCTTTAACCATAAGCCAGTCAACAGGTTGGGAGGCTTGTTTGGGGAGGGTCACAAGGTGCGCTCGAAGCGTCAGCAGGACTTGAGCGGGCGAAGTTTTCCCAGGGCTTTCGGGTGCGAGAATTGTCAGGATAGTTTTTGCATGATTGGGTGCGCTTCGTGCAAAAACTGCTGAATGCCAGATCTGTGTCTGGAGTTGCACTTTTGCATGGGATAATCTGACCATCGTCGGAAACTGCACCTGGCCCGGAGTCGCGACATGTATTTTGAACAGTTCTACCTGACCTGTCTGGCCCATGCTTCTTACCTGGTCGGATCGGAGGGCGAGGCGGCGGTAGTTGATCCGCAACGCGATGTGGACATCTATCTGAAGGCGGCCGAAGAGCAGAATCTTAAGATCCGATACATCTTCGAAACTCATCTGCACGCCGACTTTGTTTCCGGGCACAAAGAGCTGGCAGCGCGCTCGGGTGCGAAGATCTATATAGGAGCGCAGGCCAACGCGGAATTCCCGCATGTGCGTCTGACCGACGGCTTTGAAGTGAAGATGGGAGCGGTGCGGATTCGCGCGCTGGAAACGCCGGGCCACACGCCGGAGAGTGTCTGCCTGGTAATTACCGATGTGAACAAATCGTCCGAGAGTGAATCGTCTGAAAGTAATTCAGTGCAACCGTGCGCGGTGTTGACCGGCGATACGTTGTTTATTGGCGACGTTGGACGGCCGGATCTTTCGCGCACGCACTCGGCGCGGGAACTTGCGGGATTGCTCTACGACAGCCTGCACCAGAAGTTGCTGGCGCTTCCTGGTTCGGTGGTGGTGTACCCCGCGCATGGGGCGGGCTCGCTGTGCGGACGCGCCATGCGGGCGGAGCGCTCGTCCACGATTGGTCAGGAGCGGCTGACGAACTATGCGCTGCAGATCGCGAGCCGGGAAGAATTTATCGCGCAGTTGACCACCAACCTTCCGGCGCGTCCCGAGTATTTTCTTGAGGATGCCGAGATCAATCGCTCGGGTGCGGCGGCGTTGACGGAATTGCCGCCACTTCCCGGACTCTCTCCGGCTGAAGTGCAGGCGCTGTTGCAGCAGAATGCCAATGTGCTGGACGTTCGTCCGGGCGACGAGTTTGCAGCGGGACACGTGCCGGGGTCGATCGGCATCGCCCTCGCTGGGCAATTCGCATCGTGGGCGGGCGGCATTCTGGGCATCCACTCCAAACCAGTCCTGATCGGCGAGACGGATACGCAGATTCAAGAAGCCCGGCTGCGGCTGGCTCGCGTGGGCATTGAAGATTTGCGTGGTTATCTGGCGGGCGGCGTGGCGGCATGGCAGAAGGCAGGGCTGCCGCTGGCAAAGACGGCCCAGATTTCCGTTCGGGTACTGAACCAAAGGCTGTGCGAGGGGAGCCTGCGTGCGCTCGACGTCCTCGACGTGCGTCGCGAAGGCGAATGGCAGGCGGGTCACATCGCGCAGGTGCCATGCCGTGCGCTCGACACGTTTCCGCAAGGACTGCCCTCCATCGATGGTGATCGCCCGGTCGCGGTCCATTGCAAGGGCGGATACCGCAGCATGATTGCCTGCAGTTTGCTGGAGCGCGCCGGTCATCGCAACATCATCAACGTGGCGGGAGGCTTCGACGCGTGGCATGCTGCGGGCCTTCCGGAAGTTGCGGAACAGCTTGCCAAGGCATAACGGGCCGTCAGCTATCAGCTGTCAGTCGATCCTATTGTCAGTCCCTTGTGGCGGCTTGCGCTTTTGCTATGGGTGCTTCGCGGCGGGTGGGAAGCTGGGGCAGGGCCGACATCAGGCGGCGGGTGTAGGCGTGGACGGGCGCGGTGAAGATCTGTTCGGTTGGGCCACACTCGACAATCTGGCCTTCGTGCAGAATAGCGATGCGCTGGCAGATTCCCGCGACCGAAGGAAGATCGTGCGAGATGTAGAGGATCGACATGCCGGTCTCGCGATTCAGACGCGCGAACAGCTCCAGGATTTCGGACTGCGTAATCACGTCGAGCGCGCTGGTCGCTTCATCGGCGATCAAGAGGGCGGGGCGGTGCAGGATGGCCATGGCAATGAGCACGCGCTGGGCCTGGCCGACACTGAGCTGGGAGGAGCGCTTGCGCAGGAAATCCGGATCATCCTTGTCGCTCGGCAGGCTGACGCTGGCCAAGGCGGAGTGGATGGCCCGGTCGCAGTCTTCCGTGGTCGAACGGTTGTCGCTGTGGGCGCGCCAGGCTTCCCTTAATTGCGTGCGGATCTGGAGCGCAGGATTGAGCGAGGCCAGAGGACTCTGAAGCACGAGGCTCAGGGAGCGTCCACGGAGGTTGCGCAATTCCCGTTCGCTCATGGCGAGCAGATCGGCACCCTGGAAAATGATGCTGCCTTCCACGATGGCGCGCTCGCGCCCGAGTAATCCGAGGATCGCCAAGGCCAGCGTGCTCTTGCCCGAGCCGCTCTGGCCAACCAGGCCAACGATTTCGCCACGCGCGATTTCCAGCGAGATTCCGCGGAGCACCGGAGCTTTTCCGGGATAGCGGACGGTCACCTGCGCGGAGAGCAGGCCGCGCGAAGAATCCGTCGTCGGTGGCATATGCGACACAGTTATGATCTCGCTCACCTACTCGCTCGTGCGCTCGCGTTCAGAGTGAGCCGCTCGGCGTTCCAGAACGTCTGCGGGGAAAGGATGCCGGGATTCGCGCCTTCGACCGCGCTGGAGACGGCGGAGAGCGCATTTTGATTGACCAGGTAAATAAATGGCGCCTGTTCGGCGACGATTTCCTGGACGCGATCGAAACTCTCTTTGCGTTTCTTCGGATCGGCGGTGGAGGCCTGTGCCCGCATCAGTCGGTCAATCTCGGCTTCCCATGCGGTTTCCGGAGATTTCTGCAGCGGATTCCAGGCGTGATTCTCGGCCGAGCTCAACCAGATGTTCATCTGACCGTTAGGATCGAGGTCGACATTGCGGAAACCGAACATCGCGGCTTCGTAATTGAATTTCTGCGAAATGCGCTCGATGAGCGAAGGGGGGTCGAGAGTGACCACGTTGACCTTGATGCCGAGCTTTCCGAGATCTTCCTGCACCATGACGGCCATGCGTTCTCTCGGTTTGCTGCCTGCGTTGGTGACGATGGAAAACTCGACGGCGTTGCCTCCTTTATCGAATAACGCCCCGTTTTGCAAGTGGAAACCGTCCGCCTGCAGGCGTTTCAGTGCAGCGTCGGGACGATACGGTTCAGCTTTGAGCTTGCTGTTGAACCAGAATTTGTTGGCGGGCGAAACCGGGCCGACGGCGGGCTGGGCGTGACCATTGAAGACCACGCGGCTTAGATCGTCGCGGTTGATGGCTTGAGAAATCGCGCGCCGGAAATTAGTGGAGCGAAACCAAGCCCGCTTGTACTCGGGGATGGGAGCGCTCGCGACCTGGTTGAACCACATGAAATCGGCATCGAGCGAGGGCCCGGCATCGTGCGCGAGCTGCAGCGAAGTGGCGGCCAGGCGATCGAAGTAATCGCTGTCGATGACATTGATCAGATCAAGCTCGCCGCGCTTGAAGCGCAGCATTTCGACGTCGCGATTCGGTTGAATGTCGAGCCGTATGGAATCGAGATACGGCAGGCGGCGTCCCTGGGAATCTTTTTTCCAATAGTTGGGGTTGCGGCGCAGAAGCACGCTCGATCCCGCCTTGTACTCCGCAACCATGAATGGCCCGAGCACGGCCGCTTCCTTTTTCGGAGAATGCGCGGACATGATCGCAACCTGATCGAACAGGCGGTCGAGTCCGGCTAGGGGAGCGGGAAAAGTGACGGAGATCTGGTCCGGTGCAATGATTTTAGTGCTGACGGCGCCGCTTCCGGAACGGAATGCGTCGCCAGTCGAGGAGTGCAGCGCAGGATCCATCAGCCGCTGCATGGTGAAGGCAACGTCATCGGCAGAAAACTGGGTGCCGTCGGAGAACGAAATGCCGCGGCGAAGTTTGAAGGCGATCTGCTTGCCGTCTTGCGATACCTTCCACGATTCCGCCAGTTCGGGTTCAAGTTCCTGAGTGTGCCGGTTGACGCGCACCAGCACGCCACCGGTCAGATAGCGGATCGAAAGCGAAGAATCGTCATCGACCAGGAGCGGGTCGAACGTCTTTGGTTCGGAACGCAGACAGAAGCGCAGTTCGCCGCCGTTTTGCGCGAAGGCAGAGCCGGATGTCAGAGTAAGAAAGAGAAGGGCGTAACCGGCAAGAAGCCGTAAGGATGCGCGGCGGTAGTTCATGCGGTCACCTCCTCATTTGACAGGAGGGTTTGGAACGACGTCATCACAACGATCAGCAGCAGCAGCGGCGCCAGGCGCCACCATTCTTCGCGAAACGAAATCATCCCTTCCAGTTCGCGCAGAAGACTTCCCCAGGAAGGCAGCGGCTCGGCAACGCCCAGGCCGAGGATGCCGAGATTCGCCTCGGCCAGGATGAAGACCGGAATCGAAATCCAGAATTGCGCGTAGAGCACAGGCTTCAGGTTGGGCAGAACATGAACAAAAAAGAGCCGCGGACCGTGCAGGCCTGAGGCGCGAGCCTGCAAGACGAAATCGGAATTGCGCAAGGCATCGGCGCTGGTCGAAAGCACGCGCGCCGAAGCGGCCCAGCCGAGTAAGCCGAGAATGAAAAACGTAATCAGAACCGAGGCCAGCGGAGAGGTGTTCAACGGCAGAAGCGCGCGAACCGCAATCAGCAGGAAAAGCCACGGCAGAGAGAGAAACAGGTCGGTAAAGCCTCGAGCCAGACGCAACCAGATTCCGCCCAGATATCCGGCTAGCCCGCCGATCAGCGCAGCCAATGCAGTGGAGACCAGCGCGGCGGCGGGAGCGAGCAGGAGCGAGATCCGCGTGCCGTAGAGAACGCGGGCGAAGCGATCGCGGCCAACTTCATCGGTGCCGAGCAGATGCTGACGGGAAGGAGGTGCGCTGGGAGCTTCGCGAAATTGCCGGGCATATCCAGCAGGCGCCAGCCAGTTCGCGGCCAGCGACACCGCGCACACGGCGAGCACCACGACACACGCCAACTTGCGGGCAGCGTTCATGCTTCCCGAGGCCTCAACATGTAGTTGATTACATCGGCGCCTGAGTTGGCCAGCAAGGTTACCAGCGTAACCAGCACGGTCAGGTTCACCAGCAGAGGAAGATCTCTGGAAAGCGCGGCTTGCCATGCCAGTTGGCCGATGCCCGGCAGTCCGCATAAGGCTTCGACGGGAATGCTCGCGCCCAGGGCGATGCTGACGGTGATGCCGGCGAGTGCGATCATCTGCGGACCGGCGACGGGAAGCACATGCCAAGCCAGGATGCGAACCTCGCCGAGTCCGCGGGCGCGGGCGGCGGTGATGTGCGGCAAGGTGTAGGCCTTCGCGAGCACGTTTCGCGAATAGCGGTAAATCTTGGGGAACACGATCAAGGCGATGGCGAGATATCCGGGAGCGTTGAGGATTACCGAAAGCAAGGCCAGCACTGCTGCCGGAATGCAGAGGAAAGCGCCGCTGATGGTGGTACCGAAAAGTTCATACGCCGGACGATGCCAGAGGCAGGCGGTGAAGGCTAGAGTCGAGGCCAGCAGCCATGCCAGCAAAAGTCCAACACCTGCCACCCGTAGGGTGACGGGCCAGCGCTCACGCAAGAGATTTTGCACGGGTTGGCCGAGGGCGTGAGAAGTGCCGAGATCGCCGTGGATGGCGCCGCGGAGGTAGCCGATGTAAAAGCCGAAAATGTCGTGTTCACCGGCGCGCGACTGGCGCAAGGCGCGCACACTCTCGGCGTTGAGGCTGGGGTCGAGTTGGCGCTCGTCGGAATCGAAACCGGGGGCCAGGCGCACGAACGTAGCCGAGAGCAGTCCACCCAGCAGGACGAGCGCGGCGATCGCCCCCAGCTGTCGTGCAAAGCTCCGCGCGATTTTCCACAGCAGCATTTTTCGCAGCAGCATAGGAGCGTCCTAGTTCACCGTCGCACCCCGCGCGCGCGAGGTCGAAGGATCCGCGTCACGATCGGGTTCGGGGGAGTGATGAAGTTTCTTCATGGAGTACATGCGCCGGTCGGCTTCGGCGAGCAAGCGCTCGACGTCGAAACCATCCGCAGGACAGAAGGCCGTTCCCATGCTCAGGCCAACCAGGTCGCGGCCGGCAATTTTTCTGCCCGCTTCGACGGCCAGTTGATTCAAACGGCTGGCCTTTTCGCTGGCAGCTTCTGGACTCAACCCAGGAGCGACGATCACGAATTCATCGCCACCCATGCGGGCAACATAGTCGTAGCCTCGGCAACTTTCCTTCAGGTGGCCGGCAAAATCCTTCAGCAGATTGTCGCCTTCGAGGTGGCCATAAAGATCGTTAATCTGCTTGAAGTTGTCGAGGTCGCAGACCATCAACGCGAGTGCTGTGCCAGTGCGGCGGCAGCGTGCCAGTTCGCGCGACAGATGAACGAACAACGAGCGAGCGTTGGGCAGTCCCGTTAAGTAGTCGGTGGTTGCTGAGTCTTCGGCCTGCTGATACTTGAGCGCATTTTCGACGGATAACGCAATCTTCGAACTGATGGCGAGTAGGATGCGCAGATGATCCGCTGAGAAAGCATCGCGATCGGCACAGTACATGGCCAGCACGCCGACCACCCCATTGAGCCCTTCAAGCGGCACGGCGAGAGTTGAGCGCAGGGTAGTAAATTTTGCGGGATCGCTCACGTATCCGGCCTCGGCCTCAGGATTGCCATTGACGACCGGCTTGCGCTTTTCGGCGACCCAGCCACACAGCCCTTCTCCCAGGCCGATGTTCAGCGACGAGAGTAGCCGGAAGTTATCGCCGCTCACCAGTTCGGGCAGCAGCCGGCCGTCCTTCAATAGAAATACGGCCATCGAATCGTAAGGAATCATTCTGCGCAGGCGCATGGAAAGCACGGAAAGCGTTTCGCCGAGACTGAGCGAGTTGCCGAGATCCTGACTGAGTTCGAACATGGTCTGCGCTTCCTGGCGGGCCGAAGCGATCGAGGAGAGGAAATCCGCATCGTTCGCCTGGAGCGGGGTCGGCGGAGACTGCTCGAATCCGGCGGCCAGTTCCATGCCTGCTGTGACGCCAACGTCGGTGGGGAAAGGCGCTTCCTCTAACGTCGTCGGATCCGACTGTGCCAGCCTCTCCAGTTCCCGGTACCGGCGCTTTAGAACCTCGACGATTCTTGGTTCGAAGGCCGAACCCGACAAGGAGTCGACTTTCTCCATGGCGGCATCGAGCGACATGGCATTGCGATACTGGCGATGCGAGGCCAGTGCGTCCAGGCAATCGACGGCGGCGAGCACCCGCGCGCCTTTGGGAATCTGCTCACCCTTCAAACCGTCGGGATAGCCCGCTCCGTCCCAGCGTTCGTGGTGTGCGCGAACGATGGGCGCGACCGGATAGGGGAACGCGACGCGCTGCAGGATTTCGGCGCCCACCAGCGTGTGGATCTTCATCTTCTCGAATTCTTCCGGAGTCAGGCGCCCGGGCTTGTTGATGATGTGTTCGGGGATCGCCAGCTTGCCGATGTCGTGCAGCAGCGCAGCCGCACGCAGCGCTTCGATTTCGTCTTCGGAAAACTCCAATTCCTTTGCGACCTCAACCGCGAACACGCGTACGCGCTGCAGGTGTTGATGCGAGGTGTGGTCCTTGGCTTCGATGGCCAGCGCGAGGGCCTCGATGGTGCGCATGTGCAGCGCGGCAACGTCTTCTGCGTTGCGTTTTTCGATCTCGACCTGTCGCTTTTCCGCCGCCAGCTTGGCAAGATAGAGATGATATGAACGATAGACCCAGTAGACGAGCGGCAGAACCAGAAGCGAGGTCTGCCATCCCACCTGTTTGCTGACGAACCCCACCCCAAACACCACGGCCGCACCGACCATGTAGAAAGGGAACGACCAGAAGTGGCATTCCGCCCAGACCTTGCGCGCCGGCTTGCCTTCGGTCACCGAGATGATCACGGCAACCGGAATCGTGTTTGCCAGGAAAAAGACCAGGGCAGTGATGATCAGCAGCGGTAGCGTGCCTGCTCCGAGCACTCGCTGCAAATCGTGATAGGCGAAGTACGAAAGGACGATGGCGTTCGCCATCATGCTGAAGACGTTGAAAACGATCTTGGCGGGGACGAGTTTCTGCCGCGTTCCGAAGAGGCATTGCGCCAGCGTCGCCGTGCAACCAATCACCAAGGTCTCGGGAAGGTTGAGTTCGAGCACGCTGAGCAGAATGAACAGGAAGTTGACCGACATGGTGCCGTCGATGCCGGGCAATTGAATCTTAAGGCTTGAAGCCAGAACCGCGACCAGCAGGTAGCAGACAAATCGGGTCAGGTCGACACTCTGCCAGTGCCATAGGCTGTCCACCAGCGCGCAGATGCCAAGCGCTGCCGTTGTTCCGATAAACAGCCTTGCCCGAATGGACATAGGTCGACCTGTGATTTCTAGTTATGCGCGTGCACCTGCACGTCCACGCCTGTGCTTTTCATTACCTTGGTCAGTGCGTTGAATCTGCTGCAGTTATGCTTGCCTATCCGCCGTTTTCCCAGGCACAGTGTGCAGACTGCCCGCAAAAGTGGTCACGCGCTGCCACTTTTTGGCTCGTCAACCGTTTTCAGGGCGGGAGACGATCCTAGTCCTCCCGTTGGGAGGGATAGTAGTTCAGTATCTAAAGTTCAGATACTTACCAAAGTAACTGCCAATGTCGCTGGTTGCGCTGGCTGAAGAGTGCAAGGAGAGCCTAACTCGTTAGTAAGGTTTATAGCTTAGTTACTTCGGTGTGAGACATAGCGCTGAGAACCCTATGAGATGATCGGGGTTGTGTCAGCATCAGGCAGAGGGGCGCGTCCTCGCAAACGCCCGCAGCGACACTCCTCTTTTAGCCACTGAACAGAAATGTCAATTTCATCGAAGACTCCGCCAACGGAGAGCTCACCGAGGTCCGTAACTGAGAGCCGACCTTGCCATGCCCCTACGGGGGCGAGCAAGGTCATTTGGCGATCCGGCATTCTTGACGAGTTGCAGGAAGCGGTCTTTATCTTTACCGCTGATCTTCACGGCATCATCACTAGCTGTCACCAGGGTGCAGATCGATACGGCTTTGCGCCGAAGGAACTGGTCGGGCGAAACATCACTGACTTCTATGGCGATGAACGGCCGTCGTTTCTCGCCAGCCGGGCAATTGTTTCGGTCATCGAGAAAGGACGGTTCGAGGGTGAACTTCGCTGCGCCACTAAGTCAGGCCAGAGCGTCGAGGTTCGTTTGTTATTGACGCTGCTGCGCGACGCCAATGCGGCTCCGGCAGGCATTCTCGGATTCTCGATCGAAAGCGCCGGGAAGAACCTGGTGGAGAGTGCGCCGGCGCGGGCCGCAGTTGCCGCCAGTGCAGCGCCACTGGCACGGCGTGTGATCGACGGCACACAATTTCTGATTGCCAGCCCGATGATGCATAAGTTTATGGGCATGGTGGACCGCGTAGCCGGGCACACCGAAACCGTGCTCGTAACTGGAGAAACCGGCACCGGCAAGGAGTTAGTGGCGCGAACCATACACGAATCCTCCTATCGGCACAAACATGCGTTGGTGGATATCAACTGCGCCGCCCTGCCCGAACATCTGGTGGAAAGTGAACTGTTCGGCTACGAAAAGGGAGCCTTCAGCGGCGCCGATAGCTCGAAGGCCGGTTTGTTCGAACTGGCGGACCAGAGCACGATTTTTCTGGACGAAATTGGCGAACTGCAGCCGCAAGTCCAGGTGAAACTGCTGCGCGTGCTGGACGGCGCGCCATATTACCGTTTGGGCGGGAACCGAAAAATCACAGTTGATGTGCGAGTAGTTGCCGCTACCAATCAGGATCTTGAATTGGCGGTGAACGAAGGGCGCTTCCGCAAGGATCTTTTCCACCGCTTGAGCCAGTTCCAGTTGCGGGTTCCGCCGTTGCGCGAGCGTCCCGAAGATATTGCCGCGCTGGCTCGGCACTTCCTGTCCCTGAAAGCGGCGGACAAAGTGTTTACTGGAGACGCGGTCGCGGTCCTGCAATCCCATTCTTGGCCGGGCAATATCCGCGAACTTAGGAACCTGGTGGCAAAGCTCGCGATGGCCGCGGAGAACCGGCAGATCACGGGTGCCGAAGTTACCGCCGAGTTGTGTGGCGAACCCGCGGCCGCAACCCGTGGCAGCGGGGCCGTGCCGCTCGGCAACCTTGAAAACATGGAAGAGCAGATGATCATACGGGCGCTTGAGCAAACCGGCGGGCATCGCGCCCAGGCTGCCGAGCAGCTTGGAATTTCCCGCCGCACGCTCAGCCGCAAACTGCGCGAGTACGGCATTGACTTGGCTTCGGGCGAAGCCTTGGCAAAGCTCGGCATCATGAGTCAGGACCAGCAGAAGTTTTTTCGCGCCAAGGTCAACCTGTCCGTGACCCTGAGAAATGCGCATGGCAAGGAACTGCAGGTGCAGGCGGTCAACCTGAGCACGGGCGGCATGGGACTCGATGTGGTGAGCGATCCAACCGGGTTTGCCGGATTAGTTGACGTCAGTTTCCTTTTGCCAGAGAGCGAAATACTGATCCAAGCGAAAGGCCGGTTAGTATGGTCCGACACTGGAGGAAGGGCGGGCCTGCGATTTGTTGTGATCGAACCCGTGATGTTCGAACAACTGCAACACTGGACGAACCGGAAGATGAAGGACGAGGGATGGGAGATTCCGTCCTGAGTTCGCACCAGCGAAATAATCCGTGCCAACCAGAGAAACGGATGTAGTCTGAACCAGCAACGGCCGAAAGCTAAGAGCAAGAAACGCTAACGCCAGCCGGACACCCCCTTCGGTAACCTGTCGTAACACGTCCCTTCGTGCCATTCTCATCTTGCCGTTAGAAGCCCATCGACCTCGACCGCAGGGTCAACTCCCACTGCGGTTGCGGATTTCAAGTGAGGTTCATTCATGTTGCAGTCTCCGGAACCGAAGTACTCTCCAAACGCGGTCCCCACCAACAGTTACACTCCGGTCAAGCCGGCCACCTCACCGATGGACCAGGCCAACATCGGACGCTCGCTGGTCATCAAGGGCGAAGTGACGGGTGCGGAATCGATTTTCATTGACGGACGCGTCGAAGGCACGATTAACTTTCCTGGCAATCGTGTCACCATCGGACGCAACGGAAACGTTGCGGCGAACATCAACTCCAAAGAACTTGTGATCATGGGCAAGGTGCAGGGCAACGTCGAATGTGCCGACCGTCTGGACATCCGCAGCGAAGGCCAGCTCATGGGCGACGTGGTCACGCATCGCATCAGCGTCGAAGAAGGCGCGATCCTCAAGGGTGGGGTTGAAGTGCGCCACACCGAAACGAACGATCAGAAAACGCAGGCGCAGAACAAGCTCGAAGCACCCAAGGCGCTGGCCGCCGTCGCGGGCAACGCCTAAACCTTACGAAATTGAAGGCAACGATGACGATGGAGGGACGGGCGTCTCGCCCGTCGAGCCGGATGCCCGGCGCTCCATCGTTTTCTCTTTTTTCGGCGATTACTTCTTTGGCTTGAAGTCGAGGGATGCCGAGTTCATGCAGTAGCGCAGCCCAGTCGGACCCGGGCCATCGAGAAACACGTGGCCCAAATGCGCGTCGCAGCGGGCACAGCGCGCCTCCGTGCGCGTCATGCCATAACTGGTATCGGTGTGTTCCGCGATGTTCTTACGATCGGCGGCGGCAAAAAAGCTCGGCCATCCCGTACCCGAATCGAATTTTGTTTCCGAACCAAAAAGCAGCGCGCCACAGCAGACGCAGTGGTACGTCCCGTCGTCGTGTTTGTTCCAATACTGGCCGCTGAAAGCGCGCTCGGTGCCGCAGGCGCGGGCTACCTGATACTGCTCAGGAGTGAGCTGCTGTTTCCACTCGGCTTCGGTCTTGCTGATCTTTTCGCTGAGTTTGTCGTTCATGGCGTATCCCCATGAATAAGATGTGGGAAGGCCGCGAAAGTTGCAAACCTCTGAGGGGAGCGCATGTGTAGGGACGGGGCTTGGCCCGGTCCGAGCGTGGCATAGCTCCGCTTCCGCACGATTAGCAATCGCGGATGCGGTCTAGTGCGCCAGGGGCTGATTTGAACCGAGCAGGAGGCCGATGCCGGCGCGTTTGCGCAACTCCGACAGCAGTGCGTTGGCGGCATTCAAATAAGTGGTGCTGGGATCGGATGTGTCTGCCCAGACTGCTTCATAGACAATCTTCGCCGCTTCTTTCGCATCCATGTGGAGGGCGGCTTCCATACGATCGGCTTGCTGGCGCACCTCGCCGTAGCAGCTATGGCAGACCGCGGCCGGTTCGGTGGATCCGCTGTGCTGATGGGCGAGAACGCAGCGGAAAGTGGCCGCAGGGTTGATCTGAATGTGGGAAGCGAAAGCGTTTGACTTGAGCTCTTTCAGCAAGCGTTCACGTTCGGCATCGATTTGTGCGCCGGTTGCGGGTTGTGGCGCGACAGCAGGCATGGAATGCCCCACTGGTTCGCCGGGCGAGACCCGATCCGGCGACTTGCAGATAGGACAGACGTGCATGTCAGCGGGATAGTAGGCGTGGCAGCGCGAACAGGGCAGACCGTAGCCGATGGTCTTTTTCTCCGGCGCCGGGATGGCCTCGGGCGCGGATCCCTGCGGCATGGGCCGCTCTGCGATGGATAGGACGGCAGGGTGGACGGAATTATCCCGTGCTTGCTTGGTAGCGTTGGATTCCATTGAGCTTTCCATTGTCGGACCCGGCGACGCCGCCAGCGCCGCGCTTTCTTATTACATTCTAGGTTTATCAGTAGCCGAAGGCGATACACGTCAGTGCATAAGGAAGAATGCCCGATGGTACATCTCGTCGGCAGTCACTCTGCTAGTCACTTTGCCAGCTACTTCGAGGTGGTGATCAACCGGACGACCTCCTGCATACGGGCCCGGTAGAGGCTCTGGCTGGGGTCCATGCGGGAAGCGATTTCGAGTTCTCCAAGAGCCTCTTCATACTGATTAAGAGCCATCAGGCAGGCGGCGAGGGAGTAGTGATTCTGGGCGCTCGGCTCGATGCGGAGGGCCTGACGAAATTCCTTTTCAGCTTCCGCCAGTTGTTGTGTATTCACCAGCGCGGTGCCGAGATAGTGGTGGGCCAGACCGGATTCGGGATTGAGCGCAACGGCTTTACGCAGCACGTCCACGGCTTCCTGATCTTTTCCCGAGAGCAGGAGCGCCTGCCCAAGAACGCGGTGTTCGGCTGCTCCGGCGGGATTGGCGGCGATGGCGGCTTGTAACTCTCTGATAGCAGATGGGTAATCGCGCTTCGACATGTAGGCGCGGGCCAGGCAATTGTGACCGCCTTCCCAATCCGGACTCTGGCGATAGAGATCGGTGAATTCCGCGATGGCGCTATCGAAATCTTCCTTGTCGCAGAGAGTATTTCCCAGGTTGTTGCGGACGCTGGTTTCGTCGGGATTCAGCCGCTTGGCGGAGCGGTATTCCGCGATCGCCTCATCCAACTTGCCCTGATCGTGCAGGACGACGCCAAGATTGCTGTGCGCCTCCCAGAAGTCGGGACGCAGAGTGAGGGCGTGGCGATAGGCAATGACGGCGCGGCGCAGGTCTCCCTGATCGCGGTAGGTGATGCCCATGTCGAAGTAGACGTCTGCATTCGCCAGGGAGTTAGCAGGTTCACGCGCGAGCGCTTCGTCGAAGGCATGCAGGGCGGCATCGTAATGGCCATCGGCGTAGAGTGCGAGGCCAAGGTAGCGGTAGGCCTCGGCATTGGCGGGATCCATACTGAGGGCAGTGCGCGCCTCGGCGAGGGCGTCATCGGAATCCTCTGTCCGGTAAAACAGATAAGAAAGCTGGCTGTGGGTTTCGGGGAAACCGGGCATCAGGCGCGAGGATTCCGTAAATGCGTCGAGCGCATCGTCGAACCGGCCTTGCCGGCGCAGGATGGTTCCGAGGACAAAATGCAGCAAAGCACTGTTCGCATCATCATCCGCATGGTCGCGAAGCAGGGTGCGGATCTTGTTTTCGGCAGCGTCAAAGTTCTTGTCGTGAACCAGAGCGGCAACTTGTGCCGCTGGACTGGAACAGGCACCGGCATCGGTGGGGGCTAGCTTTCGGTCGGGTCTGCGATCCGAACTTTGATCTGCACTCTGCCGTACGAGACTGTGAATCAAGTCCGAGTCAGCGCCGGCTTTTTGCAGGGCGCGGGTGCATTGCCTGATGCATGGCGATGTAGCGCTGCAGGAAAACTTCCAGTTCTTTCCCTGCGTTTGGGCCAGGCGCTGGATCCTGGTACTCGAAATGCCGCCCGCCAGCCACAGGAAAATGGCGTCGGAAGCGGACGTGGGGGGTGCTTGTTGAGCGTGCAAAGAGCCTGCCGCCAGCAGAAGCAAAAGCCATCTCAGGACACAGCGTTTCACGAAGCCCTCCGGCGGTTTTAGGTGGTTTGTCGCGCGAGAATCGCCCTATGTCCAAAATAGCCCGGCCGTGGTAACGCCGATAGGTCACGGAAGTAATTTTTAGGGACATGCCCAGGCGGGCAGGGCTGACAGCGGTCCTGACGGAACTGGCAGGACTGCCGGGGCTCACTTGGGGTACACTACATGTTGGTTGTGCTGCCCGGTGCTCCGGTCCGCACGTCCGGTTCGGAGGCTTTATGTTTGAAGGTCTGTTTCAACCCATGCACCTGCTGGTGATCTTTTTCATCGCGCTGCTGGTGTTTGGCCCCAAGAAATTGCCGGAGTTGGGCAAGGGTTTGGGCGAGGGCATTCGCGCACTGAAAGATGGTATGAAAGACACTGACACGAAGACTGAAGTCAAGACTGAGGTCAAGCCTGAAAATAAGGCCTGAGCGCACGGCAACATCCTGGTTGCCGGCGCGCCGAGTTGCCGCGGGTTCTATATCGTTCGTGCATCCAAACAATTAATTCTGGCCGTGGGGGAAGTTCTGCGCTGGGTCCGTCCGTGTGACATAGGTGCCATCGTGCCCGCGAGGTCGGAGTAAGAACTCCATTCTATTTTTGAATCACCTGGGAGGTTTTTGTGCTTAAGAAACTCGTGGCAGGTCTTTGTCTTTTATTGGCGATTCCGGCTCTAGCCGACCAGATCGTCTTGAAGAATGGTGACCGGTTAACCGGCTCAATCACCAAGTCTGACGGCAAGGGACTCGTAATCAAGACCGACTACGCCAGCGACGTAACGGTGAAGTTTGACGCGATCCAAAGCATCACTTCCGCAGGCGACCTCAATATCACGCTCGGTGGCAAGACTGTAGTGGGTCCCGTGTCCACGAACGGCGACAATGTCGTAGTCGTCACCAAGACGGCGGGACCGGTGGAGGCGCCGAAGGCCTCTGTCACCATGTTGCGCAGTCCGGCTGAGCAGGCAGCTTATGAGAAGAGCCTGCGCCCGGGCCTATTGGAAGGCTGGAACGGTGGTGTGAACCTCGGCTTTGCGGTGACCCGCGGCAATAGCGAGGCCAAGAATTTGAACCTGGCTTTCAATGCTGTCCGCACAGGATTCCGCGACAAACTGCTGCTTTACACCAATTCGGTTTACGCGACCAACGATCTGCCGACGGCGTCGCCCCACACCACCGCGAACTCGACCGGCGGCGGAGCGCGCTACGACCACAATTTCTCCGGGCGTTCATTCGGGTTTGTGAACGGCGATTTCCTCTCCAATTCACTGCAAGACCTCACTCTGCGATCCACTCTAGGCGGTGGCATTGGCGCACACGCGATCAAGAACGCGGCCACTACCCTGGACCTGCTGGCCGGTGCGAACTACACGCATGAGAGCTACTCGGCCTTCACTCTTCCACCGCCGCCGCCAGGAGGCACGTCGGTTGCAGCTGTGAGCCGCAGCCTGGGAGCCTTGACGCTGGGCGATGCCTTCACCCAAAAGGTGGGGAAGGGCACCGTCATCACCCAGAGCTTTTTCTTCTACCCCGACCTCAGCGATACGTCGCAATACCGCGGCACATTCAATTTTGGTACGGTTACCAAACTCAGCAAGTGGCTGGGCTGGCAAAATTCGTTCGGGGATATTTATGTCAGTAACCCGCCGGCCGGAACAAAAAAGAATGACCTGCAGATTGCCACGGGCTTGAATTTCTCTTTTACGCACTAGTGTCGTGCCCGCGCAGGTCGAGGATTCCGGGGACGCGCCAGTTACGCTTTGTCGCCTTGTTCAACGAAAAATTTCCCTGTTTCCCCCACCGAGAAATAGCGCGAGGTTACGGTCTTTTTGCGGGTAAAGAACTCGACCGCATCCCAGCCGTGAACGTGCAGATCGCCAAAGAACGAGTCCTTCCAGCCGGAAAACGGAAAATAGGCCGGCGATGCGGCCACACCGATATTCACGCCCACCATGCCCACTTCCACGCGCCGGCTGTATTCCCGGACCGCCGCGCCGTTCTCCGTGAAGATCGAAGTGCCGTTGCCCCGCGGGTCGCTATTCACCAGCGCGATGGCTTGCTCCAGCGTTTCCACATGCATGACGGAGAGCACTGGCCCAAAAATTTCTTCGCGGGCCACTCGCATCTCGGGCGTCACGTGGTTCAGAATTGTCGGGCCCACGAAGTTTCCTCCCGCCGGAACCCCCGCCGGACGCCGCCCATCCACCAGCAACTCCGCGCCTTCCTGCAATCCGCCCTCGATCGCTTCATGAATGCGCTCGCAGGCAGCACTCGAAATCACCGGCCCCAGGCTCACTTTCGGATCCGTGCCATCTCCGGCAATCAGCTTCTCGGCTCCCTTTTTTAGACGGTCCATGATCGCCGCTTGCGCGGACCCAACCGTCACCAGCACCGATCCAGCCATGCAGCGCTGTCCCGCATTGCCGAACGCGCTGCCCAGGACGTTCGACACCGTCTTATCGACGACTGCATCCGGCATCACGATCATGTAATTCTTCGCGCCGCCCAAGGCCTGCACGCGTTTTCCATTTTCCGCCGCGCGCCGGTAGATGTACTTTGCCGTGTTGACCGAGCCGACGAATGAAACGGCGCGGATTCCCGGACTGTCGAGAATCGCGTTGACCGCGTCGTGCGCGCCATGCACAAGATTCACCACACCGGCTGGCAGACCGATCTCTTCGAAAATGTGAAACATCAATTCCGACGTGAGTGGAACCTGCTCCGATGGCTTCAAAACGAACGTGTTTCCGCAAACGATCGCGAAAGGCAGGAACCACATCGGCACCATGGCGGGGAAGTTGAAGGGCGTGATGGCGGCGCAGACGCCAACTGGCTGGCGGATGGTTTCGGTGTTAATCCCGCGAGCCACGCCCTCCAAAATGCGTCCCTGCATCGTCATGGGAGCGGCGCAAGCCACTTCGAGCACTTCAATCGACCGATTGATCTCCGCCCGCGCATCCGACAACACTTTGCCACCTTCGCGCGTGACCGACGCCGCGAGTTCGTCAATCCGCTGCCGGAATTTCTCGCGCAACGCGTAGATAAATTCCGTACGCTCACCCACTGAGCGGCCGCGCCAGTCGGGCAACGCAGCGCTGGCGGCGGCCACCGCTGCTCCGACCTCGGCAGCCCCCGACAGCGGAACCCGCGCCAAAACTTCGCCGCTAGCCGGGTTGGTCATGTCGAGAAGCCCCGACGCCGACGCCGATACCCAGCGGCCGCCCACATAGTTCGCGAGAATTCGCGCCGCCGTCTTGGAGACAGTTTTAGAACTCGCGTTGGTGATCGTGGCTTTATCCGTCGGCGTTAGAGTATTCGTTTCCGTAGCCATAGCTATCCTTTCTGTACCCGGCAATCCGCTTTCCAAGCCCGGCAAGAAAGCGGGCTCATTGCAAAAGCGTCAAGCGTGACCCAGTGCCCCAGTTGCTTGGTTTTACCACGTTTTGTGGCGCAGCAACAGCCGGGACATGGCTGAGAGGGCCAAAGGTCCACTCATGGTTGCGCGAAGACAGGTGAATACTTGATTCTCGGTCTTAAGTTTAATTTTGTCTGAACGTTGCCGGAATTGCCCGGCCACCCGTAGAATTGAAACCACCAGTGGCTGGCATGTAGGCCCGTAGCTCAGTCTGGTTAGAGCGCTTCCTTGACACGGAAGAGGTCGATGGTTCGAGTCCATTCGGGCCTACCACTCGCAAGTTTCTTTTGCCGTGCTCAGCCGGCTCACGCGCTCGCGTGAGCTTTATCACTGCCCCGCAGAATGAACCTCCCTCATACTAGAATGGCGGCACGGGGGACAGAATGAACTATCCCGTTTGGCAACTTGGATTTCCTGGCGGACTGCTGATCGCGGCTGTAGCCGTGCTTCACGTCTTCATCTCCCACTTCGCGATCGGCGGCGGCGCATACCTTGTACTGACCGAGCGCCGCGCCTATTCACAGAACGATTCGGAGTTGCTCGGGTACGTGCGGCATCACTCCAAGTTCTTCGCGCTGCTCACCGTGGTTCTGGGCGCGGTGACCGGCGTAGGCATCTGGTTCACCATCGGATTGGTCAGCCCGGAAGCGACTTCTTCGCTCATTCACACCTTCGTTTGGGGATGGGCGATCGAATGGGTCTTCTTCTTTGTCGAGATCGCTGCCGCTCTCATCTACGCCTACAACTGGGACACGCTGGACCGGCAAACGCATCTCATTGTCGGCTGGATCTACTTCGTGGCTGCCTGGGCGAGCCTGGTCGTGATCAACGGCATTATCACCTACATGCTCACGCCCGGACGCTGGCTCGAAACCGGGAAGTTCTGGGACGGCTTTTTCAATCCCACTTACTGGCCGTCGTTGTGGATTCGTACCGCGATGGCCGTCGCTCTTGCGGGTATCTTCGGCCTGGTAACGGCGATGTGGGAGCCTTCTGCTTTGCGGGAACGCGTTGTGCGTTGGGCGGGTTGGTGGCTGGTGTTGGGAATTGCACCTCTGCTTCCGTTGAGCCGGTGGTATTTCCACGACTTTCCTTCCTACTCGCGCGCATATTTCAGCGGAATGTATCCGCAAGTTCGTCATGCCCTGCTGGGAGCGGCCGTTTGTACCGGCGTGGCGCTGGCACTTGCGCTGCTGTTCGCGCTTCTTCGGCCGAAGATGATGAACCCGGTGATCATGGCCGTGCTGCTGCTTGCCGGGATTGGCGTCATGGGCGCAGGCGAATATTTGCGCGAGTTCAGCCGCTATCCCTACGTCATCAACAGCTACATCTATGCCAACGACATCAGGATCGGGCAGGTGGAGTCTATCGCCGCGAGTGGTGTCGCCAGAACTTCGCCGTGGGTCGAAGGCAGCGCTGCCGACCCACGTGCCGACCGAAGTAACTACGGCCGGCAACTTTTTGCCATGGAGTGCGGCTCTTGTCATTCTGTCGACGGCTATCGCGGGATGCGCAAATTCGCCCGCGGATGGGATGCGAAGTTTGCCGGCGAGATCCTGCTGCACCTGCCCGTAGTTCGCGAAACGATGCCGCCATTCGCCGGCGACGCGCATGACCGCGCCGCGTTGGGCAGCTATCTGGCCTCGCTGGCGCCGGCAACACCCTCCGGCGCAAACGACAAAGAAATCGGGCAGCAGGTGTTCGCGATCCACTGCGCCATGTGTCACAGCGTCGGAGGCCGGAGGCGTCCGCTCGACTTGAAGGGAACCGATCCCGAGGCCATCGCTGGGATGCTCGGAACGCTCAGCGACATCAATCCGGACATGCCGTCTTTTACCGGCACGGACGCCGAAGGTCACGCATTAGCCGTCTATCTAAGCAATCCGAGCCAGTAGCCGAGACTGTGGAGCGACGGGCGTCTCGACCTCCGCTTGCGAGGTGGCCGGGCGGGGACGCCCGGCGCTCCACGAGCAAGATGTGAGAAGTTAGAAGGGAAAACACATTGTCATGAACTTGCCTATTCCTTATCCCGATCCGATGCCGTTGCCGGCGCCAGTCTGGCTTTTGCGCACGCTGCTTCTGCTCACATTCTTTCTCCACGTCCTGTTCATGAACTGCCTGTTGGGAGGTACGGCCGTCGCGCTGGTCTGCACCGTGCGGCGCAAGAGTTCGGCATTCTCCGCGCGGCTGGCGGGCGATCTCGGACGTCTCCTGCCCTCGGTTTTCGCTTTTACCATCACCCTGGGCGTGGCGCCGTTGCTGTTTCTGCAGGTGATGTATGGGCAATTCCTTTACGCCAGTTCGATTCTGATCGGCGTGCCGTGGCTGGCCATTATTGGGATGGTTATTCTCGCGTACTACGGCATCTACTTTTTCTCCATGAAGGGGGAGAAGCAAAAAGGCCGGACGACGGTAGTTCTGGCCCTGGTGGTGGTGCTGCTTGCGTCCATTGCTTTCGTGTACAGCAACAACTTCACCCTGATGCTGGCACCCGAGCGCTGGCTCGATCTTTATCACAGCCATGCCAGCGGCTGGAACCTCAACTGGTCGGAGCCTTCGCTTGTACCACGCTATCTTCATTTTGTGTTAGGAGCTTTGGCGGTTTCCGGACTCGGATTGGTGGTGATGGGTCTCCGCCAGCAGGAAGACGGTTATCGCCAGTGGCTCATCGAACAAGGGTCCTTGCTCTTTACGGGCACCACGCTTCTCAATTTTGGTGTGGGGTTCTGGTTCTTGGCGAAATTGACCGGTCCGGTGCGATTGGCCTTCGTCGGTGGCAACGGATTCGCGACCGTATTGTTGGGAGTTGGAATGCTTCTGCCACTGGCTGCGGTGGCGCATCTCATCATGGCGAAAGTCCACAAGTCTCCGAAGCGGCAACTGGTGATCGGCGTAAGCTGCGGTTTGCTGACCGTGGGAGTTATGGTGGTGATGCGCGACGTACTGCGGAACCTTATGCTCGCACCGTACTTTAACCCCAATCAACTGCCGATTGCGCCGCAGTGGGGCATCATTTTGCTTTTCGTGGTTTTGTTTATATCCGGGCTGGCAACTTTGTATTACATGCTACGCAAGGTCGCGATCGCAACCAGAGTGCAGGCGGCAGCAGCCCAAAAGCTTCAGTAGATTCGATCTCCACGTCAAGGAAAGCGGAGCTTGTCATCGTTCGCATCCGCGGCCAACACTTTTTCAGTGGCTGCTATTGTCCGACGGAGCCATTCCGGTGAACACGGCCGCCTTGAAAGAAGCGGTGGCGCACCATGCTGTGGCCAAGCCAAAAAAAGATGATCGCCAGGAAGACTGTAAACAGGAGCTCTCTAATTCCGAACGAGGGTGGCTTTCCTCCTGCAGGGTCCGTCGTATTCAAATCAGTTGCCATCATAGCGCCCTCTCCGCCAGGGCAGGTGGATGCTATCGAACCATCATTTTATGTTATCCCGCCCGGAGCCTGCCGAACGGAGAAATCTGCAGCTTGCGGCGACGCGCGATCCGAATAAAGAAACTCGAGCGCCTCCGGAAACCGCGCTGCCCACGCCGTTTCACTGTGCGGAGCGCCCTCTTCGATGCGAACCTTCAGCCGTTGTTCGTCCAGGCCAGCCTCGCGCAGAATGGACTCCAACTCGCGGACGTCGGCAACGATCCTTTCGTCCTTCTCCGCCTGCCCCACTTCCCGCGTCCCCATCCCCAGGTAAGTGCGCGCCGGCCAATTGCGGAATCGGCGACTCTCTTCCAGAATTTTTCGGTTCGCCACAAACAAAGACGGACTCTCGATCAGCAATCGCCCAAACACCCCCGGCGCTGCCAGTTGCGTGTACAAGGTGATCAGTCCCCCGAGAGAGGAGCCGCCCAGTCCTGTATTCTCCGGTCCCTTCAATATCGAATAACGCTCTTCGATCAGCGGCATCACTTCATGCTGCAGAAAATCCGGATAGCACTTTCCCTTCGGGTGCAGAACTCTTGGGTCTTGTGACTTATATGGAATGTACTCGCGGACCCGGTTCTTCGTATTATCGATGCCGACAATAATGATCGGCCGAATTCTCTGTTCCGAGATCAACCGCGCCGCAGTCTCGCCCACCTGCCAATGCACTCCGGCAAAAGCCGTTGCCGCATCGAACAGGTTCTGTCCGTCATTCAAATAAAGAACCGGATAGCGTGTCACGCCCCAGCCGTCGTAATCGGGAGGCAGCCAAACCCGCACCAGTCGCGTGTTCCCGAAGATTCGGCTGTTGAACTCATGCAGCCATAAGTTGCCCATCGGCGCCCGCAAGGCAGGGGTGGCATCAGGCTTCGTCTTTAGTTTCAGTTTTCGCGTGGCTGGCCGAGACATGGAGTGAATCGAGCCTTCAGCTATCAGTTTCTGTGAAAAACATCTCGGGCCAGCACTTCGACACTGGGTACTGGCAACTGGCTATCGTGCTCGCTTCCACCAGATCACCGCCGCCAACACAGTCGTCGTCGCAATCAACGCCAGCGAACTCAAACACAAAATGCACCAGACTCCCAGCACGCGCGCTTCAATGTAGGTCAGGTACAAAGCAAACGCCAAACCCGCAGCCGATGCGCCGAAAAGCATTGCCGGAGTCTCCCGCCGTTCCCGATACACGGTAGCCAGCCCCACCAGTGCCGCGTACCCCAGCATCCCAATCAGTGCGACCGGTACTCCAAAGATCGACGAATATTCGCTGCGGTTCACGATGTCGCAATTGAAAGCCTCGCCGATATCGCAGTACGCCGTCTTCGAGGTCGCGTAATGATGTTGTAATGACACCGACGACACGGTGATTCCGCACACCGCCAGAATGGCCACGAAGCTCATCAAACGCTGCATCAGATCGGTCATGGCAGTGCGCACCCGGTGCGGTCGCTCAGTTCTTGCAGATCAAAAACGCGCTCTACCCGTTCCCCCGTAGGCGGAAACTGCCAGGTGGGATAATGCTTGATGTTTTCGTCTTTGCAAACCTGCGAAAGACCGTGCAGGTCGCCTTTGATGCCGCACTCCACATAAGGAGCGTACTCGAACGATGCACCGAACTTTTCTTTTTGTTCGACGCAATGTGGACACCACCACGCCCCGTACATCTTCACGCCGCGCGCGGTCAGACAGCGCGCGAACGCATCGTGCCGATGCTGGGTACGGTTGCCGAGATAGTAGGCCAGCCCGAACGCGGCCACAATCAGCACAGCATAGATCGCAATACGCCCCCAATCCCGCGTCGAAGCCTTGATCCCAAGTTTTTCGTTTCGCCGTTCTCTTCGCTCTTGCGACATGGATTTCTTATATCACGATTGCCCGCGGCACGATTGTCTTGTCAGTAGGCGGCGGAGAGAAACAAATCCGAAATTCGGCCCCGGCAGGGGCGAACCAGCTTAGCCCAGCGCTTCAGCGCTGGGGCAAGTGGTAAGGAAATGATTCGAGTCCCGGAGGGACGGCCCAATTCGCGCGTGCCTCAAATTTCAAACCACGACCCGTAGCGCCGAGGGCAGCACTTCGATGGTCCGGCACTCCAGCGTCAGCACCTCGCCGTCTACCATCACATCCACCGGCCCGTCGAGTTGAAACTCAATCCGCCGAACCGCCTGCCGCTCCGCCAACGGATGTTGAGTATGCGTGCCATCATAAAGTCCGACCAGGTTCCGGATCAGCCCCAGTCGCCCAATTGGCCCCCACCGCACATACTCAATCAACCCGTCGTCCGTGACCGCATCGGGCGCAATCATCATGGTGCCGCCCGTGAACTTACTGTTGTTGAACGTCAGAAACAAGCAGCGCCGCGAATCAAACTCCCGCTGACCGTCGAACCGCACCGGAAACGGACGCCGATCGAGCCGCGCCAGACACAGAAAAATAGACAGCCAATACCCGAGATATCCCAGCTTCGGAAAACGCCGACGCCGCACCGTCGCCACGTTCGCCGGAAATCCCACGCTCAGCAGATTCGTGTAGTAGATCGTTCCGTCTTTGTGTGCCAGACACAACACATCGCAAGCCCGCGAACGCCGCGCCTCCAGCGCCTGCATGGCATGCTCCAGTCCGTTCTTGCTGGAAGTTTCAGGCACGAAATCACGCAAAAACGAATTGCCCGTGCCCAGCGGAAGAAACCCGAGCGTAGGAATCCGCTCATCCTCAGCCGGAGGCACCTGAGACCTGACACCTGAAACCTGAGACCTGCTTTTCCTGCTTTCCGGAAACAGCCCGTTGACGATCTCAAAGGCAGTGCCATCCCCGCCAACCGCGAGAAATTTTCGATAGCCGCGCCCATAGGCCTCGCGCGCAATCTGGGTCGCGTGTCCCGCCGCGCTCGTCTCCGCCGTCTCGATCGCAAGCCCCGCACCCCGCAGGCGATCCAGCGCCGCTCCCACGCGCTCGCCGCAACGCCCGCCCCCCGCCGCCGGATTAATAATGGCAAGAAAAGTTTCGTTCACAAGTTGGCTTGGCTCTTGGCTGGTCCGATTCTTAAGTATTGCTGAAGTCCGACAGCTTCAAGCCAAAAGCTAAGAGCTAAAAGCCAGAAGCTAAATCTCCGCTATTCCCGTTCGCGCCGCGCCCGCCCCAATCTCCGCCGCCAGGTCCCCTCGTTTGATTTTCAGCGACGTTGTTAGCGGAAAATCTTTCTCCCAAACAAGATATCCACCGACGCGCTTGAAGTCCGCCAGTCGCCGGTTCCGCGCCACAATCTCTTCGCGCAATTTGTCGTCGAACTGCTGGTTCTGTTCCAGTCGCACCACCAGCACCAGCATCTCGTTGCCGAGCGTTTTCTGCGGCCACAAGTAATTCGCCGCAAACACGCAGAATTCTTTCACCGGCAGACCATCGAACACGGCCTCAATGTCCTCGGGATAAATATTCTTCCCGCCCTCGGTGACGATCATATTTTTCTTGCGCCCGAAAAGCTGCAGGTGCCCGTGCCCGTCAAAACGCCCCTGATCGCCCGTCAGCAGCCAGCCTTCGACGATCGCCTGCGCCGTCTGTTCCGGATCATCCAGATAATGCGACATGACCGCGCGGCTCCGCACCGCGACTTCGCCAATCCCGTCGTCATCCGGATTCAGCACCCGCACCTCGCTCCCGGGCAGAGGCTTGCCCACGGTGTCGGCGCGAAATGGTTTCAGATCGTTGAGTGTCACTGCCGTGCAAGCTTCCGTCAGCCCGTATCCGCAAGTCACCGGAATTCCGATGTCGTAGAAGAACTGCAGCGTCGAAGGATCCGTAAAAGCTCCACCCACAATCAACGCCCGCAGTTCTCCGCCAAACGCCCTGTGTACCTGTGGCAGCAGACTCCGGCTCAGTTTCGGATGCGGACGTCTTCGCGTCAGCATTTTGTTCAACCCGATCAGACGATCCAGCATCCACCGCTTTCCGGGCTTCAGCTCATCAAACTTCGCGCGTAGTCCGCGTTCCAGATTCTTCAGCACCATCGGCACCAGGCTCACATACGTGATGCGATAACGAACAAAAGCATCGCGCACAAACTCCGGACGCAGCGTCCGCAAATGGACCACGCAAGCGCCGCACACGAAGGGCCCAATGAATCCCACCATGAAATCAATCGCATGATTAGTGGGCAGAATGCTTAGATAGCGTACGCCCGGCCAAAATGGATACCACGCCGTCAGCGAAGCGCACTGTTCCAGATAACTGTCGTGCGTGAGCACGCATCCCTTCGGACGCCCGCCTGTCCCCGACGAATACACGATGCACGCCGTGTCCTCGCGCCGCCGCGCCACCAACTGCGGCTCACCCTTCCTGCGGAATTCTTCCCAGCGGTAAGCGCCGCGCAAGTCCGCTCCTGCCGGCGCTTCCGTGACCAGCACAATCTCAGCCATGAGCTTTGCGAATTCAGGTGATTGCGTGATCGCGCGCCACAGGTAGTATTCGACAATGAGAAACCGTGCCTTGGAATGCGCCAGCAGTTGCAGATGCTCGGCTGCAGTCAACTTGTAATCCAGCGGAACCAGCACGCCGCCGCAGAAAAAAATGGAGTATGCCGAAATCAGCCACTTCGACTGGTTCGTCATGATGATCGCCGCGCGGTCGCCCGCCTTAAAGTCGGCGTCCTCAAGCGCACGGCAAAGCGGGCGCGCCATTTCCTTAAAGTCGGAGTAGGTAAGCCGAACTTTTTCGCGGTCGCGATCGGCTTCAATCAGGCAGGTTTCATTGGGCCAGCGCTCCAGCGCATCCTTCAGCGCTGCACCGAGACTGCAATATTGGCGGAGATCAAGCATTTCTTATCTCACCACAGAGACACGGAGACACGGAGAAAAGCAAAAGCTTATCAGAGCGCACCCTCATTGAAGCGGTGCTGAGCAAAGAAGTGATGCCAGAAGAAATGAGAGGTTTTCCTCCGTGTCTCCGTGCCTCCGTGGTGAAAAAGACCTCACAAACGTGATTGAATCCGCCTCGCCAGCGTTCGGAAATCCGACACACCCTGCAGTTCATAGTCCGGCAACTCGATATGGAAGTGATGCTCCAGTCGAGTCAACAAATCAAGCGCCTGCAGGCTGTCGATTCCGAGCGTCTTGAAAAAGTCGTCGTCAGGCGTAAGTTTTTCCCGCGGCACTCTAAAATGCGACGCCGCAAGGTTCAGGACTTCGTCGAGTGTGTGATCGGCAGTAGGCGCTGACATAGGCGTGCGTCCTTGCAATTACAAATTACAAATCACCAATTACAAATTAAGGTAAGTACGGCTGCAATCCCTCATTCTCCACAAACTTACGCAGCCCTTCTTCGACGGCTGGACGCGAATAAAGGTCGCAGAAAATATCAATCTCCCGCTTCAACTCCGCATACGGGATCGGCTTCACAAACTCCTTCGCCGCCGCCGCTGTCCGCCGGTCGAACTTCCCCACTTGGCTGGCCGTCGCGCGTGCCACCCGCAGCGCCTCGCCTTCGGCGGCAATCTGGCTCACTAGTCCGATCTGCTGCGCCTTCATCACATTGAAACTGCGTCCGGTCAGCAGGAGATCGCGCACCACAGCATTGCCCAAATCCCGCTTCAGCCGCGGGATCCCGCCGAATCCCGGGATCAACCCGAGCCGCAATTCCGGAAAGCAAAATCGCGCCGTGCGATCCGCAATAATAATGTCGCAAGCCAGCGCCAACTCGAAGCCGCCGCCGAATGTTACCCCATGCACCGCCGCAATCGTGGTCAGTGGCGCCGCGTCGAGCGTGTTCATCACGGCGTGAATGCGCTCCAGAAACTCCCGCACCCCGCGCAGAGCCGCAGCTTTCTCCATTTCTTGTCCGCGCTGAAACAGTTCGCGCAAATCCGCTCCCGCCGAAAACCCGGCCTTCAACGTCGAATGAACAATCAAGGCTGGCGCTTCATTCGCCAGTTCGGGTAGGGCAGCCGCAAATTTTTCCAACTCATCCAGCGTGAGCGAGCCAATCTCGTTGCAAGGATCGCGATGCAACGCAAGCTCGATCGCTCCATTCACGATCTGCCACGAAAGCGTCTGTCCTTTGAATTCGTTCATGCCGTCTTCACCGCAGGGTTCTTCGAGGCCCGATTCTTCGGAACTTCATACATCGCGTCAATCTCTCGCCGAAAGCGCTCGGCAATCACATCGCGCTTCAGCTTGCCGTTCGCCGTGAGCAGCCCGCTCTCGATGGTGAACGCTTCCTCCACCAGATGAAACGCCCGTACCTGCTTGTAATGCGGAAGGCCCGGATTCACGAGGTCCAACGCCGCCTGCGTTTTTTCGTTGCTCACCTTGCCCGTGACCAGCGCCGCCAGATATCCGCGCGCATTGCCCACGAGCACCACCTGAATCGCGTCCGGCAACTCGTGCAGAATCTTATCCTCGATCGGCTCCGGTGCAATGTTATGCCCCGACCCAAGAATAATCAGATTCTTAATGCGCCCGACAATTTTCCAGTTTCCGTTCGTGTCCACTTCGCCCTGATCGCCGGTATGTAACCAGCCATCGCGCAGCACTTTCGCAGTCTCTTCTGTACGCCCCCAGTATCCCGGAAAAATGTTGGGTCCGCGCACCAGAATTTCTTCATTCTCGGCGACCTTCATTTCGACTCCCGCAATCGCCGGCCCCGCGCGCCCCGCAATGACCGGCGCATCCGGATCATCCATGGTGCAAATCGCCGTAGTCTCGGTGAGTCCGTAAACCTGCAATACGGGGATGCCAAGCATCATAAAAAATAGCTGTGTCTCCACGCTCAGTGGCGCCGATCCGCAAATCAGCGCGCGCAGCTTGCCGCCGATCATTTTTTTTCGAATCGTCGGAAACACGAGCCGATTCGCCGCTCCCAGCCAAAGCCCGTCCCCGGCGCGCGCTTTGCCCTCCTGCCGCCGCACCCACGCGCCCTTGGCCTTGGTGTACACCTTCAACGGAAATCCACCCGTCTTCCACAGTTGCTCGTCAACCGCTTTGCGCATGCGTTCGAGAAGCGCGGGAACATTCAGGAAGTAATCCGGCGCCGCCAGCCGCATTTCCGCGGCAATCTTCGCCAGCTCCGTATTCAATGTCAGCTTGCTCCCGCGCAGCAGACAGGTCAGCATCATGATCCACGAGCCCGCGAAGCAAAGCGGCAGGTAATGAAATACGGCGTCCTGATCCGGATGCTTCTTCATAAGCTGGTCCAGCCGCGCCGAAGTGCAGCCCAGCATGTGCCCGACGTTGCCCGCGTTGAGCATCACACCCTTCGCCTCGCCCGATGTGCCCGAGGTGTAGATGATCGTCACCACTTCATCTTCTGTGACCGCCAGCGCCGGACTCTCCGCCGGTTCGCGTCCTGCAGTGAAAACATTTTCGAAACAGAAACTTGGCGGCGCCTCGGGCCACGCCTCTACGATCGCATCGGCCAGCGTCTTCTCGCCGCAAGCAATTACGGACGGCCAACAATCCTTCATCATGGCGACGAGTTCAGCCGGCGCCTGCCGCGCATACAGAGGCACCACCGTTAACCCCTCTGCCATAATCGCCAAATCCATTGCCACCCACTGCATCGAGTTATGGGCCAGCAGCGCGCAGCGGTCGCCCTTCTTCAGCCGTAGCCGCCGCAGATAAGCCCGCGCCACCAGCACCTGGGCCAGCAACTGCCGAGCGGTGAGCGAGACCGCCTGTCCATCGCGGAGTTCCTGCAATACGACGGCGTCGCCGCTGCGTTCCAGGCTCGCAAAAATTTGTTCAAGAAAAGTCATGTGATTCTGGTCGACCAGAATTGTCCAATATTGACAACTGTCGCTTGGAATTTCCCTGGTGACCCTTAGTGTCCTTCGTGGTTTTTGAACTTCTTCAACCACCAAGGGCACGAAGGTAGACAAAGGAAATCACAACCTACCCGTACGCGGCCACCAGTTGCTTCAATCCGTCGCTCATCGGCGGCAGATAATCCTCCCAGCTCCATTCTCCGCGCCTCGTCGGAAACTCCGGATACCTCCGCTGCACTTCTTCTTCGAAATACACGCCCATCCGCGCCATCAATTTCAAATTTCTCACCACGCTCCGCGCGATCCCGTCGGCAATCCGTTCACCGTCGCGATCCAGAATTTCAATCGCCGCCAGAGTCCGCGCCTCCAGGTCCGGATCATCCACATTCATCAGCAACTCCTGATGTCCGCGCTCGTTCATCAGATTCCGAATGCGCTCATCCATCGTGATCCCCGCCGACGCCACCAGCGCCGGCATCGAGGTCACAATCCCGTGATAGCGCGAAGACACCATCATGCGGCAAGCCCGCAGAATACTGACCATTTCGTACATGTTGTAATCGTCCGAGGTCAGCACCGGAACTCCGCCCAGCTTCTCCGAGATGCGCCGGCAAGGCCGCGCATCCATGCGCTCGGTCGCCGCCATGATGACGAACACATTCCTTTTCTGGCGAAACGCGGCTACTGCATTGACAATCGAACTCAAATAATGTTCGTAGGCCCGGTCCGCCTCTGGCCCCGCATGATGAAAGTAAGGCCCGCGGTAGTGGCTCGCCTTGTATGCGCCGGTCAGGCTGTGCAGCGCGGCTTTTGCCACCGATGCCTTTACTGGCCATTCAAACGGATTGATCGGACACACCACCAGCGCCGGCGTCCTTCCATCCCAACCCACATCGCGCAGGGCTTTCTGCCCGTACTCGGCGCCCAGCGGCTCAAACGTCCATGCCGTGTCCGTTCCCAGTTCAGTCGGCACGCCGAGTTCGCGCAGAATTTTTCGCGATTCGTTGTTGCGCGTGATCACCAGCGAATTCCTGCAATAGCGTCCGCACATCTTCGCAACCAGCGGATCCATGTGTCCCGCCTCGGCGCCGTAGCCGATCGACAATTTGTTCTCCGCCGCCGCAATGCCCAGCGACCCGATCATCATCGTGGCCAAAGCATTGGCGAATTTCGATTTGAACATCGAACCTTCACACGCTACGACACCATGATGTTTGGGCACTTCATTCGCCAGAAACGGCGGGAAAATATCTGGCAGCCGCACCTGTGATGTCCCTTCGAAATACCCGCGCGAGCGGTCAAAATTAAACGTCATCATGCTGAGGTCGACGTTCTCCGGCCCCAGAATCCGCCGGATCTGCCGCAGCATCTCTTCTACTCGCACATCCGATCCCGTGTTCCGCGTCCCGTTGTAGCCGGCAAACAACAGTTTCAGTTTCTCGCCCGGTTGCCACGGCTCGCGTTTGCCCATCATCCACTGAACTTTCTTGCCCTCGATGATGCTCGCTACCCACGCTTCCAGAAAGATGTCCATCATGCGGCGGACCCTCCCGCCTTCGTGCTCTCCGGCCAGGCTTGATATGGATATTCGAAATTGTGCTCACGGCTGAAGCGGAGCAGAGGAAAACTGTATTGCGAGAACGGCACGGGCTTGCGTCTCATCTCCGCGACGACGCGCGTGTTGTCGAAGACAGTATTCCAAGTCAAATAGGGCAGGAAGACCTTCATCAGCGCCGCACCGTGCCCCACAGTCCCTTTGCGGTTTGCGAGCGTGTTGACGATGGAGCCGAAGGGTTTTTCGAGGATCGGCAAAAACAGCGGCCCGCGCTTGTTCTGCTCCGCCGCCAGCGCCTTCGTCAATTCCTGAAACGTCTGCGCATCGTTGCCCGAAGAAAGATGATAGGTGTCGTGCTCGGGATTCGCCTTCATGTGCAAAGTCGAAATCGCATCTGCCACGAAATCCACATTCACGATGTCAATCTTGTCATGTGGACGAAATGGCAGCACCGGTAAACCTGCCAGGAACACAAACGAACGCACCATATCAAACTGCGTTGTCTGCGGATAGCGGCTGTCACCCAACACGATGCTGGGGCGGAAAATCGTGAGCGGCACGTCTGGCAGCAACTCGCGCACCATGTGCTCGCAGAACTTTTTCGTCCGCGCGTAGGGATCGTAATCTGAACGGCTCCATTCAATCGAGCGGTCTTCCACCACCACTTCGTGGCTGCGCTTCCCCGCTACAGCCACCGTGCTCACATTCGAAAACCTTTGCAAGCCGTGATAATACTGCGCCTGGCGCGCCAACTGCACCACTTCGAGCGTCCCGCGCAGATTTACGTTCAAGCAGCTTTTTTCCGACTTCCGATTCAGTGAGGCCGCGCAGTGGATCACCGAGTCGGTGGTATGGACGAGCCGGTCGTAATCGCCCGCTTCGAGCCCGAACTGAGGAGACGTGAGATCGCCGCGGAAAATCCGTATCTTCAACTGGAGATATTCGTAGAACTTCGGGAATGGCAGGTGCAGTTGCAAGGCATGCCAAAGCCGCAGTTCCGCGTCCCGCGGATCGCGGCCGCGCACCAGCAGATTCAAGGTCGCGTCATGCTGCTCCAGCAGATTCGCGGCAACATGCGCTCCGATGTACCCGGTCCCACCGGTCAGGAAAATTGCCACGTTGCTCCGTTTGTACCCGTCTTCATGCTGTCGCCGTTTTCATTGGTCGCCGCCGGCGGCATCTTCAGAGCCCGCGGCGCGCGCTCTTCCAGCGGCCGACCTTCAATCAGCGGATACGTCCACCGCCGCAGCGCTGGAATATGAATGTCGATCCAATACTCCCACCAGTCCAGTCCCGCCGTATCGTATCCGAAGATTTCTTTCTCCTCGGGCGTCAGCGCCTGCGACAACTTCTCTACATTATCCGCGACAAAGTCATGCTCGTTGTGCAGAATAAACGGCTCGAACAGGCCCACTAACTTCTCCACGCGCTCGAGGTTGCGCTCGGTTTTCGCCAGCGGCTTCTTCATCGGGAGCGGAGACATCACGCGTTGAATCGACTTGATAATCATCTTCTGCGCGGGCGCCGACATGCGGTTATAGCGCTCTTTCGAAACCGGAATCGCATCCATCCGCAATCGCAGCCAGTACTCCAAGCCTTCCTGCGAGCGATAGTGACGCCGGTGCCCGAGGCTCGTCAACTCAATCGACCGCCCCATGTCGCAGGGATTCGTGACCGAAGTCGCAAGCTGGTACATCGGATCGTGCCGCCGTTCCACCAGCGCCGCCCCAATCAGCGTCATCCCGGCGCACACCGCGTCCACCGGAATGATGTCGAGCCGCTTGCGTTCGTTCGAAGGCAGTTGCCGGAACGTCGTCCCCAGCAGATACGACAGCGACGCCGAAGTATTGATCCCTTCATTCCACCCGCGAAAAGGCCTTGCGACCGAGGTCTCGACAATTGCCGGACGCACGATCGCAATCGGCAGCCCCGCGCCATGTTTCGCAATCAGCGATTCCGCCAGGCTCTTGGTAAACGTGTAAGTATTTGGCCAGCCCAACTCCTTCGCGCGCCGAGTGCCTTCTTCCGTAAGATAATTCTTGAGCCAACGAACCCGGTTCTTGCGGACTTGGATATCCAGTGCCTGCCCGCTCAATCCTCTCGCCGCATGCTCCTTCTGCAGCGACTGCTTCTTTAGTTCCTCAGTGACTTCCAGCCCTTCCGCTCGAGCTTCCGCCGACTCCACCAGGTCATGCAGGCGGTGCCACTCTTTTTCGGCGTCGAAGTCCTTCAGGTGCGTCGGCGTGTAATTCGGACGCACCCGCTCACTCACGCGCCCGTCGCGCTGCCCAGCGACATAGCAAGTCGAAAGATGCAGCAAGGCCGCATGATCCGACCCGCGAATGAACTCGATCAAGTGATACGGCGAATCCACATTTGCAGCCAATGCGTCCCGCAGATCCGGATTGAAATCCGTCAACCCCGAGCTGTTGATGATCAGATCCAGATCCTTTCGCAACCGCGCCGCTGTCTCAGAATCCAGCCCTAAGCCCGGCTGCGAAACATCGCCCTCCACGACCTCAATCTTTTCCGCCAGCAAAGCGCCCAGTCGATCACCGTACTTGTCAAACAAAGGATCAAACACCGGCGATCCTTCGATCATCTTCTCGAAGCGCAACTGCGCCGGACTCGACTTCTGCCGCCGGATCAGTAGATAAAGCTTCCCGATCTCTGGCAGATCCAGCAATGTGTTCGCCAGCCACACCTTGCCGATGAATCCGGTGACGCCGATCAGCATCACGCGCTTACCACCCAGCGCTTTCCGCACCGAAAACCGCGCCGGATACCGTTTCTCGTCGAAATACACAATTGGACGAACTCGCGGCGATTCCACCCGCACCGCCGGCACAATCGCCGACGCCAGCGCCTTCGGACCCCGCAAACCGAGCGCCCGCACCCATCGCGCCGGACTCTGCTGCCCATCCGGCCCCGCTTCGCGAATCCGCGCAAACAATCCCCGCGGGCGGATCACCGGACTCAGCAGCCGTCCGGTCGCAACTCCATCGCGGAAATCAAGCCGGTTCGCAATAATCCATCGCACTCCCAGATGCCGCGCCAGTGGCCGCATCACATGCTCCAACCCCTGGCTCACCAGCACCACGTCCGCGCCCGTCGCCTGCAACGCCTTCAGGTGCCGCACTCCCTCTGGTTTGAGCAGCGGCTTCAGCTTGTATTCGAATTCCTCTTCGCCCAGCAGATCGAGCCGATCGCGCGTTATCCCGCGCAACACAGCGTGTACAATCCGGGTTGCGGCCACGCGGTTCGCCGCATACAAAAATGGCCGCAGCAACGCCATCAAGAGCACCAGGCTGCGGCGCGCCGCCCGCGCGATAAATGTCTGGCTGTTCCAGGTGAAGAAAGCGATGGGACGAACCGTGGTCAATTCCAGCAGACTTCCCTCTACACGCCAGTAAACCGGCGACGAGGGCCGCGCCCGCCCAGACGGCGCGCTAGGCCCTAGCGCGGGCCGCGCTCGCCTTTCCTCGAAATTGTTAGCAGGTTCCACGAATCGATTTCCGGCTACACACTTTTTTCGAGACAACGTACCGGGATAACTTTCTCTCGGCTCACATTGCCCCCAGGAGACACGCCGGAATCATCCATTTTAACCTCTCCGTCACAAAGGACGAAGAATAACCGCAACCCCATCTCCACGCGGGTTTTCTCCAGAGACCGACTCACCCCGAAGTTGCTGATAACAGTGATGCCGCACACCCGGAACGGAAAGCGGATGGCCGCTGAACTGGGACTCTCACCGGCCTCGCGCCAGTTCCCGTATCTGGTTCAAGTACCCCACATACACTGGAATCGGAATATCCGGCGAGTCCCCATCATTCAGAAAATGGGACAGCCGAATCTCCGTGGGAATCGAGCTGATGACCTCGCGGAACCGCGCCATCTTCAAATACTTCACCCGCCAGATCTCGAGCATCAACGAACGAAACTCTTCGCTGATAAAACCCATCCTGCGGTCTCCCAGATAAACGGCATCAAAATGCAGCGCCCCGAGTGTCTTCCTAATGGGATCGTCGGGTAGGCAGAATGTATACACCAGGTGAAACACATCCGCCAGATCGCCCCACAGTACCTTCTCTTCGAACGCGCTGAAGCGGAACGAGGCCGCACCGCGCTGCTGAACCACCCGCGCGTGATCGCTCGCGCTCAGCTCGTGACGGCCCAGTTCGTCACGAAACCACTGCAGTCGCCCCCTGGCAAGGTTGTGCCGCAGGAACTCGACCGCGTAAGCGTTTGGCAAATAAATCTTGGGATCACCATCCAGGCGCGCCAGCCACGGACCCCAATCCTTCTGCTCCAAGATGCCGAGTAACTCCGTCAGATCCGCCAGCGTAACGTCGGGGTGATACTTAACCGCCTGCCAGAAGTGTTCGGTCGAATCATAAGTCGCGCCATAGAGCTCGATACCTTCCTCAATCGGATACCAGTTCGAGAGCACGCGCCCGGCGATCGCCGGCGAAGCGCTCCAGCAGTTCAGCGAATGCTTCCATTTCTCCTGCACAGCCAGAAACGCATCGCCATACCCCTGCGGAACCGGCTCCTTTACCCGCGCGAGCGCCTGCAGTAATTCTTCGCTGGTGTGCGTTACTAGCGTTTCCAAAGGCCGCTCATCTTCCATGGAGATCACCCGGCTTTCGATCCCGCGCCGCAGCAGTTCACGCACCAGTTGCCGCCTTTGCTCGTTATCCAAGCCTCTCCCATCACTCCAGCGCTGCGTCTGCGAATCGATATATGGGAATAATTCGGCCAGCGATTTGAATTCGATGAAGCCGTGAAGCGCGAACTTCACCGGCCGGCCATCCTTGACGATTGTGGTGGAAGGCGTGACCAGTGCCTGCAGCGAAACAGCTTCCGCCGACAGGGGCAAGTTCACACTCAAAACCGTCAAAGCCGCACACAACCACAACCATGACAACGGTAGTATTTTTCTTGAAGCGTCTTTCACAGATCCCTCCACCACTTCGTAACATCCACTGAACAGCGACGAAATTGGGGAAAAGAAAGGAAATCTCAGGCCGCCCGCTCCAGCCAGCACACATCCCAATACTTCCCAAACTTCCGTCCAATCTCGCTGAACACGCCCACCACCTTGAATCCGAATTGCCGATGCAGCGCCGCGCTCGCCGCATTCGGCAATGTATATCCCGCCACAAAACGATGGACGTCTTCACCCTTTAATACTTCAAACAACTCTGCGTACAACCGCCGTCCAATGCCCTTACCCACGGCCTCCGGCGCGCAATAAATCGTCGTTTCCACCGTCGTCTCATACGCCGCCTTTGGACGAAATCGCAACGTCCCCGCATATCCCATCACGACTCCATTCTCTTCGGCCACCAATAGCCGGTACCGTCCCGTCACGCCAAATTGCGCGAACCACGCCTCCCGCCGCTCCACCGTGCACGCCTCAACGTCAAAGGTCACCGGAGTATTCAGAACATAGTAGTTATAGAGCTCGGTCATTCGTGCCAAGTCGGCGCGCTCCGCCGCCCGAATCCGCATCTCGCTCATGGCTGTCCTCGAATCTGAATCCCGCAATTACCGCACTAACCATCCCACGACCGCCGCCGCCGCAACCACCCAGGCCGAGTTCACCCGCAACCGCAGCAGTGCGATCAAGCTCACTCCGAACACGGCTAGCGTTGTCCAGTCCACAATCGACGCCTTCCCCAACTGCCACGTCACCACCGCCATCAACGCGAGCGAGCCCGCGACCACTCCATCGAGCCCTGCCGCCGCCGCTGCCGATCTGCGCAGCCGCGGAATCAGCGGTCCGCTTACCGCGACCAGCACGAACCCCGGCAAAAAAATTCCCACGGTCGCCACCACCGCGCCCGCCCAGCCCGCCACCACATACCCAATAAATGTCGCGGTCGTAAACAGCGGACCAGGCGTAAACTGCCCCACCGCGACCGCGTCAATCAGTTGCTTGTCCGTCAGCCAGTGCAGACGTTCGACAAACTCGGTCTGCAGAAACGCCAGCAAGACATATCCGCTCCCGAAGACCACCGATCCAATTTTCAGAAACGACCAGAACAGCCGCGCCAGCCCAATCGGAAAAGCCGCGCCCAGGGCTGCAACCGCCATCGCTCCGGCAGCAACTTTCGGAAGCCCCACTATTTTCGTAAGCGCAAGAACGCCCGCACCCGTCCGCCGGTTCTTCATCGCCAACGCGTCCGCCGATACTAACCCGGCAAACACCAACACCAGCACTGGACTGACTCCCAGGAAACTCAGCACCGTCGCCAGCACCGCAATCGCGGCCAGCAGAGTCGTCCGCACTCCCGTCCGTCCCAGCTTCCACAGTGCCTGGATCACGATGGCGACCACGGCCGGCTTGATCGCCCGCAGTATGCCTTCGACTCTTGGCAGCGAGCCAAAGCGCACATAAGCCCACGCAATTACCGACACTATGACAGCCGCCGGAATGATGAAGCAGCAGCCGGCCACAATCAGTCCGCGCCATCCGCGCTTCAGTTGCCCCACAAAGATCGCGACTTCGGTCGAACTCGGCCCCGGAATCAGATTCGCCGTCGCCAGCCGGTCCAGAAATTCGGCCTGGGTAATCCACTGCCGACGCCGCACAAATTCTTCTTCCATCATCGCCAGATGCGCCGCCGGACCGCCGAACGCAATCGTCCCCAGCTTCAGAAACACCAGGGCAATCTCCCCCAGCGACGCCTCGCGAATTTCCGAAGACTCAGCCATTGCTCGTGTGGCGCGGGCGCCCCCGCCCGCGAACTTTCAGCCAAACCGGAGAATTCGAGGTTACCGCAAATTTGGCGATGCAAGAATTGGCAGGATGATTCACCACGCAGATGTCGCACTGCGCCAGGCGGAAAAAGCGGCGGCCTGGCTCAGAGCTTGTTCAGTCCGTCGAGCGCAGCGACCTTGTAAGCTTCCGCCAGCGTCGGATGGTTGAACACCGTGTCCCGAAAATATTCGATCGTCGCGCCCATGGTCAGCACCGCTTGTCCAATGTGCACAATCTCCGCCGCCCGACCCCCGATAATGTGCACGCCCAGCAATTTGAGCGTATCCGGATCGAACAAAATCTTCAGCAGCCCCTGATCGTCGCCGAGCATCTGCCCCTTCGCCAGTTCCGAGTAGCGCGCCAGCCCGCTCTCATACGCCGTCTTGCTGCGCGTCAGCTCTTCCTCGGTCGCGCCCACCATCGAAATTTCCGGAATGGTGTAGATGCCATAGGGAATCAGATTCGGCAGCATCCGGCTGGGCTTGCCGAACATGTGACAACCCGCCAGCCGCCCCTGCTCCATCGAAGTGCTGGCCAGCGCGGGAAACCCAATCACATCGCCCGCCGCGTAAATATGCGGGACACTAGTCTGAAAATGCTCGTTCACCACCAGCCTGCCGCGCTCGTCCGCCGTCAGCCCGGCCGCCTCAATTTTCAGCTTGTCGCTGTTGGCTTTTCGTCCGATCGTGTACAGCAGGGCCTGTCCGCGAACCTTCTTTCCGCTCTCCAGCGTCGCAAAAACTTTGTCCCGCTCTTCGTCGAAGCCCACCGATACCACTTTCTCCCCAACCCGGAAGACCGTCCCCAGTTGCCGCAACTGGAAGCACAGGCTTTCGATAATCTCCCGATCCACAAAATCCAGCAGCGTCGGACGCTGATCGAGCAGCGTCACCTTCACCCCCAGCGCCGCGAACATGGACGCATATTCCAGCCCGATAATCCCCGCCCCCACTACAATCAACTCGCGCGGTATCTCCTCCAGGCAGTGCACCTGATCCGAATCGAAGATGCGCTTCCCGTCCACCGGAATCCCCTCGATGTGCGACGGCCGCGTCCCGCAGGCGATCAGGATCTTCTCTCCCCGAACCTGTTGCACTCCATCTTCGCTCACGACCTCAATCGTGTGCGGATCGGAAAAGTGAGCGTCTCCTTCAAGCGCGGTCACATAATTCCGCCGCAGTTGCGCCTTGATGACGTCCACTTCCCGCGTCATCACCGCTTGCGACCGTAGCACCAGGTCCGACATCGCGATCCGGTCCTTTACCACGTAACCGCGCCCATAGAACGACCGCTGCCGCAGGCCGCTCAAATAGAGCACCGCCTCCCGCATCACCTTGCTGGGAATCGTTCCGGTGTGAACACAAACTCCTCCCATGGCGAGACGCCGGTCGACGATCGCGACTTTCTTGCGCATCTTAGCCGCGCAGATCGCGCCCTTCTGTCCCGCCGGACCGCTGCCAATCACCACCAGATCGTATTCGTTAGCCTGCATAAGAGTCTGCGCCGCAGCACGAAATTAGCATTTTTGGAACTCCACGCGAAAGGTCTCTTTTGCTGTGGAATGCAAAATTAAGAGCCCCTTAATAATCGTCCTTTCGGCGGGCAGTACCCCCCTGTACGCTGCCGCCCGCCCAAAAAGTGTACACTCCCGAAAAAATATGTGATCAGATCATGTTTATGACGCCAAGAATGTCTAGGGTTCTCCATCGCGCGGCGATCGCCGCGCGATCCGCGTTCATAATCGTCACGACTATTCTGGCGAGTGCACTTGTCAGCATGGTGCTGAACCGGCTCTTCGGTGGAAGTTGGCGCTCTAACTGGCGAGTAGTTTTCGAACTCGCTGGAATTTTTGGGCTCGCATGGTTCTTCGTTCAGTTGCTCTACAGCTATTTCATATTCCGCGCAAGCGGCCCGGTAGAGGAAATACTGGCCCAAGTGGCGCCTCATTCTGAAAAGGACGGGGCTCCTCTCTCAGGCTTTGTCGGGTTGGAATATTACGCTCTTATTTTGAATCGGACGTTTGTCGTTTTTGTCGCACCCGAAGGTCTCTATGGATGGAAAGCTGAGGGAATAGTCACCGCCTCACAGCCTCTGTACTTTGAGCCGTATGCCGACATGCTCCAGGATCTCGAACTCATGCGGGACCGGGACGCGGTGAGAAAACTGTCCAATTTAAAGGGCGGATTCTTCATTCCACGTTCGGCCATTGTCTCCGCGGAGGCTGTCTACAAGCAGAAATGGGGGATGGGAGCCATTCCGCACTCTGGTCGAATCAAGGTCAGCCTGTCGTCAGGCAAGTCTCGGGAGTTTGTCCTGCTTGGGAGTGTCGACGTAAACTCGATTCAGCAGAGAATCATGGTTGGGGGCACGTCAGACGAATGGCTTCCCGTCGTGCTGCATGACCCTCCAGCGCCGCGATGAACTAGCGGTTGTGTCACTTCACGGCAAATGCGACGATCGTCCGCCCGCGCGGACCTCGCGTCTTCTCCAGTTGCCTAAGCAGCTTCGACTCCAGGTCATCCGTATCCGCAACCATCTCGCAGCCTGCAATCTGCTGATCAGTCGCACCGTGAAAACAAAGCTCGCACACTCCCAGTCCGCCGTCCGATCGTACGGGAGGACCAAACGTCCGGCACGTCATCGGCCGAGCATCGTACAGATCGCACAATCCCGTCTCCGGGTCGAGCACCGGACACACTTCATCGTTCGCAAATTCCGCAAAGCGCTCTTCCGCCTCCTGCCCTTCGCCCAGCACGCCCGTTTTCGCATTCCCGGGAAACTCCGCCGCCAATCGTTCCACCGAAGCCCGGGCCCGCTCGCGAATTCGGGCCGCCCGTTGCGGGTCTGTTTCTTCAAGGTCGGCCAGCCCTTGCTGCAACCGCACCGCATCCAGTTGATTGATGGCAAACACGCCCACGCAACACTGAGTACATCCCGGACGGCACACCAGCCACTCGCCACTGCGCCGCGTGGCGTCGGCCAAAGCAGCGTCCACGATCTGAATCAGCGCCCCATCCGCAGCCGGCAATCGCCGCAAAGACATGCCGGGAAGCATACCGCATCGCCAGAGCACCCGGCTTGCGCTCCGGCCTCAAATGCGCTCTGATAATCTCCTATGACAACTTTTTGCCGCCTCTGCCTGCCGTCGCTTGCGCTCCTGGTTTCGCTAGTCACCGTGGCCGCCGCCAACGATTCTCCAAAAAACAAGTACCTTCTCTTCGTCGGCACTTACACCGGGAAGGAAAGCAAAGGCATCTACGCCTACCGCTTCGATGCCGCATCTTCCGAACTGACTCCACTCGGCATAGCGGCAGAAACGGCCAATCCATCGTTTCTCGCCATCGACCCGAGCCGCCACTTCCTCTACGCGGTGAATGAAGTCCAGGACTATAAAGGCGGCAACAGCGGAGCGGTGAGCGCCTTTGCCATTGAACGTGATACCGGTGACCGCCCCACCGGCAAGTTATCGCTCCTGAACCAAGTCGCATCGCACGGTGCCGACCCTTGTTACATCGCTTTCGATAAGACTGGTAAGTACGCTTTGGCGGCAAACTACACCGGAGGAAGCGTGGCCGTGTTCCCGGTTCGAGCGGACGGCCACATCGGCGAGTCCTCCGCCTTTATTCAGCACGTCGGCTCCAGCGCCAACAAAGAGCGCCAGCAAGGCCCGCACGCGCATTGGATCGAGACCACGCCGGACAACCGCTTTGCCATTGCAGTCGACTTAGGATTGGATGAGTTACTCGTGTATCGCTTCGACGCAAAGACCGGCTCCCTGACCGCGAACGATCCTCCCCATGCCAAGCTCGATCCCGGAACCGGACCGCGCCACCTGGCCTTTCATCCGAACGGCCAGTTTGCCTACGTAGTAAATGAACTGCAATCCACCATCACCACACTTACCTACGATGCCAGCCGCGGCGCTCTGCATACGATGCAGACGATTTCGACACTTCCCAAAGACTTCTCCGGGAGTAACGACACGGCCGAAATCCAGGTACATCCCAGCGGCAAATTTCTCTTCGCCTCCAATCGCGGACACGATAGCATTGCCGTATTTTCCATCGACAGCCATGCCGGCACTCTAACTCTCGTCGATCGCTTTTCCACTCAAGGCAAGACGCCGCGCAGCTTCGAGATCGACCCCACCGGCCGGTTGTTGTTAGTGGCTAACCAGGACACCAACAACATCGTAGTGTTTCGGATCGATCCCAACTCCGGAAGACTAACGCCCACCAATCAGTCGATCCACGTTCCCTCGCCGGTATGCCTGAAGTTCATGGCCGTCGAATAAAGAGGAACGACTCTGGTTCAAGATATAGAGGCGCGACGGGTCACAGACCCGTTTCTACACTCGTCTTTCGAAAATGTTCGAGAATTGCTTCGGCTTGAGATTTGGTCACGACCGCTGACAGCGCCGCCACGTCCGCTTGCTTCACGGCCTGTAGGCTGCCGAAATGTTCGAGCAGGCGGCGGGTGGTTGACTCGCCGACGCCGGCAATTTCCCGTAACTCGGTAGCACGATCGCGGAGCTGGCGGCGCTTGCGATGAAAAGTTACGGCAAAGCGATGCGCCTCGTCGCGAATCATCTGCACCAGATGCAGCACCGGAGAATGATGGTCAAGAACGACGGGCTCATCTTCCTGTCCGTGGACGTAGATAATCTCTTCTCTCTTGGCGATGGCGGCGAGCGGCTGGTTGATGATTTCCAGGGCTTCGAGCGCCTGGGCGGCAGCGTGGAGTTGCCCGAGGCCGCCGTCAATCAGCACCAGGCTGGGTAGAGGCTTTTTTTCTTCACACAAGCGCTTGTAACGGCGCGTGACCACTTCGCGCATAGAAGCGAAATCGTCAACGCCTGCGACGGTCTTAATAATGAACTTCCGGTAATCCGATTTTTTCATCTGGCCGTCTTCCCACACCACCATCGATGCCACCGTTTCCGCTCCCTGAATGTGCGAGATGTCGAAACACTCGATGCGGTGCGGCACCTCGGGAAGCGCGAGCGCGTCCTGAAAGGCCTCCTGAATGGCGCGCGCATTCGGCTTCAGGACGCGGAAACGCTGGTCGTAAGACTGCTTGGCGTTGGTGCCGGCGAGATCGATGAGCTCGCGTTTGTCTCCGCGCTGGGGAACGGTGATGTGGACGCGCGTCGCTCGTCCGCCCTCGCCTGCGAGTTGCTCGCTGAGCGCTTCTTCGAGTTCTTCGCGGTCTTCGAAGTCGACGGGCAGGTAGATGTTGCGCGGCACGTAGGGCTGCGCGAGGTAGAGCTGCTTGACGAGCGCGGAAAAGAATTCGCCGGGATGGAATTCTTGTGTGGTGGCGGGGCTCTGCCCCGCCAAGACCGGGTCGGAGACCCGGTCCCACATCAACTGAGGCAGTTCTTCCCAGAAAAATTCGCGACGGTCCAGGACTTTTCCGCCGCGCATGTGGAACAGATTCACGGCCAGCATCTGATTTTCATAGTGATAGCCGAAGACGTCAGCGTCGTCGCCTTCGGCGGCGGCGATGCGCTGCTTTTCCTGCAGTTGCTCGACGGTTGATATCAGGTCACGATAGCGCGCGGCGCGTTCGAACTCCTGCGCTTCCGCAGCTTCCGACATGCGCTCGCGCAGAGATTTGACCAGGTCGGTTTGGCGACCCTCCAGAAAGAACTTCACGTCCTGCACGGCCTCGCCGTAGATCTCGGGCGTGGTCAAGTCCTTCACGCACGGCCCAAGGCATCGCTTGATATAAAACTGCAGGCAGGGGCGCGGATGGAAGCGGTTCAAATCCACTTTGCAGGATGGCACCAGGAAGTGACGATGAATCAAATCGACAATGCGATAGGCGAGATTGGCCGGGAAGTATGGACCGAAGTAAACGCTTCCGTCCTTGCGCAGGCGGCGGGTCACATAAACTCTCGGGAAACACTCGGCGAGAGTCAACTTGACGTAGGGGTAAGTCTTGTCGTCGCGCAACAGGATGTTGAAGCGCGGCTTCTTCTGCTTGATGAGGTGATTCTCGAGCGCGAGCGCCTCTTTGTTATTGGCGACAACGATGTAGTCGACATCGACCGCCTCGCGGACGAGCGTGCCGGTCTTCGCGTCTTCCCAACGGCCTTCGTGAAAATAAGAAGAAACCCGCGAGCGCAGGTTCTTGGCCTTGCCGACGTAAATGACTTCGCCCTCGGCGTTCTTGTATAGGTAGACGCCGGGCGAAGTGGGCAAACTGCGAATTTTCTCGGGGAGATCCATCGCGCCAAGGTCTATGATAGAGCGTGAGAGGCAAAGGATTCAGGGGCGATGGCGAAGCGGAAAAGTTCCATTCCAAAATTCATGAAGTATGCGGGATCGATCGACGGTCCAGCGGATTTGTCTTCACGGCGCGGCTTTTCGGTTTCCGCTCCCAAGGCTCAAATAAAGGCCTCGAAGAAGACTGAATCGAGGAAGACGCGCCAAGCCGAGTCTCCACGCTAGCTTTTTTACGCACCCCATCCCTTCACAAACTCCACCAGGCTGCGCAAGGCGATTCCCGAAGGCCCCTTGGCGATCCACGGTTTGTTCTCTTCCATCCAGGCGGTGCCGGCGATGTCGAGGTGAACCCAGGGAGTGTCCTCGGCAAATTCTTTCAGGAACATGGCGGCGAAGATAGCCCCGCCATATCGACTTCCGGCATTGACCATATCGGCAATGTTGGACTTGAGGTTTTCCTTGTATTCGTCGTCGAGCGGCAGCCGCCACATCTTCTCACCCGCCTGTTGATTGGCGCTCGCGAAGCGCTCGTACATCTGGTCATCGCTGGCGAAAATTCCAACGTTCACGTAGCCGAGGGCCACCACGACCGCGCCGGTCAGGGTGGCGGCGTCCACGAGATGGGTGCAGCCGAGTTGGCGGGCGTAGCAGAGGCCGTCGGCCAGGATGAGGCGGCCTTCAGCGTCGGTGTTGATGATTTCGATGGACTTGCCGGACATGGCAATCTGCACGTCTCCCGGTTTTTGCGCTTTGCCGGAGGGCATGTTTTCCGTGGCTAGGATGATCGCCGTGACTTTCACTTTCGGCTTGAGCAAAGCAATCGCGCGCATGGCGCCGATCATGGTGGCGGCGCCGGCCATGTCGTACTTCATTTTCTCCATGCCGTCGGCGGGCTTGATCGAAATGCCGCCGGTGTCGAAGGTGACTCCTTTGCCGACCAGCCCGAGGTGAACGTCCTTTGCCGCGCCTTCGGGTTCATAGCGCAACACGATCAGCGCGGGAGGTTCGTCGGATCCCTGGGCCACCCCCCAGAACGCGCCCATCTTTAGTTCTTTGATCTTGTCGGCGCCGTAGACTTCGCACTTCAATCCGACCTCATCGGCCATTTTCTTCGCGCGTTCGGCCAGTATGGTGGGCGTCATGCGGTTGGAAGGCTCGTTCACCAGATCGCGCGTGAAGTTCTGCGACTCGGCAACGACGCGGCCGGCTAGCAGTGCGCTTTCCAGGGGCTTTGTGTCGCCGTGCACGACGATGGTGACTTCGTCGATCTTCTGATCATTGTCCTTGCGATCACTCTTGTAGTAGCCGGGATCGAAGTTGCCTACGAATGCGCCTTCGGCAACCGCACGCACTCCGTCCTTGGCCACTACGCCGTTTTCGGGCAGAAGAAAGGCAAAGCTGCGGATGCTTTTGCTTTTCAGAGTGCGTATGACGGCACCGGCGAGTTTACGCAATTCCGCGGCTGAAAAGTTCTTTGCTTTGCCGCCGCCGAGGAGGAGCAGGCGTTTCGCCTTCAACCCCGCGGGGCGATGCAGCAGCGTGGTTTCGAACGCCTTGCCGGTGACTTCGCCGCTTGCAATCACATCCTGGGCCGCTTCGCGCACGGCGGCATCATTCGATTCAATTGAAGGGGTGGGCTTGTCTTTTTCGCCTCGGTCTTTTTCACTTCGATCCTTTTCATTTCGATCAAGGACCAATACGACCAGGCAATCGGTTTCCACTTGAGACGGGATGGAGGAAGAAAGGTTTGTATTCATGATGGAATATCCCCAGTATCCACGCTGGAAGGGGAAACGCGCAACTCGACTGCGGGTCTTTGCCGGGCGAGGAGCCCACAGTGAAAATCGAATTTCCACAATGTCGCGAAGACGAAAGATAGGTGTAAAATAAGGCAATTTTTCGGGGTCAAAAGGAAAGATCCGGTCAGAATCGTGGGCGGTCCCCTGTTGGAAATTCAGACGATTTGAGGAGGCCTAATGCGAAACGCCACCCGGTCCTTTGGATTGTTTGCTGGATGGTTCATCTTTTCCCTGTTTTCCGCTCCGGCAATCTGCGCTCAGACCAACCCTCCACCGCCCGACCCGCACGAGATGGTGACGCGCCAGCCCCACACTCTCACCAAACCAGCCGACCGTTCCGCCGCTCTCGATTTTCTCGATCGCGCTCGGCAAAACTACGATCTGCACGATATCTCCACTCCCTACGAGCTCAAAGTGTCGTTTGCGACCAACGGTGCGACCCAGATGGAGGGCGAATGGACGATGGAGGAGGTGTCCGACGGAGGGTCACGGTGGCGCTGGACGGCGCACATGCGGGATTTGCAGGTGATTCGTATCGGCGTCGACGGCCGCGTCTACGGCACGAATGCTTCCGAACCGGTTCCCTTGCGCGTTCAGATGGTCCGTTCCGCTCTGCTCAGCCCGATCGGGAGGAACGCGGGTTCTTCCGCCATCCGCGCCGCCGATGTCGAGCGCGGCGGCAAGGCGATGTCGTGCCTGCTGCTCAGTGGCGCGATCCCGCCGAATCCTGCGCCACGCTCGTGGTACGAAACCGAATACTGCATCGATCCCGCGACCGGCCTGTTGCAAATGTGGTCCGAAGCGCCGGGAATTTACGCGGTCTACGACTACAACGGCGCCGCGGAATTTCACGGCCACACCCTTCCGCGTCAGATTTCAATATTCGAAGAAGGCCGTCTCGCGGTTCAGGCGCGCGTGGAAAGCCTCAAAGACGCGCCCAACCTCGACCCGAATCTCTTCGAACCCGCGCCGGAAATGGTGGATGCAGGCGGATCGTTCGCGCTGGCAGCGCCTAAACGTTTACCGATGCGCGTCGATCCTTCCGATGCGCCGACGTCAACTTTTTTCCAGCCCGTAATCGTGCACGCGATTCTCGACGCGCAAGATGGCAGCGTGCTGGATGCGGAGGCGCTGCAGACTACCGATCGGGACTTGAGCCGCCAGGCAATGGAGTTGGTGAGGAGCACGTCATTTGAGCCGTCCGGATTTCAGCAGGAAGTCTTCGTCAACGTGCAGTTTCACTTCCCCGCGGCGAGATTCGGCGGGCCGCCGATATTCCACTCTTCCGTGCGTTGGGTGATCTTGGATCGCCCACGCAGAGTTCCCCCGGTGAGAACACCGCCGCGCCGCTGAACTAATTCACTGTCCCGGTGCCCGTGAGGGTTGCCGTTGCGATGCTGCCACCGCCGTTATCGGCGACGTTGAGCTTGCCGTTGCGTGTGCCCTTCTTGCTGGGATTGAACGAAACGTTAAGCGAACAGCCGGTTCCCCCGGCGAGCGAACTGCCGCAAGTGTTAGCGGAGATGGTGTAGTCCGCGGGCTCGCCTCCGATGGTGATGCCGGTGATACTCACCGAGGCCGAACTCACGTTCGAGATCGTCACTGTTTGTGGCGCGGACGTCTGGCCCACGAGTTCGGATCCAAAATTCAGAGCGGTTGGCGAGAGCGCGATCGACACGCCCAATCCGCTCAGAGTCACCCTCTGCGGATTGTTGGCGGCATTGTCGGCAAACTGCAATATGCCGGTGCGGGTGCTCTTGGTGATCGGCGTGAATGCTATCGTGATTGCGCAATTGTTGCCGGCGAGAACTTGTGCACCGCAGGTATTGGACTGAACCGCGTAATCGCCAGTGGTGGCGACATTAGAAAGATCCAGGGTAGCCGTTCCCATGTTGGTCAGGGTAACGGGCAGGGACGTGGTCTGGCCAATCGGCGTCTTCGGGAAAGTCAGCTTGGTGGCGGAGAGCGCGGCCGTCGCTCCGCTGCTGGCGCCGCAGTTCGGGAAGATGAAATTCGCGATGCGCGTGTTCCAGTTGAAGCTGCCGGTGGAAGGGATGTACTCCTGGGTGTACCAGAACGTACAGTCGTCGGCGGGATCGACGGTCATGGCGCTATAGTCGCCCCAGCGGTCCTGGCCTCCGGTCTGCGAACCCGATCCACTGATGATCAGTTGTTCGCCCTCCATGCTGCCCAGCGTGTCGGCCGCGACGCGCCCCGTAAAGTAAATGGAGGGATAAACCGATTTGCTGGAGACGCTGTAGCCGAGAGCCATATCTCCAGACTGATCCATCGCGATGCTTCCCATCCAGCGCGTATTGGAGTCGGGGCTGAAGGTTCCTTGCTGAAACACAGTGGGCGTTCCGTTCGGACTGCGAACCTCATACCACCGCACGCCGGTAGAAATGGAATGATTGAAAACGAGCGATTCGACCCCGTTGGGAAACTGGCGATAGGCGAGACGGTACATCGGCCGATCGCCGAGCGCGTCGAGAAGTTGAGTTGTTCCCGGTTGTGCCACGCAGGAACGGAAGCACTTTGCGGCAAAGTTTGCGACTGGAAGCACGGTGGGGCCGGTGAAAGTGGAGTTCGCGGGGGTCGTGAAGTCCACGTGAAAAGCCCACAGTTGGAGCACGTTCTTCCCGAAGTTCATGAAGAAGGCTGGTTCGCCAGCCGCAGGCGGGGTCGTCCCGTCCATGTCGGACGGCAGCAAGCTGGCAACCGAGGACTCCTGCTGGAAGCAGATAATTGTCGCGTTATTGCCGGCGATCATCGCGTTGCGGTCGAGGGCGCAGGCATTGGCGCCGATGAAGTTGCTGCCATCCAGGAAAACATTGAACGACATGTAATAAGCGTCGGGCCAGACACCCAATTTTGGGTAATCGGAGTAATCACTGTCGCCAAAAGAAAAGGCGTAACGGTTGTAGGTGCCGGTGGCGTCGCTGGTGGTCGACACCGCTACGCACTGTGTGTAGGGAAGAGTGCTGATGGAAAACTGCGTGAGGACCCAGCGGTCGGCTATCTTGTCATATTGCACGATGGGATCGCCGTCGTTGTTGGTTTCACACCCTCCGCCGAAGCCGTGCCAGAGGGCGTTTCCTTCGGTCGGTCCGGCGACGAGAGCGCCGGTGGCTTTGTCAAACACCGCAAACTCGGCGTTAACCCACTGTACATATTGCGTGGCGCCCACCGCTCCGTTGGTGTCGGGCGGGGAATACTCCAGAAGAAATCCGTATTGTCCCTGACCCAAACCGGCGATATTCAGTCCGAGCTTGGCGGCCACTGGAGGCAGAGCGACGGCCTGCAAGGCCAGATCCGGCGCGGCGTATTCAGGTTGGTTGCTGGCGGGCGCGGTGGGGAGGATTTTCAGCAAGCGTGGCGAGAAACGATGCGGCTGGGCGGGAGTCATCTGATCAAGTTCGGCGAGCGGCGCCGAGACATCGTGCTTCTCTTCGCGGATTACACGGGCCGCTCCTTCGTTGCTCGCGCTGCTTCCGCCCTGGGCGAAAGCCAGGGCTGAGAAGACGAACGAGAAAAGCAGCAGTAAGGCCGCGGAGAAACAGAAAGCCGTTGTAAACCGTCTGGTCATGGCGCACTTCCGATGTCGAGCCAACTGCGAATGATGGTGCCGGGGAGGGGGTACGAATTGACGGTAGTATATCCGTTTTTGCTGAGATTGCACGCGTTGTGTGCCGGAATCTCTCCTCTCGGGATCGCCCGCCGAATTTCCTTAAGGTTGCTTGATGGATTTGTCGAAGAATCCGGCATGGCACCGCTCTCAGTTGGTCCTATAAAAAGGGACGTCAAGAGAAAAACACTTCTCCCCGCCGGAGTGCCAGAAATATTTTCCGACATCCAGCCCCCGACCACACTGCCGACACCTCTTTGTTGGCAGCTG
>Ga0182014_10000205_pt1 | contig 74221 bp, 68 predicted proteins | sample 612S2DmetaG_FD_120489 | JGI IMG/M metagenome (GOLD analysis project Ga0182014, IMG submission 120489) | Permafrost microbial communities from Stordalen Mire, Sweden - 612S2D metaG | ecosystem: Environmental > Terrestrial > Soil > Wetlands > Permafrost | place: Sweden: Stordalen | collected...
CTGCGCTCCGACTACGAACAATCCACCGCTCATAGCCGCGCCATGATTCAACTGGCGATGATCAACATCGTCCTGCGTCGAACTCATTGATCATGCAGAACCGATTTTTCAAACACGTTCTTAAGCCGGATTCCACTCAAGCGCAGAACGCACTCGCGCGATTGCAAGCTCGCCAGTAAGCGGCAGTCCTCGGAAGTTCAAAACGCAAGGTTCGCAAACCGTCCAAAGCGGGGAGCCATTTTGAGGGTTGCAATTGGGGAACCTTGAGGGTGTGGGCTGTCGAGAGCCGGTATGGGGGGTGTCGTATCCGGGTGACGGGACACGTCTGGTCTGACGGGCGAGATTGTGCAACGATGGCGGCATGACTTCGTCAACAGATGTTCTGGTTCGTCGCCGCGCAATGCCTCCTTGACACCGTCGCGTGTGAAACAGACCGCCGATTGCGACGGTGTACCATCGTTGACACCCTCATCCGTTTGCCGTATCGGGTGGCTGCGTCCGCATAATATGGAATTAGCGTTTGGCTGAGAAGTGCGCTATCGCGTTATTCAGAGCCGCGACCTGTTTGGTCGCCATGTCCAGTTGATGGTTGAGCCACTCCTTCTCGGCGTCGCCAATGCGAGCCTCCTTCAAGGCTTGTTGCGCCGCGCCCAGGTTCTTGGCGGCTTCTTTGATGCCTTCCTTCAGTTCGTCTATGGGTTCCATGGCGGAAGTCTACCCGCAACCGAATCCTGTTGGCAAGGTCGCCTTGACACTCTCCGCCGCCCCGCGCTACACACCGTGCGCCATTTCCGGTTACTACGGCTACGATGGCCACGGAACGCTTCCGCGCGGCTCCCCCAATGCCTTAAGCGAGTGCCACGGATCGGTCAGCGTTCCGTGGTTACGGGATTCGTCAATCGGCCGATACCCTCGATTTCCACGGTCACCGTATCGCCGGGCTTGAGCCAGACGGGCGGGGTGCGCGCCATGCCGACGCCATGCGGCGTGCCGGTGAGAATCACCGTGCCGGGCAGCAACGTTGTGCTGCCGCTGAGAAATTCGACGAGGGTCGGAACATCGAAGATCATGTCACTGGTGTTGCAGTCCTGCATCACGGCATCGTTGAGAATGGTGCGGATGCGGAGATGGTTGGGATTCGGGATCTCATCGGGGGTGACGAGGCATGGGCCGAGGGGAGCGAACGTGTCGAACGTTTTGCCACGCGTCCACTGGCCTCCGCCGAATTGTTTTTGCCAGTCGCGCGCGCTCACGTCGTTGGCACAGGAGTAGCCCAACACATGGCGGATCGCGTCCGCTCGGGAGACATTCTTGCAGCGTTTGCCGATGATCACGGCCAGCTCGCCTTCGTAATCGACCTTGCTGCTTTTGAGATGGGTCGGCAGCAGGATCGGCTCGTTCGGATGTTGCAACGCGCCCGGCGATTTCATGAACAACACGGGGAACGAGGGAATCTTCGCCTTCGTTTCGGCGGCGTGCTGACGGTAGTTCAGGCCGATGCACAGGAAAGCGACCGGCGCGACCGGCGCGAGCAGCTTCTTCACGTCGGCGCGCTCGTCGGTGACGCGATGCTCGCCGAAAATGTCGCCCTGGATGCACCGCGCTGTCCCGTCGGGCAGTTGGGCGGCGTAACGGACGTTCCCTTCGGCGTCCTGGTAGCGGATGACTTTCATTATTGCTGCGCCGCCGGCTGCCGGGAATGCCCGGTGAAGAACGGGTTGTGCAGTTTCTCCTCGCCGACGGTGGTTAACGGGCCGTGGCCGGGACAAATGATGGTGTCGTCGGGCAGGGTGAAAATGCCCGTGCGGTTGGTGCGCAGCGCCTCGTCGTAACTCACCGCGCCGCCACCCATGGATCCGGCAAAGAGCGCGTCGCCGACCATCGCGAGCCGTCTCGCCAAACCCGTCACGACAAACGTTGTGCCGCCGCGCGCATGGCCGCTGGTGCGCCGCGCCTCGATTTTCAATCCGCCCAGCGCAAACTCTTTTCCATCGGCGAACGGCTCCGCGCCCGCCAACGGCTCACGTTCGCTCACGAATGCCTTCGCGCCGGTGGCGCCCTTCAATCGATCCAGCTCGAAGACGTGGTCGGCGTGCGTATGGGTCAACAAAATCAACGCAAGCGTCAACTGCTTCTGGCGGATGAATTGCAGCATCGGATCGGCATCCGCGCCCGTATCCAACGCCGCCGCTTCACGCGTCTTCGGATCGAATACGACATACGCGTTGACCGTCATGTCGCCAAACGGTGTGGTAAAGGCCGCAAAGCCGTCGAGCGGGCCGGGGTCGTGCGGGTACCAGGAATTCTTGGCGCTGGCCACCAGCGCGTCCGCGCCCAGATCGAGCGCCACCGCCAGCTTGCGGACGACAACTTCATCAACCGCACCCGCCGCGCCTGGCAAGCCCGACTTCAGTTCACCGAGGCGTTCCGCAGGAACACCGGCCCGTCGCGCCAGTTCCCCTGCCGTTAGTCGCAGCCCCCGCTGCGCCTTCCCCACAATATCCCCAAAATTGTCCTCCAGTGGAATCCGCGCCATCGCCCCCAAAGTCTACCAGCCCCGCCGAAGAGGTCAACCGTCAATGGACGATGGGTGTTTGCGGTGCCACGACAACAAGAAAACAGGCGACGAGTGGTCGCCGGTCATCACTCGGGAATTGTGATCATGACCTGGTAAAACCGCTCCGATACCAACGCCCCACCAACGTCGACCAATTCCAAGGCGCCCGTCACGCCATTGGTCGAGTTGCCGTCATTGATCCAGGTCGGCGAGACCATAGTGTTGCTGTATTGCAGTTGGTACGTGTCGGCGGCGACGGCAGTGATCGTGATCACCATGTTGGTGCCGACCGCCTGGATCGAGCTGATTTGCGCGATGGCCTGGGTCGATCCACCGCTTGTCATGATTTCAACCCGATAAAACTGTTGCGTCTGCAGTGCGCCGCCCACGTTGGTCAACATGATGGGGCTACCCGTGCCCGCCACGGCACTGCCGGTGCTGATCCAATTCGTGGGGTTCATCGACTCGCTGGACTGCAATTGATAGGTCTGGCAGGCGATGGTCGGCAGGGTAACGACCACGTTGGTGCCGACGATATGGATGGCGGAGATCTGCGGCATAAAGTTGGAACTGCATCCGCTGGGCAAGGGGAATTCAAACACCGTCCCGGCATTGCTTGTCCCACCAGAGTAGGCGGTCCCGTAGAAATTGCTGTCGATGCCCTGGATTAATGCCGCCAAGGGATCGCTGCCAGCAGTGACGCCGGAGAAGAGATACAGGTTCGTAAACGACCCGGTCGAACTGATGCTAAACACCGTTCCCAACTCATTTGACCCACCGGCGGCGGTTGTTCCATAAAAGAGGCCATCCGTGGCCTGTATCAGCCCCGCCTCAGGTGTGGCGCCGCCACTGCCGCCGCTGAAGCTGTGCAACGGCGTCAATGTCCCTGCGGAGGTGATCTTGAACACGGCACCGTTGTTTCCCGACCCGCCATAGGCGGCTGTTCCGTAGAAATTGCCGTCGCTGCCCTGGATGAGTCCTGCGTATGGGTAGGCCCCGTCGGTGCCGCCCGTGAATTGCCACAAGGGTGTCAGCGTGCCCGTCGAGGTGATCTTGAACACCGTGCCCATGGTCTTCGTCCCGTCGTAGGAGGTCGTCCCGTAGAAATTGCTGTCGATCCCCTGGACGAGGCCCGCCACCGGCTCGCTGCCGTCGTTGCCGCCCGTGAATTGCCAGAGCGTGGTCAGTGTGCCCGCCGGAGTGATCTTGAATACGGTGCCGTTGTCGTTGGTGCCGCCGGAATAGGTCGTCCCGTAGAAATTACTGTCGATGCCCTGGACAAGCCCGGCCTCCGGCTGCCCGCCATCGCTGCCGCCGCTAAATTGCCACAGTGTGCTCAGCGTCCCCTGCGCCGTGATTCGAAACACGACGCCAACGCCATTGCTTCCGCCGGAGTAGGTTGTCCCATAAAAATTACCGTCGTTTCCCAGGGCGAGCCCCGCCGCTGGCTCGCCGCCGTCATAGAGGCCAGTGAAGAAATACAGGTTGGTGAACGACCCGGCCGTCGTGACTCGGAAAACCGTGCCCCAATCGTTCGTGCCGCCAGAGTATGTCGTGCCGTAGAAATTGCTATCGCTGCCCTGAACAAGACCCGCCTCCGGTTCGGCGCCATCGTGGCCCCCGGTAAACTCCCACAGAGGAGTCATTGTAGCGCCGAAGGTCCCTTGGGGGCGGGTGATCAGACCCAACGACACGACCACTGCGAAAATGCAAAAACCCTTCATGAAATCCCTACCTCGCTTCCCTGTAAACCTTAATAATACTGCTCTTCATGCCAATTGTCGAGTGTTTTTTGTACCCGATACTCCGGCCACCCCAATCATTCACTGGTAAAGGTAACGATAATACAGTGTGTGAAACTTGACCACACCAGGCGTGCCTGCGGACGTGTCCACCGTCCGCTCGACGATGGCCTGTACCTTGGCTTCGCCGGTGACAACGTCGACGCCCGTGGTGAAGGTTCCGAGATTGGCCACCGTCTTGTCCACCTTCTTGATGCTTTGCGCGATGCACCAAATCGTAAATGTGTTGGACCGGGGGGTAACGAGATTGGCGATGTCCCGAATGGGCGTCTCGGTCAGGGCCTTGGTGGAGCTGGCACCCGGGGCGGTCAAGCTCGGTGTGTTCGCGATCTCTCCGGCCATCGTATAAGCGTACGGGCAGAAATAGGGGCCTAATTGCGATGCGGTATAAGCGCGGGGGGTCGTGGCGGTGTTCAGATAGTAATCATAAATAGCCGTCTCAGCGTTTAGCAGAGAATAAGTTGTTGCCGAAAAGGAGCTTACCCCCACAGGATTTGTAAGCAGCGCGGACAAGGGGCCGGGCGACAACCGATTCAGGGTGGGGGAAACGTAAACGGAATTCGTAATCGTCTGATTGATATTGATCCGCCCGACGACATTCGGCACATCCGTGCCGGAAACCAAATCTAGGATGGCCCAATCCGGTACCAAGCCGGCGCTCTGTTCCGCCGAGGGCTGCGGTTCGAGCCAGAACGTCCGCCACGGCGCACCCGTGTGGATGAAGGCCATCTCGCCCGGTGTCATCGTGCCGCGTTGTCGGCCCCCGGTGTTTGGGGTGGCCGAGACAATGTGGCACGACCAATCCCCGTCACCGGATATGGTGCCGGACCCCGTGAACGTCAGCGAACCGTTTTGGGCTCCGAGTGTCGGTGCGTTCAGGTTTTGTTTCCAAGTGTTGCTGATCGGCTTGACGCGCGGGTCGTTGCACTGGGCCGCCCAAAGAGCCGATACCGAGGTAACAGCACCAACAATTGTTGGGATCGTGATGCTGACCGTGACGGCTTTTGGATAGAATCCGATGGACGCAAAGTCCATTCGGCCCTTATTCCCCGGTTGCTGGCTGGTGAAAATGGCTGTGATCGTGCCCGGATTAAGGGTGGCGGTAACAGCAGCAGGTGGCGTGACGGTATTAAGCGTAAGCGAGGCTGAGTTCATCAGTACGGGGCTGGTGTTGGTGGGGACAACCTGATAGGTGTTGGGTCCAGCCACCATTGCATTAAAGCCACTGTTGATGGTGTAATTCGACATTGTAAAAGAGCCTGGGTTAAAACCGCCGTTAACGCTAATCCTTAATGGGCTCGCCAGGATGATCACGGACGTTTTTGTGGGAACAGCCCAACCGGCGCTGTTGGTGTACATGTACCATAGCTCGACGAATGGGTAGCTGTTAATAGTCATCGTGTAAAGGCCGGGCGTCGTAGTCGATTGGGACACTTGGAAGACATTGGAAATCACCAACTCATTGAGGTACGGCGTCTGTTTCAGGCCAAGAAACGTTGGCGGTGCTGTATCATTGTAAGTACTGTTATCACTGGGGATGTTGTCGATGGTGATGTAGTCGACGATGTTGGCGGCGATCTGCAGCCAGCTCGGGTATTTGGCGGAGAACGAGGGTTTGTTAAACCACGCCGCAAGCGTGGTGTCTTCAGCGGTGAGCGAGGCGGCAATGGTGGTCACGGCGGCCGCTTTGGATGTGGCACTGGCCACGAGATTACTCAGATTCACCCTCTTGTCGCCCCACGGAGTGATGTCGGGTGACGTGGAGTGGACGGTCACGAAGAACTGATTGTTTGAGTACACCGTGTCCGTTATCCCGGGCGGGGGCGGGGTGGAGGGTATCTGAGACTGTGCCATCTTGAGACTCTCGATGGTGTCGAACGGACGAACTTGTGAGGCGTAATTGGTAATCGCGACTTGATAGGTCTGCCCGAAGAGCGCTCGCAGATCAATCGCCGCCGGCGTCCACCCTTCGAGATCGTTGCCCCGTGTTCCGGCTACGTTCAGATTCACTTTTGCAGACTCATCGTCCACCCAGTACGCATAGCGCCCGACCAAGACAGGAGGTTGGGGCATTCCATTCACCATGGCAACATAAGTGACATTCGACCAGCCGACCCACAGTTGCGAATTCGCGTTATTGGCCGTATAGAACGTGCCCTGACCCGAAATTACAAAGTTGGTATTCAAATCCACTTCTTTACCGTTGTTACCGTTCAGGTTTATTCCGCTCGGGTTGCTCGGATCCGATGTGAACAAGGCGACGTTAGTCCAATGTGTCGAGGTCTGGATGTTTGGGGACCACGTGTAAATCACGCCCGGACCCGTCACGTAATTCGTAACGGTTGACACCGGCGGCGCATACATGCGCATGGTGCCGATGGCTTCGTCCACGCCAGCCTGGGCCAGTTCGCGGGCTTTGATCAGTTCGTTGAAATTCTTCGAGGCGGCGTTCTCCACACGCATGCTGCCTACGAACGCGATGAGCAGCAGCGTGACCAGCGCCAGGATCGCCAGCGTCAGGACCAATGCGACACCGTGCTCTCGTGGAGAATGACTGCGGGATGTGAAACGCGTTCTCATTGGTTCGGAATCTCCACAAACGTCGTAAAGAATTTCGTGGCTTGGTTCGTGATCGTGTTCCATGCGGAGCCTGAAGTTGTCCCCAAGCTGGCGAGTTTGGCGGCGGTGTGGCTATCAACGGCTCCAATGGTGATGTAGATACCCGCAGGGGCATGGTTCGTCATGTACGTATAGTAGGGTGATAATGCCGCCCCGGCGATATCCGGCTTATTGAACAGGATGCCGCCGTTACCGAGTTCATTCTGCCAAATTGACGCCGCGTTTGTTGAATTCCAATAGAGAAACTGATAATTATTTGTGGTCACATAGACGAAGCTAAGGGACATGATGTTCTCCGCCAACACGCCGACTCGATTGGACGGAGAGGTTTCCATCCAGTTCACATTGCCCAAATAGAAATCCCAAGGAATCGCGGTGCAGCCTGTCCCCAGCCCGTAGTTTCGGCAGTTAGCTTGTGTCTCGGAGTAGGGGGAGTAGCGTCGCATCAGCCTGTATGGCGGGATGCTGTTTGTGAAGGGATCGCCCGGGTATTGGGGTCCTGCTGCGCTGGCGGACGGCTGACTCAGGCGATACACGACTTCCGCCACGTCCACCGTCTCTCCGAGGCGGTCGTCGGAAGGCGCGATAAACGCCACGGCATTGGTGGTGCCGAAGAACTGGAAGCTGTTGGAATTAACCATGGCTTGGGCGAGTTCCCGGGACATGTAATCCAGCGCGGCCCTCGCGCTCGAATAAGTCTCCACGCGGGCTTCCCCCTGCAGCCACGCCTTGCTGGTCTGGTCGAACGCCGAAAACAGCAGGAAGGTCATCACGGCGAGAATCGTGATCGACGCCATCAACTCGACAAGCGTGAACGCGGCCTTCGCATTTCGGCAGGGCTTCATTGGTTGTACTGGGCTACCTTGGTGACAAATACATTGGTGTTGATGGGCGAGGCCGACAGCGCCGGCCATACCACCGTCGCCGTGACCATCGAGACTGCCGCCCACGTTCCATTCAGTGGGATTTCTGGCTGAAAGGTGAGGACGACCTTGTAATAAAAATCGGCGTTCGTCACAGTCGGCGTGAAGCCGGCCTTGTCGAAGTAGCTCGAAACGACGGGACTGCCGATGGTGCTGTTATTAAAGGTTCCTAGGTTACAGGGCGGAGAAGTAGGAAGATTGAACCCGAGAGAATTCACATTCGTCACGCTTGTGAATGGCGACGTGCGGATTGTGCTGAAGATGTCGTGAACAAGCGTGGCCGCAATGGTGTTGTCGGCCGCGTTGCGGCTCGCCTCGAGTCCTTGGGGAAGCAGGCCGAGGATCGCCATCAGACCGATGGCCGCCACCGCCAACGCCAGCACGACTTCGATCAAGCTGAACGCGTTGTCGTTCCGTTTCCGTGACGTTGTGGAATGTGAGTTCATGGGCGTAGAATCTTGATCCGGCCGAGGAGATTGTTGATGGAAATTGTCCCCGTGTTGGAATTGATCCCGAAGTACATGCCGGTATTGGTATCGAACGAGCCCTCGCGAACCCAGATGCTCACCTCATTGAGGTTGGTCGTGCCCCCGGTCGGGGTGAACACCACATTCGTCACGAGATTGGGGTTGCTGGAATCAAAGAATACGACGGTGCCAACGGGCAGGTAGTTCCACTTGTCCACCGGGAAACCGTTGGTCAAGACGGAAACGGCGATGTATGTGTTTGTGATTTTCAACTCCGCTTGCACCCGATGGGTGATGGCGTACTGCCGGGCGAGGCTGGCTTCATTCGCGATCTGGCGCAGCGCTCCCGGCAGCGCAGTGGAACGGCTCAGGTTGGTGATCGCCGGGACGGTAAACGCAATCAACGCGCCGACAATCACCAGCACCGTCAGCAGCTCGATCAGCGTGAAGCCGGAACGGCTGCCAACCAAGTGACGACATTGCCTTCGTGGAACGTTTCTTACCACGACGTAATCCAGTCCTTTGCGCTAGTATGGGTGCCGTACGGGCCGAGTGGACCAAACGACCAGACAACAACGGTGTTGGTTACCCACCCGGATTGGGTGCCCAAGCCAAGCGGAGTAATGGCGGAGCCATTCTGCGTGTCGACCATGGCCAAATTGGTACAGACGTTGTCGTAATTCGCGTCCACCGTGATTTGGTATGGGTATCCCCACGGATCGACGAAATCATAATACACGAGACTTGGGGGAGTGCTGTCCTGAGAAACCTTGCGACTCTTGGTGGGGATGTTGATGAAGACAATGTTACGGCTGTTTATCGGGCCGCTAGTTAAGGTGCCACCATTGCCGCACAGTGTGGTTGTGTCTTGGATCGCTTGAAGTGTATCCATGAGCCAGTGGTTCTCGCAGTAGCCCGATTGCCCAAGTACGCTGGGGTACAACCTTTGGTAGGTGTTGCCAAAGGCGCCATAGGAAAAATCGGCGGTGCCGCCGTTGCCGTTGGGCCATTTGCCGTATTCCGTGTAGAACGACTTCACGGCGGTCTCGATGTTTTTGATGTCATTCTGGGCCTGGGCGATTTCCGCCTTTTGCAGGGCGAGCTTGATGGCCGGGAAAAGCAACGCCGCCAGTATGCCAATGATGCCAATGACAGCGAGCAATTCGATCAGGGTGAATGCGGCAGGGGTTCGGTTTTCCTCGTTTCGGTTCATATTCTTCCTCAACGCCTCCAGTTCGTAATGTCGTCGTTCGCCCCTTCGTCATTTGTGCCGTTGGGTCCGTATGACCACAGGTCGAAGGTGGCAAGATTGTTCGCGAAGTGCATACTGTCCACCGTTTGTGGGATGTTGGTTTGGTAGTAGTTGTAGGGGCTGCCGAACGGGTCAACGACGTAGATCGCCGCTAGAGTGGTGTTCGTGCGGAGTTGATAGGCTTTGAAATTGTAATAGATTTTTGAACCGCCGGCCAGCGCCGTGTACAGGACGGACGAGTTGCGGATCTCAGCCGTACCAGGATAGCCCTGAGCCCCTGCCGTAACCCGGGGGCCTGCGGTCCACGGGTAAGCTCCGTTGTCGTCCTTGTAATGCTCCAAGGCCATTTCCATCGTGGCAATCTCGGCCTGCCCTCGCGAAATAGCGGCCTTGGTGAGGGCATACTTCGCCACGCCGACTGTCAGCGCCGTCAGCGTCGCAATGATGATCACGACCACCAGCATCTCGATGATCGTAAAACCGGCAGGGGAAGAGTTCCGAAGGTTCACCCCAAAAGCTTCCGGGTAGGGGGAACTGCGATCCTTTCGGATCCTCGGCACCCCTGACGTCCGCTTCTCGCCCTCGGCCCTCCAGCCTCTTTCCCCCGCCGCATTTTTTCCTGTTTCCGCCTTCATCAATTTCGTTTCCGCCGCCCTGTTGTAGTCACGGCGCTCTGTCGCCGTGTCAAAACGCGCCCCGGCAGAGCGGGGCGGCTACACGGCCGACCCTTCTCATTTATCTATTTCCCCGATCGCGCAATTCGTCCTCCATCCGCTCGCTGATCCATTGTTTGATCATGCTTTGATAATTCAAATACCGCGAACGCGCCAGGCGTTTAATTCGCGCCAGCATCCGCGGATCCATCCGCAACGTAATGGTCGTCGACTCGGATTGGTCCGTGCCCACCACCGACCGCTCCATCAACTTCGAGTCGAGCCGATGCAATTGCCAAAACTTGGCCTCGTCGTGCTCGCACACAAACTGCGGTATCTCTTCCCATTCCGTTACGACGTCCATTCCGACACCTTCCTGCTGTAAAAATAATCCTCTTCCTCGGTCATCTGTCTGGACCCGATCACGCGCACACGCTTGCCATCCGAACGAAATACGTTGAAAATCCCGCGTCCAGTCAGGGTTCGACCCAGAGAGAATGCCCGCGACTCCTTCGCGAACCGCCCGGAATCGGGAATCATGCGGATGCCGAGGGGGTCCTCGAACGACTCTTCGATCTCGCGAAGCGTCGGCGAGTCTTTTGGATTGAATGGCGGATCTGACCAGTCAAATTCCATACTCAGTACCCATATTGTATGTACAATGTCTTGACAATCCTGTCAAGATGGATCATAGTCAAATATGAAAAATTGCTTCTGAGTTGCGTGCCTGGCATGAGCAATGTCACGACAAATAACGAACAAGGATCGTCCTTGACGAACCCCACGAGGGCGCGTAGTTAGGGATGTCGCAGCGTTGGAAGGACACGATGCAAACCACCAAGAATCATCGCTCTCGAGGTTTCACACTGATTGAACTTCTCACGGTCATCAGCATTATCGGCATTCTGGCTGCCATGCTGATGCCCGCACTGAGTAGCGCTCGCGAAAGGGGAAAACAAGTCGCGTGCGCGGCCAATCTTCACCAGATCGGCATCGCGATTCTGGTGTATTCGGGCGATTACCAAAACCACACCCCCCCCGCGTTTCAAATGATCAACGGAGCAACTCTCACGTGGTACAAGGCACTGATCACCAACAGCTACGCAACAGCGAAAGTCTTCCAGTGTCCCGATGATCGGCGGTTTCAGACAGTGCAGAACGGCCAGACCATCACACCCCGTTCCTACGCAATGGTCATCGGCTACGGAAACGGAAGTACATACCAGCAGAATTACTGGATTGGCGGCTCGCGGCTGACTTGCCCGTGGCTGACAAATAGCTCGGTCGCGGTCGTCGCGGAATACTATTCGGACAACGTCAAGCCCTTTGTCGAAGACCAGGGCACCATCAGCCCCTTCGTAACGAGTTCGCTTGAGAATTTCAATGGTACTACTCAAGTCCCCCCTTGGTCGAAGCATGTAAATGACTCGACGCATCTAAAGGGCAATTACCTCTTTCTGGATGGCCATGTGGAATTTGTAAACGGCCTAATAGGACCTGGGTCATATGGGCCACCCCCGAGCGACCCGCTTGCGGCCCAAATGTTCCCGGCAGTTCCGGTGGCATCAGGGGCTCCCACTCCCTATACTCCCTGCCCGTAACGGCTGGCAGCGTCGGCGGACATTTCCAACTGAGCGTTCCTGACATTTCGGATATTCGATCCTCTCACTGCATGGCCAATTTCGGCCTTATTCTCCCGCTTGAACTCTCGAAAAGCCCGTTTTTCCTGCCTTGTAAGCCCGTGGCATGACGAGTGCTAAATTCAATACCCACATGAAGATTTTGATTGCTGACGATACTGATTCGGTCCGATTTGCCTTGCGTCTGGCCCTCGAATACCTCGGCCACGAGGTCGTTGGCTTCGCCTGCGATGGTCACGAAGCCATTGAAAAATATGCCAGCATGCGCCCGGATTTGGTCGTCATGGATGTCCGCATGCCCCGCATGGATGGCCTCACCTGCACCTCCTTGCTTTCCAAGAGCGACCCGTCCGCCAGGGTCGTCGTCGTCACCGGCAGCCGCACCACCGAAAGCGAAGCCCGCGAAGCCGGCGCCCGCGGCTTCCTCGAAAAACCCTTCGACGTCAGCGATCTCGATCGCGCCATCCACTGCGCGTTGGCCGCCGCCTAGCCGCACAAATCCTTTTTTTCTCGCCACACCACACACCTGTGTGGTATCGCTGTCCCCGTGCCAGAACCACTGACTCCCCCGCAGCAAAAGCTGCTCACGTACATTCTCGACAGCATCCGCGGCGCCGGTCGTCCCCCGACCGTCCGCGAAATCTGCCACGCCTTCGGCTATCGCTCGACGGGAACCGCCCGCGACCATCTCCGCGCCCTCGAGACGAAAGGCCACCTCAAAAAACTTCCCGGCAAATCGCGCGGCCTCGTCCCGCGCAACTGGCCGGACATCCTCCAGGAAAAATTCCCGCCCATGCCGATTCTCGGACGCGTTCCCGCCGGCGGCCCGTTGCTCGCCGAGGAAAACATCGAGGGCACGCTCGATCTGTCCGAGGAATTCGCCGGCCAGAAGGTCTTTGCCCTCAAGGTCCACGGCGACTCGATGATCGACGCGGGGATCTGCGAGGACGACCTCGTGGTCGTCCGCGCCCAAAACCACGCCGAGCCGGGCGAGATCGTCGTCGCCCTCGTCGATGGCGAGTCCACAGTCAAGCGTCTGGCCCGCCGCAACGGAAAACTCTGGCTCCAGCCCGCCAACCCCCGCTACCAGCCGATCCCCGTCGAAGGCGACACGAAAGTGCTTGGCAAGGTCATCGGCGTCATCCGCAGCTACGAACGCAAGTTCTGAACGGTGTTGCCGAACGCCGCGCCCGTTTCACCGCTTGCGCAACCGACATGCCCGCCGTACTATCTTCCCCGAGGAAATCAATCCCGTTTATGGAAAACGAAATCATGACGCTCCGCGAGGTCGCCGAGTACCTCAAACTGAGCGAAAAAGCCGTCAGCCGCATGGCGCAGGAAGGCCGCATCCCCGCGCAAAAACTCGCCCGCCAGTGGCGCTTCCAGCGCGACCTGATCAACTCATGGATGATCGACCCCAACCGCGTGCCCGCCGACCAGCAGCAGTTGCCGCCCGAATCCACCGGCATGTCGCAACCCCTGACCGTGGCCAGTGTCATTACCCCCGCGCACATCAGCCTCAACCTCACCGCGCCCGACAAGAACGGCGTGCTCCGCGAGTTGTGCGCGCTCGTGATCGACCCGCGCGAGGAGCGGCTGTTTGAAACGCTCTTCCAGGCGCTCAAGTCCCGCGAAGACCTCTGCCCCACATGCGTCAGTGAAGGCGTCGCCATCCCGCACGCCCGCAACGCCCTCATCGGCCTCGTCGACAACCCTGTGCTCGCCTATGGACGCCACAACAAGGGTGTCGACTTTGGCGCGCTCGACGGCAAACCCGTGTACCATTTCTTCCTGCTCTGTGCCCCGAATGTGCGCCAACACCTGCGACTGCTCTCGCGCCTGTCCCGGCTGGTCAATAACACCAACTTCCGCGCCCGGCTCATGACGGCGCAACAACCCGATGACATCATCGCGCTGATCAGCGAAGTCGAACCGACCATCCCCGGGGCCTGACCCGTGCGCTTTCCGATCTATCGCCCGCGACGGCTGCGCCAAAACGCGAAACTCCGCGCGCTCGTCCGCGAGACCGAGTTGTCCGTCAGCGGCCTGGTGATGCCGCTGTTCGTGCGCGAAGGATCGCGCCTTCGCAAACCCATCAGCTCCATGCCCGGACAATTCCAGCTTTCCGTGGACGAACTCGTGAAAGAGGCCGGGCGGGCGGCAAAGCTCGGCGTGCCCGCGGTCATTCTGTTCGGTATTCCCGACAAGAAAGATGAGAAAGCGAGCGGGGCCTACGCGTCAAACGGCATCGTGCCGAAGGCGGTTCGCGCCCTGAAAAAAGAGTTGCCCGAACTCATCGTCATCTGCGACGTGTGCCTCTGCGAATACATGAGCCACGGCCATTGCGGCATCGTTCGCAAGACGGGCCGCAATTGGCAGATTGACAACGACGCTTCGTTGGACCTCCTCGCGAAATCCGCGCTGGCCTACGCCGAGGCCGGCGCCGACATCGTGGCCCCGAGCGACATGATGGACGGACGCGTTGCCGCCATTCGCGCCACCCTCGACAAAACCGGTTTTCCCGGCACGCCGATCATGAGCTACGCCGCAAAATTCGCGTCGGCTTACTACGGCCCGTTCCGCGAAGCCGCCGAATCGCCGCCGCAATTCGGTGACCGGCGCACCTACCAGATGGATTACGCCAACGCCGACGAAGCCCTGCGCGAAGTCGCCCTCGACATCGAGGAAGGCGCCGACATCGTGATGGTCAAGCCCGCGCTCGGCTATCAGGACCTGATCTGGCGCGTGAAAGAGAAATTCCGTTATCCCGTGGCGTGTTACAACGTCAGCGGCGAATACGCAATGGTCAAGGCCGCCGCGCAAAATGGCTGGCTCGACGAAAAACAGGTCGTCCTCGAAATGCTCACCGGTTTCCACCGTTCCGGCGCCGACATCATCCTCACCTACTGGGCCCAACAAGCCGCCCGGTGGCTGGCGGACTAGAGCGGGTCTCAAAGACGGATCATAAGGCCGGAGTACTGCTTGGTGTGGTAGATCGCCTCGTCACCGCGTCGTCCACACTGGCCAGGTATGCAGTGATTCGGGATTCAATCGAGCAGGCGATGAGTGCCGCGTAGGACGCGCGAGGAAATCAGCCGGCGCGGCGCCGCCTACTTCATCTGGAAGAAGCTGTACGCGAACCACACGAGGGTGAGCACGGCGATAAGTCCTAGGCCGAGCACCGCCCACACCACGCCCTTCGAGCCGCCGCCGCCGCGTGCTTTCCGTCCAAACGGCGAGGCCGAACCGAACGCCGGGGGAGGACCTTCGGCTTTGCCCAACTCGGCGATGTCCACGCCCGCTTGCGATGGCGGTAACGGCTGACTTGTCTTCTTCAGGTCGGATTCGTAGCGCATCTCGACGGATCCCACGCGGACCTGGTCGCCATTGGTCAGTTTCGTCTCGGCGATGCGCATGGTGTTAACGCGCGTGCCATTGGTGGAATTGAGATCGCGGAGCTTGTAACCGTCGCCATCGAGCACAAACATCGCGTGATGATGCGAGACGGTACCGTCCTCCAGACGGATCTTGTTGTCCAACGCGCGGCCAACACCCACGCGTTCTTCCAGCAAATCAAAAACCTTCCCCTCCAATTGGCCCGACAGGATGTGCAATTTAGGCATTTATGCGCCTCTGGCGTATTCCGCATTCTTTGTGACAGCTACCCCAACGTGACCCGCATGATGCTTGCTTGCCCCCGCCAAGTCAATTTTGATTTTTTGCGATTGCGTTTTCGTCCCGCGTGTATGAGGTTTCCTGAGACGGATGGACGCTTCTGGCGGAAACAGGCCCGGGCATTGGCTGTTGACCTTGAACGTCGGCTCGAACCGAGCGTCCAACTCCATGGAGGCGGAGGAACTGCTGTCGATTATGAAGACAAAATCATTGATTTCACTGGGTGCAGCGCTGGTACTGCTGTCTCTGGCGGCCAGCGAGTCGAGCGCGGGCGTCAGCTGGTCGGTCGGCGTCTTCGACGGCCCGCTCGGAGCCTGCGGCCACTGGGTCAGCAGGCCGGGGTACGGACGTTGCTGGCACCCGGCGTACGTCTCGTCGAATTGGTACCCGTACTGCGAGGGCTACTGGATGTGGACGGACTGCGGCTGGTACTGGGTCAGCAGCGAACCGTGGGCTTGGGCCACGTACCACTATGGTCGCTGGGCGAACGACCCCTACGAAGGCTGGGTCTGGGTGCCGGACACCGAGTGGGGCGCGTCCTGGGTCTGCTGGCGCGAAGGGGGCGGATATTGTGGTTGGGCGCCGCTGCCGCCCGGCGCGGTCTTTCGACCGGGGGGCGATATCGTCTACCGCAATGGTCCTGTTCCGGACCGGTTCTTTGTCTTCGTTGAACTCGGTCACTTCTCCGAACCCATCCATCGACGCGGCGTGATCGTCAACAACACCGTCATCATCAACAAGACCGTCAACATCAACAGGACCACCCGCGTCAACAACGTGGTCGTCAACGGCGGCCCGAAAGTGGACGAAATCCAAAAGGTCAGCGCCCGCAAATTGACCGAGGCGCCACCGCGCGCCGCCCTCGAACGCGCCGCCACGACCCGATCCAGAGGGACGTTGCCGCAAGTCATCAAACCAAACGCCAGCGAGCCCGGACGTGAACCGGCGAAGGTTGAGAAGGCCAGCAAAGGTGAGCCGGAGATCATTCGCAGCGGCACCGGCGAACGCGTGCATGAGAACAAGCAATCGGGGAATCAACGCGTCGAACCCCAACCGACCGTGTCCAAGCCGTCCGTCGAGAAATCGGAGCGTCCCGTGAAGGGCGAAGAGAAATCTTCAGGCAGGCCCCGATCCGATCAAGGCCAGCAGGGATCTCATCAGAATTTTGGCTCACGCGGCTCGTCGCGGTATTCGCCCGCCGCGCCCGATTCCATTCAACCCCGTCAGCGTACCACTCGCGAGCCGACTCCGCAGAGTCAGCCGTCGCGGGAGCAACGGGCCACCGAAAAACAATCCCAACCTGGCACGAACCAGGGTCGCGAAGAGACTCCGAAAAAAGGCCAACAGGGCGGGAATTAGGCGGCATCACATGCCTTGGGTGTCGTGGGAGGGCGAGGGTTTTCGGCGGGCCTTGACCTCCCAGTCTGTTTATGAAGGGTTGCGCGCACAAGAGCGCGCCCCAACCGAATTTCCTTTTGTTCTATGCGATTTACTGCCATTTTATGCGCAACCCATGGGAAAGAACTCCAGCATTGAGTGGACAGATCACACATTCAACCCATGGTGGGGCTGCGCAAAAGTTTCGCCTGCCTGTACCAACTGTTACGCCGAAGCGTGGTCACGGCGGGTGGGGGCCGACATCTGGGGCGCGGGCGCAAGTCGACGTTTCTTTGGCACAAAGCATTGGCAGGAGCCGCTAAAATGGAATGAAGATGCCAAGAGAGAAGGGCGTCACAAGCGTGTGTTTTGCGCCTCCATGGCCGATGTGTTTGAAGAGCGCCCCGACTTGCATGCCACTCGTCGAAAACTGTGGCAATGGATTCATCTGACTCCTTGGCTGGATTGGCTTCTGCTGACGAAGAGACCCGAGAACGTCGGTCTCATGGTTCCTTGGAAGGATAAGTGGCCTACGAATGTTTGGCTTGGTACTTCCGTCGAAAATCAGGAATGGGTTAAGCAGCGCCTTCCTCTACTGCTGACCTATCCAGCCCAATGCCGGTTCCTTTCTTGCGAGCCATTGCTGGGTTCTCTCGACCTTCGTGCATGGATCGAAAGCCGTCCGGCGAAACTGTATCCAATCAACTGGGTGATTGCAGGAGGGGAGAGCGGCCCAGGTGCCAGACCAATGCTCCCGGGGTGGGCGAGGAACGTACGTGACCAGTGCCAAGCTGCTGGCATCCCGTTTCATTTCAAGCAATGGGGGCATTGGGCCCCTGTTTCGGCCCCGAAACGTGAGGGTCCACTAGTACGTAAATTCTGGGACGAAGTGGCGGGCATGGAAATCTTCATGGCCGCAAAGGGGAAGAAGATTGCTGGACGCCGGCTAGATGGAATGACGTGGGATCAACTCCCCGTAACGGCATGAGTGCTGAAGACTTTCTCTTTGAGCTTCCACCAGCCGATCTAAAGATCGCTGAAAGAAAGTTCAAAGAGCGCAACCCGATCTGGACGGGGTGCAAGGCGAGACTCATCGAGCGCTATCTTTTTTACTTTGTTCAAATCACTTACCATGGGACTTACATCGACGCTTTTGCGGGGCCGCAAGAATGCGACAAACATGAGATGTGGTCGGCGAAACTCGTGATGGAAAGCTCGCCGAGGTGGCTGAAAAACTTCTTCCTTTTTGAACTCAAAGATTCGCAAGTGAAGTTGCTTAGGCAGATGTGCAATAGCCAGCCGCCCCCTGATAAGACGAAGAAGGAACCGAATCGAAAAATCAAAATCTATCCGGGGGACTTTAATCAGAACATCCTCATGATGCTGCGTGAGAATCCGATTCGAGATAAAGAAGCCACGTTCTGTCTGCTAGATCAGAGAACCTTCGAGTGCGACTGGGCGTCCGTCAAAGCCATTGCTGACCACAAACGGGGCGGAAACAAAATCGAGCTGTTTTATTTCTTTCCAGAGGGTTGGATCAACCGAAGCATGAAAGCGAAGAAAATTGACAAGGATGAAGCTCTCAAAAAATGGTGGGGTGATTCGTCTTGGCCCGAACTGATGAAGAGGCAAGGGGCTGTCCGCGCTCAATATGTTTGCGACCGATTTAAATCGGAACTGAAATACAAACACGTTTATCCATTTCCGATTTATGAGAAACCCGACAAAGGCGGCAGAATCATGTATTACATGATACATACGTCAGACCACGACGAAGCGCCATTATTAATGAATCGTGCGTATGGAAAAGCCCTTGACATCAAAGAGACACCCGAACAACTGGATTTGCTGAAGGTTTCTCTCGCCAAGAATTGATGCGCGACGCACCACTCTGTCAGCGATCTGTGCGCAACCGTTCCTGCAACCGGCTGAAACGGGCTGCAGTTTTGTTATTGCGCACCGCAATGGCCAGCGCCTTTTTCGATCCGATAAGGATCACGAGCTTCTTGCCGCGCGTGATCGCGGTGTACAGCAGGTTCCGCTGCAGCAGCACGAAATGCTGCGTGAGCAGCGGCACAATGACGCACGGGTATTCGTTGCCCTGCGATTTGTGGACGCTGATGGCGTACGCGGGCAGCAGTTCGTCCATGTCCGTGAACTCGTAGGGAATCTCGCGTTCATCAACCTCGACGATGACCTGCTGCTCGACCAGATCGATCCTCTTGACGCGGCCCAGATCGCCGTTGAACACATCCTTGTCGTAATTGTTGCGGATCTGCATCACCCGGTCGCCGACGCGGTACGTGCGCCCGAACCGCTGCACGTTCGGCCCGCTCGGATTCAGCGTCGATTGCAGTTCGCGATTCAAATTCTCCGAGCCGCACAATCCCTTGTGCATCGGCGTCAGCACCTGCACGTCGCGCATCGGGTCGAACCCGAATTTCTTCGGCACGCGCTCGCCGCACAACGTCTTGATCGTCGCCAGCACCTTCTCGGGTTGTTCCTCGGCTATGAAGAAAAAGTCGGCTTCCTGCTGCGCGTCCAACACCGGCATCTGGCCTTCATTGACGAGATGCGCATTCGTGATAATAAAACTGTTCTTGGCCTGTCGGAAAATCTCGGTCAATCGCACCACGGGCACCCGGTCGGAATCGATCACATCCCGCAGGAAATTGCCCGGTCCCACCGACGGCAACTGGTCCACGTCGCCGACGAACACGACCGACGCCGTCAGCGGAATCGCCTTCAACAGGTGATAGGCGAGGGGAATGTCGAGCATCGATGTCTCGTCGATGATGATCATGTCGCCCTGGAGCGGACGCCGCTCGTTGTGCGTGAACCCGCCTTCGCGCGGCTCGTACTTCAGCAGGCGGTGGATCGTCTGCGCGGGCGCACCCGTCGCCTCGCTCATTCGTTTGGCCGCGCGTCCCGTCGGCGCGGCGAGCAATACCTTGCCGTTCTTGGCCCGCAGAATCTTGACGATGTTGTTGACGATGGTCGTCTTGCCCACGCCGGGTCCGCCCGTTATCACCGAAATCTTCGACGTGAGCGCGGTCTGGATGGCGTTCCGCTGCGCGGCGGCCAGTTCCACGCGGGTCTTCTGCTGCACCCAGACAAGCGCCTTCTCGAAATCGATCGTCGGCAGCGTCAACGGCGCGGCGCGCAGTTCGTGAATCTTGGTGGCGACCCCGCGCTCCGACTTGCACAACCGGGCCAGGTAGACATAGTCATCCTCGATCACCACGTCGCCGCCCACCGATAATTGGTCAATGGCCTTCTCGATAGGCGCGATCTCGACTTCCAACAATTCGCGCGCGGCTTCGATCAATCGCTCGCGCGGCAGGCACGTGTGACCCTCGTCGGTCGCGCGGTCGAGCGCGTGCACCACACCCGCCTTCAATCGATGAATGGAATCCTTCTCGATCCCCATCTTCGAGGCGATGCCGTCCGCCGTGCGGAAGCCGATGCCGGAAATGTCCTTGGCGAGCCGGTACGGGTTCTCCTGCACGATGGCCATCGCGTTCTCGCCGTATTGCTTGTAAATCTTCGCCGCGTGCGAGCTGCCAATGCCGTAGCCCTGCAGAAAAATCATGATGTCCCGCACGCTCTTCTGCGTCGTCCACGCTTCCTTGATCCGCTTGGCGCGTTCGGGACCGATCCCGTCCACTTCCCGCAACCGTGCCGAAAACGTGTCGATCACTTCCAGCGTGCGCTCGCCGAATTTCTCGACAATCCGGTCGGCGAACGTCTCGCCGATGCCTTTGATCAGGCCGCTGCCGAGATACTTCTTGATGCCAACGACCGTGCGCGGCAACACGGACTCGAATCGCTCGACCGCAAACTGTCGCCCCCATTGTTTGTGGTTCACCCAATGGCCCTGGGCGCGGACGCTCTCGCCAACATTCAGCGCCGCGAGATTGCCTACGATGGTGATCGGCTCGGTCCGCCGCGTGCCGCCTTCCGGCAGAAGTTGCGCCACGGTGTAATGGTTCTCCTCGTTGGAGTAAATGACATGCTCCAGCGTGCCTTCAACGGTCTGCAATGGTTCGTCTGCCGTGGCCATCAGCGTGTGTTCGACGTGCGGGGAGTGCGGCCTTAGCGGGTTGGCTTCGCGTCAGGGTACGGGCCAAGAAACCGTTCGCCGTTAAAATGGATCATGTGTGTCGGAGATTCCGCCACCCAGACCTCCGTTTCCCAAGAGATTTGCCCGAGGTGTGCGACCATACCCAACCATGTCTCCGGACTGGCCGCTCGATGTGAAGATCGTCACAGTCTGCGGCTTAATTCTCGTTTTGACCGCATGAATGATGACGTTCTCCTGCAAGACATCGGCGTCATTGAACGCAGCCTTTCGTGACTCGAAGAGATGGATGGACCTAATAGCCATCTCGTCCAGAAAGAATCGGCGAAATGGCGCGTGATACGGGCCGTTGCAAAAACTGCGCGGCGTGATCGCCACCAATTCTCCATCGTCCGCCACCAGCTTCACAACAAGCCCGAGAAAGGCAGTGTAGAGATTGACGACCGGCAATCCCACGCCCTCAAGGTGCTTTCGATCCGCCGAATTCGTGGCGATTTTACGATAGGGTGGATTCAGGATTGCCGCATCGTAACGCTGGCGCTCGCTGCCAAAAAGGTCATCCCGCAACGCCAAGCTCGCATCGGAGATGAAGTCAGTGCGGTGAATCACATGCGAAAAGTAAACGCCGACTCTAGCAAGATGTTTAGCACAAAGCTCCAGCGTGTCGTGCAAGTGGTTGGCAAGCTCTGGATCAATCTCGAATGCGTCCACATGAAGCGACGTAGGCCGCTCGTCGCTCTGAAGAATCCGTTCGACGACAGCAGCGGTCAACGATCCGATTCCCGCGCCCGGGTCGAGCAAACGAATTGAGGCGCGATGCAGCGACAGTCTCTCTGCCATCAACTTCGCGACGAAATGCGGTGTTAGGATTTGCCCCAAGTTTGACCGTTGTTTGAGGTCAAGGCGGTTCGTGGCTGCTACCCGCGCGATGTCGACGGTTTCGCCCAAATCTGCTAGTGCGACGCTCGCATGCATCGGCTAAATACTAGCAAAGAAGACGGTCATTTAGCAATCAGCCTCGATTCACACCTTACGCGTCAGTTCCGCCACGGCCTCGCAGTGGGCGGTCTGGGGAAACATGTCGAACGGCGTGACGCGCTCCAGTCGATACCCGTGCGCAACCAACTGCTTGATGTCCCGCGCCAGCATCGGCGGCGCGCATGACACGTAAATGATCTTGCGGGGTTTCTGTTCGCGCAACGTCTTGCGTACTACAGGGGCGCAACCCGACCGCGGCGGATCGAGAATCAGGCACGTCTTGTTCAGATCGCACTGTCGCAATGTATAGAATAGCAGCCGCTCGGTCTTGCCGGGGTAAAAATCATAGCTTTTCAGGCCGAGGCGTTGCGCGTTCTCGTTGGCGGCCTTGATGGCTTTCGCGTCCTCTTCGATTCCATACACGTGCTCGGCGAGATCGGCCAGCATCAGGGCGAACAAACCGACCCCGCAATAGGCATCCACCAGAATCTTGCAACCAGTGTCGGCAAATATCTTGCGAGCATGTTGTAGCGCCAGCTCGATGACCTCGCGGTTGACCTGAAAAAACGAGCCGAGCGGCACCTGCAGCGTTTTGCCAAGAACGTTTTCGGTGATTGTTTCGACGACCGTTGGTTCCGCCGACTCTTCGGCATCGAGCGGATCCACATTGGCTCGTCGGCGTTCCTCGTACAGCCACACCTGCCGCGCGGAGTTGGAGCGAATTGTCAAATGCACGTTCTCCAACGATTGCTGGGCGACCTCCGCCAGCTTCGCGTTCACTTCTTCGCCGGCGATAGGACATTGCTCGATGCCGATAATGGACCGCCCGCGCACGCTCCAGAAACCGGGCTTACCGGGACCGTGCACGACAATCTTGTTGCGGTAGTGGTACTCACGCGGCGAGCCAACGACCGCTTCGATGGGCGGATTGGCAATTTTGCCAATGCGCTCGAACACATCCCGAATCTGGCGGCGCTTCAGTTCGAGTTGGTGCTCGTAAGCGATATGCTGGTATTGGCAGCCGGCGCATTTCGCGTAGTACGGGCAGCGCGGCTCCACGCGCCGCGGTGACGGCGTGATCACCCGCACAAGGTCAGCCGTCGCGTAGCGGCGCTTGACCTCCACGATCTCGACCTCGACGCGTTCGCCCTCGATCACGAACGGCACAAACACCACGAAATTGTCCACGCGCCCGATGCCGTCGCCGCCGAACGCGACCGTCGTGATATCCAGTTCGAGCCGCTGACCGACCTGCACGCCCGCGGTCGTCATGGTTGCTTGTCGCCTGACTTGGTGGTCAGCGCGGAAACGCTGCCGGTCAACGCCCAGATCCAGGCGATGAGAAAAAGGACGACTCCCGCAACCGCCATCCCAAAAGAGCTGCCGAGCTGTTCGGGGAGTTCGTTCGTTCGGAGGAACTTGTCGAGCAGGGGCGCTCCCCCGACCATCGTCAATGCGAAGCCACCCAGGGCGAGGACGATCTGAATGGCGGCCTTGAGGGGTTGCCGAACAATCAACGAACCCAATCCCGGTAACACGAACAGGTTGAGCAAGAGACACACCCACGCAGCCAGTCGCTTCACCGGCTTCGGTGATGGGGAAATGACTGGCGGTTGGTCAACCATGGTGGCTTGTCGGCTCGATGATTTGGGATCCAAGGAGGTCCTCGTACGCATACAACTTGGCCGCGATCCCGATCGGAAGCGTGGCAAACACACCAACACAGCAGGCAATCACGCCCAACGCACTGATCAGCCCCGCCACGATAAACAGTGCGAACAGGATCCACCACTGCCGCGTCACGGTTTTTCGGCTCAACTCCATGGCCTCCCAGAAACCCATTCGCTTGTCGATCACCAACGGCAACGTGAATTTCCAGGCCACGCCCAGATAAATGCCCGGCAGAATACAGCAGAGAAATCCAAAACCGACCAACACGCCGCTGACAACATGGGCCAGCAGCAGCGGGATGAACGCGCTGCCAAATCCCGCGAACGCGTCGCCAATATCCGCCGGCTGTCCGCGCATGAGCTTCAGATAATAATTGTACAGTCCACCCATCAGTGGTCCGCTCGCCACCAGATTCCACAAGATGTTGACCAGGATGCCCGGCCATTGAGCCACGATCGCCTCCCATGGGTGGCCACGATGCGCAACCAGCGGCACGCCAAGCGCGAAATTGACCGTGAAACCCAGCGCTACGCCCACGCCACCCAGAAGTACCAAAATTAATAGCGATGTGCCGACCAACCTCCAGAAATTGCCGGTCAACAGTGTCCAGGCGCGCCTAATGCACGCGCCTATATCCACTTCATAACCTCGGGACGTGACTTGGGCAGCCAGCGTGTCGGCATCAACAGACCCGACCGCCGGTGGTGCTCCAGACGACGGAGAGGGCCCACCAGCCAAATCGGCAAATTCGGGAAACGCGGAAATCGGTTTCCATTCGGTGGTGCCCTCGGCCTGCGCCTTGGTCTGCGCGTTGGCCCGCCCCTCGCGAATCCATTGCCGCAGTTGCTCTGCCGTAACCGGGCCGTATTCGCGTCCGTCAACTCCAAGGATCTTATACATGTCAGAACCAGCCCTTCTTGTTCCGGACGTACGTTTGGACAAACTCCTCATCGGATTTCGTCAGATAAATGAGCCCTTCAATGAGGGAGATCACCCACATGACTACACCGCCAATACCACAGGTGAGCACGGTGATTAGCAACATCGTGATGCCGGCACCGGTATAGCCGAGGACGAACTTGTGGATGCCCAGGCATCCGGTGTATGGAATCAGGGCCAGCACGCCCGCCACGATCTTTTTGTCCGCACCGGGCGGCCGTGTCGCGCCGTACGCCGGCACCGGCGGCGAGATCGGCGGAGGTGCGCCGTCGGAGATACCGAGTGACGCCTGGAATTCTGGAAAGTTGGCCAGATGTTTCCACTCAGCTTGGCCCTCACCTTGCACCTTCGTCTGCGCATTGGCGCGGCCTTCTCGAATCCATTGCGCTAGTTGTTCCGCTGTGACCGGTCCGTACTCTTTGCCATCGGCTCCGATAATTTTGTACATGTCAACCTCCGTCAGAATCGTTCCGGTCTTAACATTATGGCGCCAATAGCGTAAATGGGTATGCGGGAATGTTGCGCAGCACGCCGAACGCGACAATTACCACGAGCAGCAACCAGATCCAGGCCGGTTTCAACGTGCTGGCGTCGCCGCGTACGATCAGGTAGCCGGCCACCGGCACCATGGACATCGACAGCGCATTGAATCGAAATGCCGCCGCCAGATTTCCATGCAAAAGCAGGTGAAGCGCGCGCGTCGTCCCGCAACCGGGACACCACAGACCGGTCATCTCGTGGAACAAACATCGTGGATACAGCATGGTGGTTGCGGGATCGAAAAAGAACAGCACGACTCCGACACCCGCCGCCGCCGCGAGGACAGCGACCATGGAAAGCGATTTCCTCATGGTTGGCTGATGCGCGTCCACTCGATTCTCCCGCTCACGTGCGCCATTGACGCCAGTGCATGTAGTACTGCCTCCAGGGCTTCCACGTCCCCAGCCGCATACCGAGTATCAGCAACGCTATCAGGCCGATAATCGACAGGATCAAACCAGCAATGGCCATCCCTCTGCCGGTCTGCTGCGATGGATCGCGCTTGATTTGCGACAAACCCACGCTCGAAAAAACAATGCCCAGCACGCTAAAGATGGGACCACAGCACAGCCAGCCCCCCATCAACCCGATCAGCCCGAAGATCAGCCCGGTGACCGCCATGCTATTCGTCACGGGGCGTGTGGCGGGACCTGCCGGCGCTCCCGGTGGCATCGAGGGCGGGATGGGCGGTGGCGCCGTCGGGGCAAATTCCGGGTGTTGGCCGAGCGGCTTCCACTCGACGCTGCCTTCGGCTTGGGCCAGGGTCTGCGCGTTGGCGCGACCCTCGGCGATCCATTGGCGTATCTGGTCCGCGCTGACAGGGCCGTAGGGCCGGCCATCACCACCGATGATCTTGAACATTGGGCTCCTTGCTCCCCTGGTTCAACGCCAACTCCAAGTTGCGAACAATTTTCACGCTACGCCAGCGCCTTGCGCAACTCCAGCTTTAATTTTTCCAATCCCTCTCCCGCAAGCGCGGAGATTTCCAATACCTTTTGTCGCGCAGGCTTGCCCGCCGGCTTCTTCTTCGACGTTCGGGATGCTCGTCCCGCCAGCTTGCGCTTGAACGCCGCCAGGTTCTTCTTCGCGTCAGGCAGGTCCATCTTATTGGCTACCACGAGCCGTTTCTTCTCCAGAATCTCGGGATTGTACAGTTTCAGTTCGTCGAGCAATTGCTGGTAATCATCCTGCGGCTTGCGGCCATCGACGCCCGCCATGTCCAGCAATACCACCAGCAGTTGGCAACGCTCGATGTGCCGCAGGAAATCATGTCCCAGCCCCTTGCCCCGATGCGCGCCTTCGATCAGCCCCGGAATGTCGGCGATCCGAATGCGCTCGAAATCGCCGTAGCTGAGGATTCCCACATTCGGCGTCAGCGTCGTGAACGGATACGAGGCGACTTTCGGGTGCGCGTTGGTGATCTTCGAGATCAGCGTCGATTTGCCCGCGTTCGGGAAACCGATCAGCCCCGCGTCCGCCAGCGTCTTCAGTTCCAATTCGACTTCGAGTTGCTCGCCCGGCTCGCCGTACTCGAACTCGCGCGGCGCCTGGTGTGCCGAACTCTTGAACGCCGCGTTGCCGCGTCCGCCGCGTCCGCCCTTCGCCAGCACAAACTGCTGGCCGTCCTCCACAAGATCGGCAATCAGTTCACGGCCGGTCTCAACAGGAGGAGCATCCACTACTTCGACAACCGGGACGCCGAGAGGCGCATCGGCACGCGATGCCTCCACCAACTGCTTCGCCCGTCCCGGCGTGAATGGCATTCCGACGGTTACTCTCGGGTCGAATTCCTCCGTCGCCGCTGCCGGATGATAACTCGACGGCGCGCGCTGTTTCACCGGCGCGGTCAGCCGGAAAATTTGCGTGCCGATGGGCACTCTCGCGATGACGTTTCGCGCGCCCCGGCCAAAGCAATTCTTCCCGCGCCCGTGGACGCCGTGTTTGGCCACCAGCCGTGGCGAATAATAAAAATCCGAAAGATCGGTGATGTTCTTGTCCGCCACCACCACCACGTCGCCGCCCTTGCCGCCGTCGCCGCCGTCCGGCCCGCCCCGATCGATATATTTCTCCCGCCGAAACGATACACACCCGTTCCCGCCATCCCCCGCCTTGACCCGTATTTTGACCTTGTCGACGAACATGCAGTCAGCATAGCCGCAAAAACCGCAAGCGGGAAGGGGAAAGCCGGTTGACTCTGGAAGTGGTCTGGCGACCGTGTGGCCGCACCGGATTTGCCACGAGTCGGGCGTTGACCCGCTACGAGGGGTTAGTAGCTGCGACGTTTTGTGCGTCGCGTATAACTTCGTAAACGGTGCCCGAGTCTTGAATTAAGTCGAAGCAAGGAAAAGAGAATTGGCCAGCGTTAGGTGACGCCAGTCGCCAGGATCGCATCGGTCCTCCGCGCTCTGCGGGCCCAAAAATGATCGTCCCCGACCCATCTGATTTCTGTTCCAGAGAGAGGTCGGTTATCGTACGCAAGTTTATGGATTTTACGGTGTGGCCAAAAAGTCCCGAAATAATCAGACAGCGCTGGTTTGTGACCCCGTAACAAGTTCTCTCCCTCAACTTGGCGTCGTATATAAAGCGCCCGAACATCATGTAGAGACCGACCGCCACAAACGGAATTCCCCATAGCCTCATGAAGATTGGGCCACCTGTCTTGATTGCCATTGCCTCCCAGAAAATGGCAAATCCACCCCACAGGATGCTAAATGGTATTGTAGCCATGTCAGACTTGCGCAACCTGATGCCTTGCAACGGACTGCCGCTCCAAAGCAATTTCTCACCCGATCCCAGTTCCGCCGAGACGACTGAGTTCGAGTCCGTCCAAATTACTTGTCCAGAGATAGCTCTCACCTACTTGATTCCAGTATGCAATGAATACCCGATGCTTGCAACGGCAGTTAAGACCGACGTGCGGATCATGAGCCAATCTTCCTCTGCACGAGCACCTGGAACGTCCGGCCCATCATTTCGGGATGGAGAAGTTGCTGGATCGCCGCGCGTTCTTTGCTGGGTTGGCCGGCGGTGCGTTCGACAATCTCGGCAATCTCGGCCTCTCCGATCTGCAACAGGTAGTGTGACTGGTCGGTGAACAAAATCGGTTCAAGCCCGAGCTTCTTGCCATGTTCGATCAACGAGGTGAATTCGACGTGCGCCGTCATGTCTTGTTCGCCAATGTGCGCATACGGATTCTCGCTCTTGGTGTGTCGGAAATAGCACAGCAACGTGCCGTCGCGATGGTGCGGCGCGAAATACCTAGGCCGCTCGTAACCGTAGTCGATGGTGACGATCCACCCGCGTTTCAGTCGCTTTGCCACGTCCGCGAGCCAATCCATGGCGCGCAAGTTCACCTCGGTGCGATAGCCTTCCATGTGCTGAACGGGCAGGTCGCTCAGAAAGTCCGCCAGACGCGGCGTCGAGAGCGGCCCGAGGACTTCTTCAAAGAGCTTCAACCCCTCACCCGAACCCTCTCCCCCAAGGGGAGAGGGGCGAAGACTTCGCACATACACCTCCTGCCACGTTCCATCTTTTACCTGAACAACGTGAACCGGCAACGCGTCGAGAAACTCGTTGGAGAACACGCAACCGACAATCGAATCGGGAAGGGAATCACCCGTCTCGATGATGCGATATCGCAGGTCCGGGGTAGCCGCGAGGACGTCGGCGCGCAATTGGCCACGGTGTCCGCCAAACTCGACAACCTCGAACTCGGCCGGGTTGCCCAATTCTCCTCGAAAATTCAGAAACTGTTTCGCGAGCAGTTTTCCAAACAGTGGCCCAACGCTCACGCTGGTGAAGAAATCGCCGTGTTTCCCGACCTTTTCGCGACTGCCGATGTAATATCCGACTTGGGGGTGATACAGCGCCAGTTCCATGAATCGCTCGAAAGTGATCCGCCCGCCGCCCGCGTCGATTTCGCGCCGGATTTCACGAACCAAATCGGGATTGCCGTCCACGCGCCCACGATAGCCGAGCCGCGCGCGTGGATGAAGCCGAAAGAACACTTGCAAGCGGTGCGAGTTTTGGTAGGTTCCTTGTGAAAAATGTCACAAAGTCCACCTGTTGGCGTGACGGGCGAACCGAGTGTAGTTTTCATGGCTGAGCAATTACAACAGTACGTGCCTGTCGGGCTTCTATTGCTGGTTGCAATTGGATTTGCCGCCGCCGCCATGCTGGCGCCGCTGATTATCGGCAAGCCACGCGTCCACGACCCGATCAAGGACAGCGCGTACGAGTGCGGTCTGCCGCCGATGGCCGATGCGCACACGCGTTTCAGCGTCAAATTCTACCTCATCGCGATGTTGTTCATCATATTCGACATCGAAGTGGTGTTCATGTTGGGATGGGGCGCGGTGTTCCGCGACTTGATCAAACCCGTCGCCGAAGGCGGCATCGGTATAAAAATGCTGTTGGGGGCGCTGCTGTTTCTCGGAATTCTCGAAGTCGGCCACATTTACGCCTGGAAAAAGGGCGCACTCGACTGGGCTCCGCGCAAGGAACGCATGCCCGAGCCAAAACCCGTTGCAGCGAAGGGAGAGAAGAAGCCGGAGTTGGTAGCGTCATGAGCCAACGGCTCGAAACCGGATTCGACCCCAAGGTGGAAGGCCGAGACGTGATTGTCACAAGCGTGGATGCCGCGATCGACTGGGTCCGCAAAAACTCCTGCTGGCCGATGCCGATGGGTCTCGCTTGTTGCGCGATCGAATTGATGGCCGCGGGCGCCAGCCGCTTCGATATCGCGCGGTTCGGCTCGGAAGTGATGCGCTTCTCGCCGCGACAGTCCGACCTGATGATCGTGGCCGGCACCTGCGTGTACAAAATGGCGGGCGTGGTCAAGCGCGTATGGGACCAGATGCCCAACCCGAAGTGGTGTATTGCGATGGGCGCGTGTGCCAGTTCGGGCGGCATGTATCGCAGCTACGCCGTCGTGCAAGGGGTGGACCATTTTCTGCCCGTGGACGTGTATATCTCCGGTTGCCCGCCGCGTCCCGAAGCGCTCCTGGAAGGTTTGATGGCGATCCAGCGCAAGATCGCCCACGAGAAGGCCGTCGTGAATATGAAAAAGGGTGATGGCCCCGGGATTTCCGCTCCCATCAGCGGACCGATCATCGTGCGTGGCGAATACGCGCCGAAGCTCAGGGGTTGACGACACGATGACCCTGCAAGCGGCCATCGACAGATTGAAGGTGCGACTCGGGGAAGCGGTTTCCGGCCCCGTCGAATTCCGCGGCGAAACCACCCTCACCGTGTCGCCCGGGAAGATTGTCGCCGCCTGCGAATTCTTCAAGAAGGAATGCGGCTTCGACATGCTGACGGACCTTTCGGGCGTGGACAATTACGGCGAGGACCCGAGATACGAGGTCGACTACCTGTTGTACTCGCTGGCGCAACGGTGCCATGTGCGGTTGAAGGTGCGTGTGTCCGAGGAGGACATGGTGGTGGACAGCGTCACCAGCGTCTGGCGGGGAGCGGATTGGCACGAGCGCGAAGCGTTCGACATGTTCGGCATCCGCTTTCGCGGACACCCGAACTTGAAACGCATCCTGATGTGGGAAGGCTATCCGCATCATCCGTTGCGAAAAGACTTCCCGCTCGCCGGCATCCCGGCCGAACTGCCGGAGTCGGCGGTCAATGCCGACACGGTGCGCAGCGCGCCGATGTTGGGCGGGCCGTTCGTGGCTTCCGATGGCACGCGCAGTTCGATCCGCCGCGAGCCGCGCCAGTACGACACCCTTGCCGAGCGACAGGAGAAACTGGCGCACCCGACAAAGAAGGAATCGGTATGAAATTGTAGCCGCGAAACTTTTTCGCGGCAATTGAATGACCGCGAATGTGATTCGCGGCTACAAATGATATGACCACGAAGCATGAAATGGAGTTGATCGATTCCGCCGCTCGCGCGCAGCAGGTGATGGAAGAAGAGCTGGCCGGCGAGAAGATGGTCATCAACATGGGGCCGCAGCACCCGAGCACGCACGGGGTGTTGCGCGTCGTGCTCGAACTCGACGGCGAAGAGATCGTCAACGCCTGGCCGGATGTCGGTTACCTGCATCGCGGCGACGAGAAGATCGCCGAGAACATGACGTACACGCAGTTCATTCCGTATACCGACCGCCTCGATTATCTGGCGCCGCTGGCCAACAATGTCACCTATGCCTACGCCGTCGAGAAACTGCTGGGGATGGATGTGCCGCCGCGCTGCAAATACATTCGCGTCATCTGCGCGGAACTCGCGCGTATCAGTTCGCATCTGCTCGGCCTGGGCAGCTTCGGCATGGATGTCGGGGCGATGACCGTGTTCCTCTACACGTTTCGCGAACGCGAGAAGATTTACGACATGGCCGAATGCATCAGCGGCGCGCGGTTCACGACCAGCTACACCCGCATCGGCGGACTGGCGCACGATATGCCGCCGGAGTTCGTGCCGATGCTGCGCAAGTTTCTGAAGGAATTTCCTGCGACCATTGATGAGGTCGACAAACTGCTCACGCGCAATCGAATTTTCTGCGAGCGCGCGCGTGGGATCGGGATGCTTACGAAGGCAGACGCGATTGATCTCGGAGTCACGGGTCCATGCCTGCGCGGATCGGGCGTGGATTGGGATATCCGCAAGGCACATCCCTACAGCAGCTATGAGGATTTCGAATTTGAGGTGCCCCTTGGCTCGGTCGGGGACAGTTACGACCGCTATCTGGTGCGCATGGAGGAGATGCGGCAGAGCGTGCGCATTCTCCAGCAGGCCATCGATAATCTGCCCGATGGCCCGGTGAATTCGCCGGACGCCAAGATTCTGCTGCCGGACAAGGAAGCCGTGCTGACGAAAATGGAGGAGTTGATTCATCACTTCATCAACGTCACGGAAGGCATCAACGCGCCTCCGGGCGAGGTCTATTTCTCCGCGGAAAATCCGAAGGGCGAACTCGGGTTCTACATCGTCAGTAAAGGAGGCGGCACGCCACATCGCTTGAAGATTCGTTCACCGTCGTTCGTCAACCTGCAGGCGCTGCCCATCATGGCCAAAGGCCACATGATGAGCGACATGGTCACCATCCTCGCGAGCCTCGATTTCGTGATGGGAGAGTGCGACCGGTAGGCATCTGATTTTTCAATGGCACTGAACGTTCCAACAGAACTCGAGCAGCACATCGACGAGGTCATCACGCACTACCCGCAGCAGCACAAACGGGCGGCGGTGCTGTGGCTGTTGCATCTTTTGCAGGAACATTTCGGCCACCTCGGCAAGGAGCAGGTCGAGTGGACCGCGACAAAACTCGGCTTGCAGCCGATCAACGTGTGGGAGTTGATCACGTTCTACCCGATGTTCACGGCCAAACCGCGGGGCAAGTTCCACATCAAGGTGTGCCGCACGCTTTCGTGCGAACTCTGCGGTTGTGGCGGCATCCTCGAACGATTGCAAAGGAAACTCGGCGTCAAGCCGGATGAGAACACGAGCGATGGTCTGTTCACGATTTCCACGGTCGAATGTCTGGCGGCCTGCGGCACCGGCCCGGTGATGATGGTCAACGACGAGTTGTTTGAAAACCTCACGCCCGACAAGGCCGAGGCGATCATCAACCGGATCAAGACCACGGGCAAACTGGAGCCGCAACCATTGCCGCCCGTATTGCCCGCTCATCCGTTGGAGAAGCGCGTCCTGCTGGCCAACATGAGCAAGCCCGGGTACAAGGGCGCGATCGAGGACTACATTCGCGAGGGCGGCTATAAGGCGTTGCCGAAAGCGCTCGGCATGAAACCCGAAGAGATCGTGGCCGAGGTCAAGAACAGCGGGGTTCGTGGGCGAGGCGGCGCGGGTTTCCCCTGCGGCATGAAGTGGAGTTTTCTCGCCAAGGGCGCCGGCCAGCCAATTTATCTGGTTTGTAACGCCGACGAGTCTGAGCCCGGCACGTTCAAGGACCGGCAGCTTCTCCATTACGATCCGCACCAGCTTATCGAAGGCATCCTCGTATCCTGCTACGCCGTCGGCGCGCATGCCGCATACATTTACATCCGGGGCGAGATGCCCTATGGCGCGAAGATTCTCATCAGGGCCATCGAAGAGGCGCGCGCAAGGAATTTCCTGGGTAAGAACATTCTTCGCAAGGGGTTCGACTGCGAGATTTTCGTGCATCGAGGCGCGGGCGCGTACATCTGTGGTGAGGAAACCGGTCTCATTGAATCGCTGGAAGGCAAGCGCGCTTATCCGCGCATCAAGCCGCCGTTCCCGGCGGTGGTCGGACTGTTCGGCTGTCCGACCGTCGTGAACAACGTCGAGACACTGTCGAATATCCCGCATATCATCAACAATGGCGCGGCGTGGTTCAGGGGAATGGGGGTGCCCGGCTCCACCGGCACGCGCTTGGTTTGCGTCAGCGGCCCGGTGAAACGGCCCGGCTACTACGAGTTCGAGATGGGCAAGCTGACGATGCGCCAACTCATTTACGATTTGTGCGGCGGACTCCAGGAGGGTCGCCAACTGAAGGGCGTTGTGCCGGGCGGCAGCTCGATGCCCGTGCTGAAAGCCGACCAGATTGATGTGGCGCTGGATTTCGAATCACTCCGCAAGGCCGGCACGATGGCCGGCTCGGGTGGCGTGATCGTGCTGGATGATACGGTCGATATCGTGCAGAGCACGCTCAATGTCGCGCAGTTTTACGCGCACGAATCCTGCGGCCAGTGCACGCCGTGCCGCGAAGGCACGCTGTGGATGGAGAAAATGCTCCACCGCGTCAAACACGGCCACGGTCGCCCCGAAGACGTGGATTTGCTGTGGGACGTCGCCGACAACGTCGACGGCAAGACGATCTGCCCGCTCGGCGAAGCGGTCGCCTGGCCCGTGAAAGCTTTCGTCACGAAATACCGCGGCGAGTTTGAGAAGGCATGCAAGAAGAATGGAAAGGAAGCCACAGATGAACACAGATAAACGCAGATGTTGTAGCGGCACTTCTGCGAAGCGCCGATCTGTGTCCCATCGGTGTAAATCTGTGGCTGACAAGACCGCGATTCGTTGGGTGACTGCTCCGCAATCATCGTTACCCGGCGCGCCCGCCGTCCAGGGTGTTGCCCTTGCGCCCGGCAAGGATGTGGAGTGGTTCTGGACGCACACGCCCAGCGGCAGCTACGTCAGCGGGTACAACATCGTTCGGGCGCGGACTCCCAAAGCTGTCATTCTGAGCGAAGCGAAGAATCTCAGTCGTTCCGGTCGCGCAGGGAAACGACAGAGACCCTTCACTGCGCTCAGGGTGACAGACTCTGAAATCGAGTGATCGAGAATGGCAGAGCAAACAGTCAAACTAACGATCGACGGCAAAGAGGTCGCAGCCCCGAAGGGAATGAACCTGATCGAGGCGGCGAAGCTCGCGGGCATCGAGGTGCCGCATTATTGCTATCACCCGAAGCTGGCGGTGGTCGGCAACTGCCGCATGTGCCTCGTCGACGTCGGCATGCCGAAGATGGGCCTCGACAAGAAGCCGGAGATCGGCCCGGACAGTAAGCCCGTGATCATGTTTGGGCCGAAACTTACCATCGGCTGCAATACGTCCGTTGCCGAAGGCATGGTCGTGCACACGCGTTCGCCGAAAGTGATCAAGGCGCGGGAAGGCGTGATGGAGTTTCTGCTGATCAATCACCCGCTCGATTGTCCGATCTGCGACCAAGCGGGCGAATGCCGGCTGCAGGAGTTCAGCGTCGACTACGGCAAGGGCCAGAGCCGTTTTGTGGAAGAAAAGGTCCACAAACCGAAGAAGACGGAAATCGGCCCGAAGATCATGCTCGACGACGAGCGATGCATCCTTTGCTCACGGTGCGTCCGCTTCATGAGGGACGTGGCGGGTCAGGATTGTCTGGGTTTCGTGAATCGCGGCAGTTATTCCACACTCACCTGTTACCCCGGCATGGAACCGAACACGAATTACGATCTCAATATCACCGACATTTGCCCCGTCGGCGCGCTCACAGCGAATGACTTCCGTTTCAAACAGCGCGTGTGGTTCCTCAAGGAGACCAAGAGCGTGTGCCCAAATTGCGCGACGGGCTGCAATACCGTCTTGTGGTCGCGGGAAGGCGTCGTGCACCGACAGACGCCGCGCGACAATGATGCGGTCAATCAATGCTGGATGTGCGATTCGGGCCGGCTACACTACAAGTTTATCAATGATCCCCATCGCATTACCACGCCGACCGTAAAGTCGTCGGCGATGGGCGAGCGCCTTGCTTTGACGTGGCCCGAGGCGACGCGGCAAATCGCGGAGAAACTTATGCCGCTGAAGGGCAAGGGGTCGACAATCGCGGCCATCGGGACCGCGCGCGCGACGACCGAGGAGCTGTTCCTGTTCAACAAACTCATGCGTGAAATTCTGGGCGCCGAGTTGGTGGATTGCGTGCCCCACGTTGGCGAAGCCGATAAATTCCTGCTCGATGCCGACCGCAATCCAAACACGAATGGCGCGAAGCTAACAGGCGTTGCGGGCGAACCGATTGGCAGCCGGATTCCGGCCATTGCCGAAGCAATCAAGTCGGGCAAGATCAAGACGCTCATCGTTCACGGCGAGAATGTTGTGAAATACGGGGTCACGGAGGAATTGCTCGCGAAGTTGGATTTGCTGGTGGTCATCGACACCCTGCCAAACAAGGTGACGGAACTGGCGCACTATGTCTTGCCCGGCGCGACCTTCGCGGAAAAGCGCGGCACGTTCATTAATGCCAGGAACCGCCTGCAACGCTTGAACGCGGCGATCCCATCGCCCGGCATCGCGCGGCCGGAATGGCAGACGTTCGCGGCGCTGCTGAACGAACTGGGCGGTGATGGCGGCTACCTGACGATTGAAGATGTGTTCGCCGACATGGCGCGCTTGCTCGCGCCGTTGGCAGGACTGAATCTTTCCAAGATTGGCGATCTCGGTGTTGAACTGAAGCCCGCGACCGAAACAAAAGGTGAGGCGAAGACCGAGTCCACCGCCGCCGCGGGAGCGAAGACATGATTCCATTGCTGCTCATTCATCTCATCAAGATTGCCTGTGTCATCGGTGTGATGCTTGGCATCGTTGCCTACACCGTGCTGGCGGAACGCAAGATTTGCGCGTGGATGCAGGATCGCATCGGTCCCAATCGGGTCGGGCCATTCGGCCTTTTGCAGCCCGTAGCCGATGGTTTGAAGTTCATTTTCAAAGAGGACGTGCTTCCGCATCACGTCAACAAGGTGTATTTCACATTGGCACCCATGATTGCCATGATCCCCGCGCTGATCACGATCGCGGTGGTGCCGTGGGGTAGCCAGTTGGTGATTCCCAGCGTGTCGCACGATCCGATCCCGGGCGTGATTGCCAACCTGAATGTCGGCATCCTGTTCGTGTTCGCCATTTCCTCACTCGGCGTGTACGGCATCGTGCTGGCGGGATGGTCGAGCAACTCGAAGTATCCGTTCCTCGGCGGCATCCGATCGAGCGCGCAGATGATTTCCTACGAAGTTTGCCTCGGATTGAGCGTGGTACCGGTGTTCATGCAGGTCGGCTCGCTCAATCTCATGAAGGTGGTTGAATACCAGGCGCAGCACACATGGCTGGGGTTCACCCAGCCGCTGTCGTGTTTCATTTTCCTTGTGAGCGCGTTTGCCGAGACCAACCGCCTGCCGTTCGATTTGCCGGAGGCGGAACAGGAACTGGTCGGCGGATACCACACCGAGTACAGCTCCATGAAGTTCGCGATGTTCTTTCTCGGTGAGTACGCCGCGATGTTCATGGCCTCGGCGCTGATGGCGACGCTGTTTTTCGGCGGTTGGTCGCTGCCGTTCGCGCCGTTCAACGCGCCCGCGCAAACCTTGACGGTGGGTTTGATTCACATCGGCATCTTCCTGGCGAAGGTGTGCGGTTTCCTGTTCTTCTTCATTTGGGTGCGGTGGACGATCCCGCGATTCCGTTATGACCAACTGATGACGTTGGGATGGAAGATATTCATCCCGCTGACGCTGTTGAATATTCTCATTTCCGGAGTCGTGCTGGCGGTGATCACGAAATGACCATGCAAGTCGAACGTCCAAAACTGACGATTTGGGAGCGGACGTATCTCCCGCAGATTCTGCACGGGCTGTGGTTGACGTTGAAACACATCCCGCAGCGAAAGTTTACTCGTCAATATCCGGAGGAGAAACCGCCGCTCCATGGCGCGTATCGCGGCGCGCCGACGTTGGTCAAGGACCCGGAGGGGCGGGTCAAATGCGTTTCGTGCCAGTTGTGCGAATTCGTCTGTCCGCCGAAAGCGATCCGCATCACCCCGCGCGCGCGACCGGAGGATGTTCCGGACGCCAATGTCGAAAAAGAACCCGAGGATTTCGTCATCGATATGTTGCGCTGCATTTATTGCGGGTACTGTGAGGAAGTGTGTCCCGAGGAAGCAATTTTCCTGAAGCAGGATTTTGCCATCGCGGGCTACACGCGCGAAGAATTGCGGTTTCACAAGGAGAAGTTGCTGGAATTGGGAGGCGTGCAACCGGACTCCATTTGGAAATGGAAATTCAAGGGGGCGCCGCCGCTGGATGCGCCGGGTGCGCCGAAGCGTGAGGGGGCTGGTCGGAAAGGATGAATTCCCGATTTGTCATTCTGAGCGGAGCGAAGAATCTCAGTCGTTGAACTGATGGACAAAACGGCGAACAACAGAGACCCTTCGCTGCGCTCAGGGTGACAACGTAAAGAGATGAACATGTACGACATACTGTTCTGGTTTTTCAGCATCGCGATGCTGGTGTGCGGGTTGTTGGTGATTGCCAACCGCAATCCCGTCGCCAGCGCGCTGTTTCTCGTGCTGCTGTTTGTGTTCCTAGCCGGTCTGTTTGTCCTGCTCGAAGCGTTCTTCATCGCGGCGATCCAGGTGCTGGTGTATGCGGGCGCGATCATGGTGTTGTTCCTGTTCGTCATCATGTTGCTGGATATCAAGGCCAGCGAGCGCCGAAAGTTCCGGGCACTCGGTGTCGTTGGCGGAATCGCGGTGGCCGTGGCGTTCGTGTGGGAATTGGTGATCATCCTCACCCGACCGCTGAAACCCCTGGCCACCGGCGGCGACGAACTGAGCGGCGGTCTGGAGCAGGTCGTCAAACCGCTGTTTGCCAATTATATGTTGCCATTCGAGGTGACGGCGCTGCTGCTGCTGGTGGCGATGATCGGCGTGGTCTTGCTTTCCAAGAGGGAACTCAAGTGACCAGCGCGATCACCCTCAATGATTATCTGATCGTCAGCGGATTGCTGTTCGCGCTCGGGATCGCCGGCGTGATCATCCGTCGCAATGCGCTCGTTATCTACATGGCGCTGGAGATGAACCTCAATGCGGCGAATCTCGCGCTCATCGCGTTTTCCAAATTCAACAAGCTGGTCGAGGGCCAAATTCTGGTGTTCTTCGTCATTGCCATCGCGGCAGCGGAAGTCGCGGTCGGTTTGGCAATCATCGTGGCATTGTACCGCCGGAAACAAACCATCAGCGTGGACCAACTGACGACAATGCGGCTATGAATCACTTGATCTACCTGTACGGCACCGACTGGGGCATGGGACAGTTTCCCATCTGCTCAGTTTGGATGATTCTTTTCACCCCGCTGGTGGCCGCCGCGCTGATTACGTTGCTCACAGGAAGGCAGAAAGGGCTGAGCGCCGCGTTGTCCATCGGCGCCATCTTGATTTCCTTCGCATTGTCGCTACGGCTGTTCCTGCTGTTTGCCCTCAAAGGCATCCAGCACCACCCGCATCCGATCCAGTGGCTTGTCGTAGGCAACACGGTTCGCATCAATTTCGGGATGACAACCGATGCGCTGGCTTTGTTGATGTTGCTGGTTGTCACCGGCGTTGGGTCGGCGATTCACATCTATTCGCTCGGCTACATGAAAGGCGACCCCGGCTTCTCGCGGTTCTTCGCCTGCATGTCGCTGTTCACTTTTTCGATGCTGGGGATCGTGATTTCGAGCAACTTCATCCAGATCTTCATCTTTTGGGAACTGGTCGGCGTGAGCAGCTATCTGCTGATCGGTTACTGGTTCGAGAGACCCAGCGCCGCCGACGCCGGCAACAAAGCGTTTCTCACCACGCGCATCGGCGACGTCGGAATGATGCTGGGCATTCTGCTGCTCTGGTCGCATGCGCACACGTTCGAATTCACCGAATTGAAGGCGAAACTGCCGACGCTCGGTTTGCCGGTTGGCACCCTGGCGCTGATCGGCGCGTTGATTTTCGCCGGCGCGGTGGGCAAGAGCGCGCAGGTGCCGTTGCACGTCTGGTTGCCGGATGCGATGGAAGGCCCGACACCCGTCAGCGCGCTCATTCATGCCGCAACGATGGTGGCAGCGGGCGTGTATATGCTCTGCCGCATCTCGTGGCTGATTCTGCCGAGTCAAACGGCCTTGTGGCTCATCGCCTGGATCGGCGCAATCACGGCGCTCATGGCGGCGACGATTGCCATCGCCCAGAACGACATCAAACGCATCCTGGCCTATTCGACGCTCTCGCAGCTCGGCTACATGGTGATGGCCGTCGGTCTCGGCGGGCCGACGCAGGCGATGTTTCATCTCACGACGCACGCGTTCTTCAAGGCGCTGCTATTCCTCGGCGCGGGCAGCGTGATCATCGCGCTGCACCACGAACAGGACATCTGGAAAATGGGCGGGTTGTGGAAGAAGACGCCGATCACGTTCTGGACATTCCTGATCGGCACGCTGGCCCTGGCTGGCGTGCCGCCGTTGAGCGGGTTTTACAGCAAGGACGAGATCTTGCTGCTGGCCATTGAGCGCAATCCGATGCTGTTTGTCATGGCCGTCGCGACGGCGTTTCTGACCGCCTACTACATGGGTCGCGAGGTGTTCGTGGTGTTCTTCGGCAAACCGCGCGACTACCACGCGTACGACCACGCGCAGGAATCGCCCTGGGTGATGACGCTGCCGCTGATATTCCTGGCGGCGCTCTCGATTGTCGCCGGCTGGTACAGCAAAGTGCCCGACTTCCTCGGGCCGCCGCATGAAGCCCAGCGCCATTCCTCATTGTTGACGGGCGGCCTGATCCTCGTGCCGTTGTTCGGTTTCCTTGTCGCGGCGAAGATTTATTGGAAGGCCGAACCGAGCGACGCGCCCGTGAAAGTCGCGCTCGGCAACCTCTGGACGCTGGTCGAGAACAAATACTATTTCGACGAGTTGTATCACTGGATCATCCAATACGTGCAGGGCACGATTGCGATTGTATGTGATGTCTTCGACCGCTGGATACTTCAGCGGCTCGGCATCGGCGGCCTGTCGGTCGGCACGGGCCTGCTCGGGCGCACCGTGCGCCTCCTGCAAACCGGCAGCATCTCCGGCTACGCCTTCCTCATCGGCCTCGGCGTGACGGTAATTATTTATTATGCGGTGGTGAGGTGATGGCGCAACTTCTCACCATCGCCGTCCTGCTCCCGCTGATTGCGGCGTTTGTGTTGTTCCTGTTTCCGGCGAACAACCCGAAGGCGATTCGGGCGCTGGCGATCTTTGCCACGGGCGTGTCGCTGCTGATCACGCTAACGCTGTTTGCGGGGTTTGACCGGACCAAGAGCGGATATCAATTCGTCCACAGTATCCCGTGGCTGCCGAGTTACGGCTGCTCGCTGAAATTCGGCGTGGACGGCATTTCGATGACGTTGCTGTTGCTGGTTGGGTTCGTATCGTTTTGCGGATCGTTCATTTCCAGCGAAATCCACGAGCGCGAGAAGGAGTACTACATTCTGTTTCTCGTGTTGACGACGGGCATTAGCGGGACGTTCGCGACGATGGACCTGTTTTTCTTCTATTTCTTCTACGAGCTGGCGGTGATCCCGATGTACCTGTTGATCGGCATGTGGGGATCGCTGCCGCCGGGCAAGCATGGGCGCACGAAAGAGTACGCAACGATGAAGTTGACGCTGTATCTGACGGCGGGCGCGGTGCTGGCGTTGATCGGGCTGCTGGGCATCTACTTCGTGGGCGGCACCTTGGACATCGAGCGGTTGCAGCACAACATCTGGTTGGCGCGGAGCACTCAAATGTGGGCGTTCCCGTGTTTGCTGTTCGGATTCGGCTTCCTGGCGTCGATGTGGCCGTTTCACACTTGGTCGCCGCTCGGATACGCCGCCGCGCCGACCGCGGCTTCGATGATGCACGCGGGCGTGCTGAAAAAGCTCGGCGCGTACGGCATCATTCGGCTGGCGCTGCCGCTCCTGCCCGAAGGCGCGCGGCATTGGGCCAATCTCCTCGCGATCCTGGCGTGTTTCAACATTCTGTATGCCGGCTGGGCGGCGTTGACCCAGAAGGACTGGAAATTCGTCATCGGCTACAGCTCGGTGAGCCACATGGGTTACGTGTTACTGGGAATCGCCACGCTGAACGTCGTCGGCGTAAGCGGGGCGGTGCTGCTGATGTTTGCGCATGGGGTGATGGCGGCGCTGACGTTCTCGTTGATCGGCTTTTTTTACCATCAGACGCACAATCGGTTCGTGCCCGACCTCAGCGGGCTCGCGCGCAAGATTCCGTTCATCGGCACGTGCATGGTGATGGCGGTGATGGCGTCGAGCGGGTTGCCCGGCTTTGCCAATTTCGCCAGCGAAGTGTTGGTATTCCTGGGTTCGTGGCAGCAGGGATCGACGCTGTTTCGCGTGGCGACAATCTGCGCCGTGTGGGGCATTGTCGTGACGGCGACCTACCTGCTGCGGGCGGTGCGGACGAGTTTCTTCGGGCCGTTCGATGAGAAATGGTCGATGCTCAAGGACGCGGTGACTTTCAAACAGAAGTTCCCGTACGCGTTGCTTCTGGCGGTTTTGTTGACGGTCGGCTTTTATCCGCGGCTGCTGACGGACATCATCAAACAAAGCGTGGCGACATCCATCGTCAACCGCTTGTCCACGGGTAACGAAGCGAATGCCGCGTCCGCGGACACAGCCAACAATGGCAGGACGACGCCATGATGAGCCTGTATGCCATCCAGTTGGAGTGCCTGATCTCGATCTGGGGAATCCTGATTCTGCTCGTGGATGCGTTCAAGCCGATCCCGAACAAGCGGACAGTGGGATATCTGGCGGCCGGGTTCGTAGCCGTGGCGCTGCTGTACAGTTTTGCGATGCAGCCTGTGCCGGACACATTCTTTCATGGGATGTTCCGCCTCGACCCGTTCGCGTTGTATTTCAAGCGGCTGTTCCTGTTGGCGCTGGCGGCGGTGCTCCTGATGGCAGCGGAGTTTTCGCCGCGCATCGAATCGGGCGTGGCCGAATTCTATGCGCTGCTGATGTTCTGCGCGGTGGGAATGCTGCTGATCGCGTCCGTGAATGATTTCATCCTGCTGTTCGTGTCGCTGGAGTTGGTCACCATTACGTTCTACGTGCTCGCGAGCTATCTGCGGCGGCAGATCCCGTCCCTGGAAGCAGGAACGAAATACCTGATCCTCGGCGCGCTCTCCAGCGGGTTCACGGTGTACGGCATCGCCTACATCTTCGGGACGACCGGCACGACGAACTTCGACAAACTCGCCGAGATTCTCAACTCCCAGACGGGACCGCCGGCCTCGGCGTTCATTTTCGGCATGTTGCTGGTGTTGACCGGTCTCGGATTCAAGATTGCCAGCGTCCCGTTCCAGGTTTGGGCGCCGGATGTGTACCAGGGCGCGCCAACGCCCGTGACGGCATTTCTCGCCGTGGGCAGCAAGGCGGCGGGGTTTGCGCTGCTGTTGCGTGTCTTGTACACAGGACTGCTCCCCGTGAGCCTGTCCTGGAACGCGCTGATTGCCGTCCTCGCAGGCGCGACCCTGCTCTATGGAAATCTGGGCGCCATTCCGCAGCATAATATCAAGCGACTGCTGGGCTATTCGTCGATCGGACACGCGGGCTACATGCTGATGGGGGTCGCGGCGGTCAACGCGCTTGGCGCGGGCGCGGTGCTGTTCTACCTGGGCCAATACGCCTTCACCAATCTCTGCGCGTTCCTGGCGATCATCGCGGTGACGGCGGCGACGGGCAGCGATGAAATCCCCAGTTTCTCGGGTCTCGGCAAACGCTCGCCGATTCTCGGCCTGGCGTTGTTCCTGTCGATGATGTCGTTGGCAGGCATCCCGCCGTTGAGCGGGTTTTTCGGCAAGTTCCAGTTGTTCGCCGCAGTGGTCCAACGGGCGCAGACGGATTCGAAGTATTATGTGCTGGCGGCCATTGGCGCCGTGGCGGTGGTCATCTCGCTGTACTTTTATCTCGGCGTGGGGCGCGCGATTTACCTGCAGGAGGCCGAGGACGCCACGCCGATCGTTGTCAGCAAACCGATGCGGTTCGGGTTGGTCGTGTGCATGGTGGCGATGATCGGGATCGGGATTTTCCAGCGTCCGCTGGTTCACGCGTCGATAATGGCTGCAAAGGTCTTTTCCTTGCATTAGAGTTGGGCCGTGAAACGGAAGACGGATCCATCAACGTTCAACGTTGAGAGCTAAGGAGGGTTCCATGACCACACGCATCGAAAAAGATTCCATGGGTCCGCTGGAAGTGCCGGCGGACGCGTATTACGGCGTCCAGACGCAGCGGGCGGTGACGAATTTTCCCATTAGCGGCTGGCCGTTGCCGCCGCGGCTCATCCACGCGATGGGCCGCATCAAACGCGCCGCGGCAAAGACCAACCTCGAACTCGGCCTGATCGACAAGAAAGTGTCCGATGCCATCGTGCAGGCGGCGACGGAAGTGGTCGACGGCAAGCTTGATCCCCAGTTTCCCGTGGACATTTTCCAGACGGGATCGGGCACGTCGACGAACATGAACACCAACGAGGTGATCGCCAGCCGGGCCAACGAAATCCTCGGCGGCAAACGCGGCGATAAATCGCCGGTTCATCCCAACGACCACGTCAATCTCTGCCAATCCAGCAACGATGTGTTTCCGACGGCGATCCACATCAGCGTGATCGCAGCCATTCATGAAGAGTTGCTGCCCGCGCTGCAACATTTACAGGAAGCGCTGGCGGAGAAGGCGGGCGAATTTGACAATGTGATGAAGATTGGCCGCACGCATTTGCAGGACGCCACGCCGATTCGGCTCGGGCAGGAATTTTCCGGGTATGCGGCGCAACTGACGTATGCGTACGAACGCGCCGAGGAGGCGATCGAGACGCTCGACACACTGCCGCTCGGCGGAACGGCGGTCGGGACGGGATTGAACGCCCATCCGGAGTTTGCGAAGCGGACGATCGAGAAACTGTCCCGGGAACTGGGGATTCCGCTGCACGAAGAGCACAACCACTTCGAAGCGGCGGCGACGCGTGACGCGTGCGTGGCGGCGAGCGGCCGGTTGAAAACCATCGCGGTGAGTCTCGCGAAGATCGCCAATGACATTCGGCTGCTCGGCAGCGGGCCGCGATGCGGGATCGGCGAGTTGAAGATTCCGCCCGTGCAACCCGGCAGTTCGATCATGCCCGGCAAGGTCAACCCGGTGATTGCGGAAAGCCTGATTCAGGTGTGTCTGTGGGTCATCGGCGCGGACGTATCGATCACGCTTGGCGGATTGCAGAGTTTCTTCGAGTTGAACGTGGCGATGCCACTCATCGGCGCGCAGATGCTGGAGAGCGTCCATCTGCTGGCAGCGGGGTCGCGCAATTTCGCCGATGCGTGCGTAAAGGGCATCGAAGCTGATCGCGAACGGTGCGAATCGCTCGTCGAACAAAGCCTCGCCATGTGCACGCCGCTCGCGCCTGTGATTGGGTACGACAAAGCCGCCGAGATCGCCAAGAAAGCTTACAAGGAAGGCAAGACCGTCCGCGAAGTCGCCCGCGAAGTTTCGGGATTGAGCGAGAAACAGCTCGACGAGATTTTCAACCTGCGCGCGCTGACGGAGCCGGGAATTCGCGGCAAGGGCGGGGAGTGAGTGCCGACGATTCAAAAAACGACCTTGTGCTGCTGAAGCTCAAAGGCAAAGACATGCCGTTCTTGCCGCTCGGCGACAGTGACAACATCGAAGCCGGTATTCTGCAGGCGGTCGATAAGACCAACAAGCGACTGAAAGAATAGCCAGATTCGCTGAGCGGCGGGATGGGGAGGTCTACGGTCGGTGGCGGTGCGGGGTCGAGAGACCTTCACACAACCGAGGGCTTGTGAATTCACCGCACTCTTTGTAGTTTATCTTGCGTCATGGTCAGGCGGCGGCAAATTCGGGCGTATGCGGCGGAGATCGCGCGGGAGTTTCGTCCGCGGCGGATCATCCTGTTTGGTTCTTACGCCTACGGAAGACCGACTCGTGACTCGGACGTGGATTTGTTGGTGATCATGCCGCACAAGGGGTGTGGTGCCGACAAAGCCACGGAGATTCGCCTGAGGGTGCGCGCGCCGTTCCCGATGGACTTGCTTGTGCGCTCGCCGCAGAAGATTCGTCAGCGACTGGCATGGGGTGACTGCTTCGTTCAGGAAGTTCTCGACAGGGGCGAGGTTCTTTATGAAGGCAGCCACCGCTGAGTGGGTGGAGAAGGCGGAGGGCGATTTTCGTTCTGCCCAGCGAGAGCTGCGTGTTCGCAGTCGTCCGAACCATGATCTGGTGTGTTTTCTCTGTCAGCAGTGCTCCGAGAAATATCTCAAGGGGCTGTTGACGGAAGCGAGTATTCCGTTTCGCAAGATACACGACCTCGAGGAGCTGCTGGACGCGCTGTTGCCCGTTGCGCCTCAGTTGCAGGCGTTTCGCAAAGGTTTGGCTTCACTAACCGATCACGCTGTGGATTTTCGCTATCCTGGCGAATCGGCCACGGAGGAGGTTGCCAAGAGGGCCTTTGCCAACTGTCGTGCCGTGCGAAAGGAGATTCGGAAGATTCTCGGCTTGGATGAGCCGCCATCCGCGCAAATGAATCTGCGTATCAAGGAGAAGCGGGCGCGTTACAAGGTGCGCCGCAAGAAGAAGCGGCCGTAACTGAATGCTGCGCCTGACTTCTAGGCCCAAAAACATTCGGGTCAAGCCCAGGGTGACAAACACGGTGGAATTGGGCTATAGTGACGGGTGACGATGGTCGCGGAAACTCCAACTCAAGCGGCGCCACGCACCGGCTCGGAGAAGCTGATCAAGCTGACCGAGGCGGCGGGGCGGAAGGTGTCGCAATTGATGCAGCGCGACGGCGTGGCGGATGGCGCGTTGCGGGTGAAGATCGTCGGGGGCGGGTGCGCGGGGCTGGAGTACAAGATGGATTTCGAGAAGAACCCGGCGACGCCGAAGGACATTCTGATCCAGTCGGCGGGCGTGCGCGTGCTCGTGGATGTGAAGAGTGCGCTGTATGTGAGCGGGTCGGAGATTGATTTTCAGGACAAGATGATCGGCGGCGGATTCAAGATCCATAATCCGAATGCGACGGCCACGTGTTCCTGCGGCGAGAGCTTTTCGGTGTAACGAGGGCTTTTTCGAAGGCTTTCGTCAATCTGCGCTTCCTAGAAGCGCAGCTACAATAAATCGTCCGGTGCGGACGGCGGTTCGGTTTTTCGCATGTGATCGCGGCAGGCACTGGAGGCGCCGACGAGGAAGATCCCATACACGATCAGGTAGACCAGCCATAGATTGAGGCTATGAAGGCGCATGGCCGCGTAGGCGGTGACGACGATGGCGGGGGGCGTGCAGGCGTGGATGGCGATGTTCAACAATTGCGAGAGTTGCAGTGGCGCGGGCATCGAGCGTTCCATGAGTGATGCCGTTACCGAGAACAAGTAGGCCTGCAGCAGACAAGCGAGCATCCCAAACAGCACGAGAACCACCCAGCCGATCGGCACGAGCAGCCACAGCACGGCGCGGATCAGATGGCGGAAGTAGTCGCCATTGACCGCGCCGTCCGGAAACCCGCGGAGGCTCTGCAAGTGCGTGCTGACGGGCGCGGGCGCGTTCGACGGCGTCATCCAGTAGAGAAAACTGTCGGTGGTGAACAGGACGCCGAATGTCGCGTTGGTGTCGGGAGAGGCGACGGCGCTGGTGGTGTCGAGAATGAAGCGCAAGTTGTTATTGCCCCACGAGGCGGGTTGTGGCGCCTGCGTGATGACTTTCCCGTCGTGGATGGAAAAGTCCGGCCGGTGGTCATCGAAGAGACGTCCGAATGCATCAATCCCGTCCAGCGCCGCCGGAACGGCGCAGATGGCCAGCACCAGTGCCAACAGTGCCATCAACTTCACCAGGTGTTTGAGAGAGGTCGTCAGCGGCAAATCCCGGTACGGGCGATAAGCGGCAAACCCGCTGCACAACGCGATAACGGAACGAAGAAATTTCATGGATTGGTTTCGGCCCTGGTCAGGACGGTGGCACGCGCGCGGCTCACAAGGAAGCCAGCCCCGCCTGGCGCGGGGCGGGCGACCGTCGCCGCTTCGCGGTCTTTGGCAGCGCGGCGAGGGTTTCCTTCTCCATCTTCTTGAGCTTGCCGTCGAAGCTGGCGCGGGTGGCCGAGTCCATGCGATCAATGAACAGCCTGCCGTTCAAGTGGTCGATCTCGTGCTGCGCGGCGCGGGCCAGCAGTCCGGTGCATTCGAAAACGATCTCCTGTCCGTCGAGCGTCTGGGCGCGGACAGTCACCCGTTCGGCGCGGCGGATGTCCGCGTTGACTTCCGGGATGCTGAGGCAACCTTCGGGTCCGACCTGTTCCCCTTGCGTATTGAGAATCTGAGGATTGATGAGCATCAACGGCATGGATGACGCGAGGTCCTGGGGTTTGCCATCGATGAACAACTGGGACGGCCGGTCGGAGATGGCGACATCGATCACGGTGAGCAGGAGCGCCTGGCCGACCTGCTGTGCCGCCAGCCCGAGCCCTTGCGCGGCGTACATGGTCTCCAGCATATCGTCGGCGAGCTTGCGAATTTCGGGCGTGACGCGCTCGATGCGCTTGCCCTTCTGGCGCAATACCGGGTGACCGTATTTGACGATGTCCAAAGCCACACCCTGAGTATACCCACAGACGCGTGAGCCGTCAAAGTGGAAGGCAACGGCCAGTCCTGCGCATGTGCATCTGAGCACTGCCATTAAATTGTAGCCGCGAATCCTATTCGCGGTGTCTTCTGGCCGCGAAAGAGTTTCGCGGCTACAAAAGTCGTCTTCCATCGGTGGCAGTGCTCAGATACGCCCGTCTTGCCCATCCATTGCGTCCTGTGCTAGAAAATGGGCCAAGGAGGTGCGGTTCGTGCCGTTGGAGGGATATCTCGTCAAGTTGGTGGAACTGATTATTGCGCCGTTTCGAGACTTCGGAGCGGTGTGGCTCGGCATTGTCCCGCTCTACGTCTCACTGCTGCTGGGCGAATTGTACAAGAGCAAGGTGTCGTTCGGCCACGCGGTCGGCAACGGCTTCATCATGCTCTGGGCGGGTGTGAACTGGGCGCTGCACCTGTCGAATCTCGGTTTCTTCGCGTACTTGGGCGACGTCAAGAGCCGCACGGCGATCGCGTGGCTGGTGGCGGCGTGCGCGGTTGGGCTGGGGATTTTCACGATTGTGTTGGGCCTGCGGAAGAAAGATCGCACGCTGTGCCAGATTCTCGGCCACACGCGGTTCTCGGGTTACTTTCTGATCACGTTGTATCCCATGCAGGTCGGTTTGGTGAGGTGGAACTGGCTGTCGCTCTCGTCCGTCCTTGTTTTTGCGTTGCCCGCGTGGCTGTTTATCTATCTGGTAGGCCGACTCCTGAGGGTTGTTATCAAATGAGCAAACTCGAACTTCCCTACACGCGTGACTGCTTCGTCTGCGGCGCGCACAATCCACACGGACTTAAACTCCGTTTTCGCCGCGAAGGGGATGAAGTCCGCGCCGACTTCACGCCACAGCCGCAACACGCCGGTTTCCGCGGCATCGTCCACGGCGGGATCCTGTCCACGGTACTCGACGAAGCGATGTTCTGGGCGGCGGCTACGACGAAGAAACGCTTCTGCCTGGCCGCCGAACTCAATGTGCGGTTCATCAGCAAGGTCAGCGTGGGCCAACGGCTGGTGTGTGTCGCGCGGTTGAAGGCGGATCGCGGTCGGCTCTGGGAATCGGAAGCCGAGTTGCGCGACGAGGCCGGCAATGTTTGCGTCCGCGCCACCTGCAAACAGGTTCCGATGGATGTGTCGGCGATGAAGGACGCCGCCGTCGATTTCCAGTCCGACCCGGCGACGGTCGAGGGCATGAAATTATTTGCCGAGATGGGGTTGTAGGCAGAGGATGCGGGTCGAGCATCGTCAGCGTAGGTTGTAGAGATACAGCGCCAAATATTGCTGTGGAGGTCAGTTGCGAAGAGCGGCAACGAATTCTTCTGAAGTAACGCCCGCTTGTTTCAGAACCCCGTGCAATGTTCCAACCTTCAGTTCACGGTGGAGCGGCACCACACAACGGCCCGCGCTCGGCGGTAGGATGCACGCCGAAAGCGGAAGGAGAATCGCGATGGATCGTCTACATGTCTGCATTCTGTTTTCTGTCTTCGCTATTACCGCTGCCGGTGCGGGCGATACCAACGCGCCCGCTGCTACCAATGCTACCAGCAACGCCGCGCCCACTAGCGTCACGAGCAATGCTCTGCCTGCCAATATCACAATCGACGGCATCGTCTATTCAAGCGTCACATGGCGCACAGTCACGGCTGCGACTGTCTCCATTTTCCACAGTACGGGTATTGCGGCGATTCCACTGTGGAAGTTGCCACCCGAACTTCAGAAGCGATTCGGATACGACCCTGGCTGACTGTTATAGGGGAGCCGGGAGACGAGCATTTGCTGGAGAAGAAGACAGTTCGTGTTGATCTGCTGAATCTATCGTGTTTGTACTACAAGATGTCGAAGCTACAACAAATGTTGGATAAACGAGAGCGTGAAAAACAGAACGCCGACAGGCTGAAGTAGGGTGAGATGCTGGCCGAAAATGGAAGGAAGCGCGTCAACTATATCGTCTACGCATTGGGCTTAAAGGGACGGGTTAAAGGCAAGGTACTGGTCCCGTATCGCGAAGGGGATGGAACGTTTCCGATTTACTCGGAAGATCTTCAACGCAAGAACGTTAGCGACAAGATCCAGAAGGAGGAAAACAAAGTTGCTGGTGTATCCGATATTGCGAAAGCTGTTAGCCTAATCCGTGCGGGTGGTCATCGTTGGCGGTTGAAGGAATACGAAACAGGGCAGAAAAACATCTTCAAGCGCGAGCATATACGGATTCATGAAGTTTAGGCGAGCTTCTGGTGATCACAGCCGCTCCACTCCCTTGCTTCTCGACTCCGGTTTGACAACTCGCTCAGGTCGCCAGACGGGGCGTGACCCCGAAGGTCAGGAGCGCTCGCACGAGCAGGCCGCGCCTGAGGCAAGCAAGCCCACGATTCAAAGTGGATCGTCGCCCCGGATTAGGCTCGGTGTATCCTCCATTGAAAAATGACTGGACAGTAGATATATGATTGTGTATATTCGGGACGGTTCTTTGAAAACATGGTTAATGGGAAATGGCTGATGGGACGCGAAGGAGACGACCGTTGCGAAGCCACGAATGACCCGGCCTTCGCTGAAGCTACGGCAGGCAAGCGCGAATCAGGCACGGATGGCACGAAGGACGACGGTCGTGCGGAAGCCCGACCCTCCGAGCGGAAACGGTGGCCCCGACGTCGGAGTCGGGGTAAACTCGCCGGACGACCGGTCCGTGCCCACCGTGCGCGGCAAGGGCGACAGCAGCACGCAAGAAAGTGAAAATTGCAAAACGAAGCCAATTTTTCGGAGTGTTAGAGGATTTGGATGATATTGAGGGACAAGATGTTAGAGTGGCAAGTGGGACAAATTGTCACTTGGCTTCGTTTTGTCAAAAATGGCTTCGTTTGGGGCACCGGGGAGGGTGTTGGGGCGGGGTTATGTTGACGAATGGCTTGCCGGACGCGGGTGGAGCCTGGGGACGACGTGGTTGCGTCTTGAAGACTCGGCTTGCGGCCTACAACGGCGCGGCTCACCGGGAGGTTCGCCCTCCCATTTGACTGCGCGTACGCCCCTCACCTTGATCCTCTCCCCCGAGGGGAGAGGAGAACGCCCTCCTACCAGGCTGCGCCCTACGGGTCGTATGCCTCGAGATTATTCAGGGGAAGGAGATGCGTTTGACGAAAGGCAACGCAGGGGCGTAAAATGCCGACGACGGGAAGAAGCAGTATGGAAGTCGACGGGAAAAACTCTTCGCAATCGGCGTGGTTGATGGTCCAGACGGGCTTGTCCCTGTCGGTGACGGGCGCGATGGCGGTGGGTTTGCGGTCGCTGCCGGAGGTGGCACATGAGTGATCCACTGATTAACCGCCATGAGCAGGAGAAGCTATTACAGTGGGTGCGCGCGACGATGGAGGCGGCGGTGCGTGGCGAGCCACTGATGGAAATCTCCGACGCGGAACTTTCGGATCGTCTGCGCGCGCCGCATGGTGTTTTTGTGACGCTGAAAAAGGGCGGGGAACTGCGCGGGTGCATCGGCAAGATGGATTTCGAGCGACCGCTGTGGTCGAATGCGCTCGCCGCCGCGATCGCTTCGGCGTTGGAAGACCCGAGGTTCCCACCGGTGAAATCGTCCGAGCTTGGCGACATCTCGGTTGAGATTTCGATTTTGAACCCGCCGGAGGATTTGCCGCGACCCGAGATGTTCGACGTCACGCGGCATGGGATCATCGTGGAGAAAGGCTGGCGCCGCGCGCTGCTGTTGCCGAAGGTCGCGACCGAGCAGGGCTGGGACGCGACGAAGACGCTGGAGATGGTGTGTTGGAAGGCGGGCCTTCCGTCGGACGCGTGGCGCGATCCGTCGGCCCGACTGCAGGTTTTCACCGCATTTGATTTTGGCGAGGCAAAGCCTGGCGGTCCACTCGCATAAGCATTGATCGCGCGGGCGGGACATGGTGTTGCCGCCATGGGAGTTTGTTCGGTTAGAAACCGTGCCCGACGGTGACGGACAAACAATTCGCCGAGATCACGATCGAGATCAGTCACGCCACGCCCGACGGCCTGCGCAATTACCTGCCGGCCGTTGTCATCCCGCGTTCAACGGGCCAGCGGACCCAGTAGCTTCCGAAAGCGTTGTCCGTCTTCCCTCATCGCCACGTTGTTGAACATGCAGTAGATCGGTTGCCGGCTGTCAGTGATCACGTGGAGGCGTTCCAGTTCCTCGGTCGAATGGCGGTGATGCGGTCCTGTGGCGCCGTGGAGACGGAAATAGCGGATGGCGCCGACGGGGATTGGCTTGGCCTGAAGCGGGTCGACCACGGGGATCAAATCGAGTTCCCGGCACAACGACGTGATGAGCGCCGCATCCCAGTTTCCACGAGGTTCCCAGCCCATGTGAAATTTGCCGCGTTTCGCTCGCTCGAAGAAGCGACGCAAGTTCGCGATGTTCTCTTTCGTCGGGCGAAAACTTTGCGGGCACTGGAACAGAACCAATGCCACGCCAAGCGCCCTGGCCACGGCGAACGTTTCATCCCAAGCCCAGCGAATCGTCGGGTTGAACCCGAAATGGCCGCAATATTCGCGGTCACGCGGGTCCAGGCGCGTGCGGCGGTACGTGGGACTGGTCGCGCAATGAGTGATGACCTGCCAGGCTTTCAGCGAGAATTCAAAATCGGGCGGCGCCGTGGCACGCCAGCGCGCGGCGGTCTCGACCTTCGGAAGTTGATAGAAGCTCGAATCCACTTCCACGCAGGAAAACGCATGGAAGTATTTCTCCTGCGCCATCGCGAAACCGCAACAACCGACCCTCACATTCGGACGCCTGGTTGGCACGGCGACGGATGCTAGCAGGAATGTTCGGACTTGCAAAGCCCCCGTGCTGGCGGCATCTTGTACGAAGGTAATTTCGATATGACTACGGAGCCAGTGAAGACGGTGACCGATGAGGGGGCGGTGACCGCCAGCGACATCGTGTTTGACTGTCCCGCTTGCGGGAAGAGTCTGGTCGTGGATCAAGCGGCGGAGGGCATGATCGTTGACTGCCCGCAGTGTCGCACCAACGTGATTGTCCCGCCGAAATCAACCAAAGCGGCGGCCTCATCGTCATTGAAGAAGGAAGAATCCAAAGCCAGTGAGCCAACGAAATCGGCTCCCTCGGATGCGGCGGAAGATTCCTTGCAGAAACGTCTATCGGTGCTGGCCGGCCAACTCAAGGAAATCCAGGCGCAACGCACCGAAGTCACCGGCCGGATTGCCGCGCGCCTGAACGACGTCAACCGCGATCTGGTGATCATCGCGCGCCTGGAGACTTCCCAGCAGCAGATCTTCAGCGAGTGGAACCAGTTGGTTGGAAAAATCTCCTCGGGCCGAGCGATCGCGGAATCCGATGCGGCAAAACCCGTCGTGATCGGCGCGAGCGTCAACCCTAGTGACCGGACGCGCGTCTCATTCCGCCAGTAACGCTCAGTTTGTCAGGGGTGTCAGCGCGGGTTCTCGCGGCAGAGCCGCCGGTGAGACCGGTGCCGTCAAACTCTTCACCAACACCTTCGAATTGCGGCCGCTTTGCTCGTATTTCTCGCGACGCGCGGGCGGCAGGTCTTCGGTTGTCCCCTCCGTGTATCCCAGTTTGTGCTGGAAAAAGGTGAACGTCTGCGTCGACAGGCAGAAGATCCGCTCCGCGCCCTGCTCGCGCGCGAGGTTCTCGACGAACAACGCCAGCTTGGTGCCGATGCCCCGATTCTCATGAGCGGGGCTGACGGCCAGGCTCGCCAGTTCGGCCATTTTCTGCTCCGGGTGCGGGTGAAGCGCGATCAGGCCGACGATGTTGTTGTCGATCTCGAAGACAAAATACTCGCCGATGTGTTTGTCGAGGCTGCTGCGCGTCCGCTTGATGAGTTGCTCTTCCTGGATCGACGGCTTGATGAGCGCCATGATGTGGCGAAGGTCCTTGCGCATCGCTTTGCGGATCGCCTGATATTCGTCCGTATAAATCAACGTCCCGATACCCTCGTTCGAGAACACCTCGGCCAGCAGACCTTCGTCCACCTGGCCGCTGATGATGTGCACGCGCGGGACGCCGCTTTGGCTGGCCTGGAGCGCATGCTGCGCCTTGGACATCATTTCGGGCACAAACTTGTCCGCGAAATTCTTCAGCGCCGCTTCCAGTTCCTTGACCGATATTTGTGGCACGACCTTGCCGTCGATTTCGAGGCCGTTCCCGCTGCCGATGAACATCAGCTTGACCGCGCCGAGCTCGCGGGCCATTTCGACCGCGACCGCGTCCGAATTCAGGCGGTAGGTGTGACCGTTTCCGTCGAATCCGAGCGGAGGGATGACGGGCACAATGCCCTTGTCGAGCAGCGTGCGCAGCATCTCGATATCCACCTGATGGACCTTGCCCGTGTGCTGGTGGTCGATGCCTTTGATGATGCCGAGCGGCACGGCTTCGACAGCGTTGGTCTGCGCGGCGCGAATGTCGTTGAGTTTCAAGCCTTCGAGAATCTCGTGCGTGACGTTCGTGGCCGCCGTGATGGCGATGCCGAGCGTGGCCGCATCCGTCACACCGGCGCCGTCGTAATTGGAAATCGGCTCCTGAAGGCGTTCCGACAATATCTTGATCTGGTGGCCGGCTCCGTGGACGAGCACGATGCGGATGTTCAGGCTGCGCAACACCGCGACATCAAGCAGCAGGTTGCCGAAATTTTCATCCGCCACCACCGCGCCGTCGATGGCGATGATGAACACCCGGTCCCGAAACTGCGGGACGTAATGCAGGATTTCACGAAGATCGGTCGGTTTCATTTGTGCCTGTGCAACTTATACGCACCATACGCGACTTTTTCAACTGGTGATTTGCGACCGTGAGGAATGTGTCGCGGGGAATCGCAACCATCCAGCAGCAAATTGTTGCGATGTTCTTGCCATGATTGAATTTGACCGCAAATCCGTTTGCTGGTATGCACTGCCTTCACAGCAAGACCCGCGTTCGCGGGAACGACGAAACTCAACCATTTGGAGGACTTATGAGCATGACCAAGATCACGTACGCGCTATTCTCACTATCACTGGCAGTCGTGGCTGCATCGGTTGCTCGCGCGCAGTCTGCCGCGTCCACACCGAACAACACGGGCCCGTATCACGTCTCGCAGACCTTTCACGTCGGAGGCGAAGGCGGCTGGGATTATCTGACCGTCGATCCCGAGCACAAGCTCTTGTACGTCCCGCGCTCGTCGCACACGATGGTTCTCGATGCCGCCACCGGCAAGACCGTTGCCGACATCCCCGGCCAGAAACGCAACCACGGCGTGGCCATCGCGCCCAGCGCCAGCCGCGGCTTCATCACCGATGGCCAGGATGGTTCCGTCACGGTATTCGACCTGAAGACCTACGCGGTGCTCGGCAAGGTCAAAGCGGCTGACGACGCCGACGGCGTCATCTACGACGCGGCCAGCGGCAAGGTGCTGGTGGCCTGCGGGGACGCCGGTGTGGTGGTCCCGATTTCGGCAGACGTGGATCTCAAGACGGGCAAGGCGGACGCGGCGGTTGACCTGGGCGGCAAACCCGAGTTTCTCGCTGCCGACGGCCAGGGCAAGGCGTTCATCAATCTCGAAGACAAGGACCAGATCGCGGTGGTGGACACCAAGACGATGAAAGTCGTCAACAAATGGCCCGTCAGTCCCGGCGGTTCGCCCGTCGGCATGGCCATGGATACCGCGCATCGCCGCCTGTTCATCGGTTGCCGCAAACCGCAGAAGCTGATCGTCATGAACGCCGATGACGGCAAAGTTTTGGCCGACCTCCCGATTGGCGCCGGCGTCGATGCCACGGCATTCGCCAATGGCGATGCTTTTGTCAGTTGCGGCGACGGCACGCTCGCCGTGGCCCGCGAGACCGCGCCCGGCAAATTCGAGATCGTCCAGACTGTTCAAACGCTGCGGGGCGCGCGCACCATGGGTATCGATCCATCAACCCGTACCATCTATCTTCCCACGGCGGAATTCGGTCCCCCGGTCGAAGGCCAACGTCGACCTCCGGCCAAACCCGGCACCTTCATGGTCGTGGTGGTAAGCCCCACGGGGAAGTAACGAAACTGCATAGCTGCGGTAGTCATCCGTCTGGTCCTGAAGTGCGATGGCCGGCGGGACATTTGCATTGCGCAGTCGACCAGTGGGTGACAGTATTGCGTAAGTCATGAATACGAGCCGTTTCATCGGCGCGGTCGTGATATTTCTTTGTGCCTTATCCCAGGGAACGGCACAGGAGCGCGCATCAGACAATCCGTATCCTTTGCTTGTACGTTTTTTGGGAAATCACCGAGCATTCAGTGCGACGCTTGTTTCCGTTGTTCAGTCAGAGGACGGCATGGTGATGGAAGGTGGGAGTTATCAATACACTTATCTGAACGGCAACGTTCGAATCGAATCGGCTTTTTCGTCGCAGTGGTCAGCACTGTTTGCCATCTCGCCTCCTGACACCAACGCGATCAAGCGTGCTGGACTGGATTTGATCGTGGAGGTGTTCGCACCTGATAGGAAGAAACTCTGCCTTATCTTCCCCAACGCGCGGGCCTACTGCGAAACGGAGATCCCCGCTGAGATTCATCCGCCGAAGGAAGGTGACCTGAAGATAGATCGCGTCCCGGACGGCTCGGAGATCATAGATGGTCACCCTTGCGCCCGAACCAAGGTGACAATACACGAAACGAAGCCAACCCCCGGAACCGAGGAGAAAGTCACTGCGGTGTTATGGGCAGCACAGGACCTGGATGGCTTCCCAGTGAAGATTAAAGCACGCTTGGAAACCCCCATGGGTGTGTTCACATCCACTGAAGCTTTCACCGACATCAAGCTGGTGACTCCCGATAGTTCACTTTTTCATCCACCGCCCCACCTGAAGATCTATCGAAGCATGGACGAGTTCTCCGAAGCCATACAGAACGCGACGGCTACCGGTGAAGAGCGGACCCGGCGATTCTGGGCCGCCGTGGAAAAGGGCGATGTGGTTCAATTGGAGTCCTTTTCGAAAAAGGATCCAGAGCTGCTTCGGGCGCTCGCGAAGGACGATCAAACCCCGTTGCACGTTGCCGCCCGGGTAGGGCAGAAGGAGGTAGTCCAGTGGTTGGTTAACAAGAAGGCGGATGTGAATGCCCGAGACGGACGGAAATCCACCCCGCTACACGAGGCTGCTGTAGGAAATTCAGCCGCCGTTATTGATATCCTGCTGAAGGCAGGGGCGAAACTTGAAGCCTTGGACAATGATGGTCACACGCCTCTGCTTGTCGCGGCATCGAAGGGATCAAAGGAAACCGTTGAAGCCTTGTTACGGGCCGGGGCGAACGTCAGCCCGAGCGACACGCAGGGGATGACATCACTTCATCTCGCAGCCGCTCGCGGGGAAAAAGATATTGTCACAATTCTGGTCTCTCATAAGGCCGATGTAAACGCCAAGAACAAACAAGGTCTGACTCCCTTGTGGGAAGCTGTTTTACAGGGCTACGAAGGTGTAGTGGAAGTTCTCACAGCAGGCGGAGCCAACATCAATCAGATCGGGGTTGATGGACAAACACCTTTGCTCTGGGCCGTCGGAAACGACAGGAAGGCAATGGCGGGCACGCTTGTGGCCTGCAAGGCCGACGCGGCCACGAAGGACGCATCCGGACAACCGATATTCCTCATTGCATTCCGCAACGGCAATTTGGAACTTGCTCGAAAACTTGTGGCAGAGCCGACGGACGTGAACCTCAAAGGACGTGGAGGCTTCACGGCAGCGCATCTGGCGGCGGCTCACGATTGGGTGGATGTCTTGAAAATCCTGATCGCTCGGAAGGCCGACATTGGTGCGGTGGACGATTTCGGTACCCGTCGTCCGTTACACTTGGCCATTGAAAGGGGCTCCCAATCAGCGGCTGAGTTCCTCGCGCACGTCGATCCGGATCTGGAGGCACGAGACGCTCATGGAAGGACTCCATTGCAGATGGCCGCTGAGAAGGGCTGGACGAATGTTGTGGAGGCGTTGTTGACTGAAGGCGCCGAGCCGTGTGCCCGCACCGGTGACAGGATGACTCCGGCGATGCTTGCGGAGAGAGCCGGTCATCAGGAAATCGCGATTAAACTCAAGCAACAGGAAGAGCAATGCGATAATACAGTGCGCAAACTCGAAGATTCTCTTCACGCCGCCGATACTTCGGAACTGAAAACCCTGCTGGAAGCCCGCCCGCATTTGATCAATCATCGAAACCAACAAGGCCAGTCACTTGTTCAGCAGGCGGTTCTGGCCGGCAGCGCATCTGCGGTTGGGTTGCTTCTGGCGCAGGGGACGAATTGGGCTCTGAATCGGGAGCCCAACCATATTCTGAACGATGCAGCACGTCGTGGGGACAGTCAGATCGTCGAGCTATTGTTGGCACATGGAGCACCACGCAGACGTCAACGAGGGGGATGGCAGGCTCTTGCACGTGGCTGCTGATACATGTAACACCGGAATAGTGGTTGTGCTCTTGGAGCACGGCGCCCGTGTTGCCGGGGACGACTATGCACGAGGACCAGCCTATACCAAGGACTGCGCCAACGTAATGGCTGATTTGATTAGACCCTATCGTGTTGCGCAGTCGGCACGGTTGATTTTCGAAGCGGCCGGCGCAGGAGACGTTGAAACAACACGGAAACTTTTGTCTGCCGATACTGGTCTCATCAGCGCCACCAACCAGGATGGAGCAAATCCATTGTTCTCGGCCGCTCAGTCTGGGCGGCAAGAAGTCGCAGAACTGCTTTTGGCGAGCGGGGCTAATGTAAACGCCACAGCAAGGCCGAGCACCACGCCACTTTTTGTCGCTGTAGCCGGGCCGCACGAAAAACTGGTTGAACTGCTGTTGGCGCATGGTGCATTCGTCGACGCGAAAGACAGTGACAATTGCACGCCATTACGCCTCGCTGCGATGGGCCCTTTTGCTGACAGGAACTATACACAAATCGTGCGAATGCTGCTGGCGAAGAATGCCAATCCCAATATTGCGGATAAGTGGGGTTGGACCCCATTACATTGCGCAGCTAGAATGGGCCACACGGATGTAGTGCAAGCCCTCCTGGCATACAAGGCGGCCCTCGAACTCAAAACGAAAGAGGGTTATACGGCGCTATATCTTGCGGCGATGTATGGGCACGGCGAAATCGTCGACGTTCTTGTACACGGCGGCGCTGAAATCAACGTGAAGGACAAGCACGATTCAACGCCTTTGCACGATGCAGCCGCCGGAGGACACGCCGGCTCGGTAAAGGCTCTCGTGACGAGCGGGGCTGCCGTCAATGTCACCAACGGGACTGGAGCTACACCGCTCCACGCGGCAACAACCAAGGAAGTCGCCGACATTCTCATCGCGAACGGAGCCAAAATCGGCACGTGCGATGCCCATGGCTTTACTCCTTTGCACTCCGCCGTCTCTGCAAATCGCATTGGAGTTATCCAGGTCCTTCTTGCGAACAATGCAAATCCCAACTCGAGGGAAAAGACCGGAAAGACCCCGCTGCACTTCGCAGCAAGCGAAGAGGCGGTGGATTTGCTCTTGGCGCATGGCGCAGATATCAACGCTGTTGCTGCCGACGGGTTGACCCCCATTGATGAGGCTAGGCATGCTAACAGGATCGACATCGCTACCTACATGCACCAGCAATCTCTGGTGAATGCGAAGGCACACGGGAATTAGACGTGTGTTTCACCCCGCCGCCGTTCATACTCCACAAACGACCACTCTGTTCGATCTTCCCTTGCGGTTTCGGTCCATGCGTTTCGGTCGTAGGCGGGGAACGTTGTGTCGCGGGGGACGTGGCGGTGCGGCGTGTCAGCCGTCGCGGTGTGAGCGCGGGTGAGGCTGCGTCTCGTCGGCCTTGGGGTCGGCTTGGGCCGGGGGAGTCGACGGATTGAAGAAGAGGGTCTCGGTCTTGACCTCGGTGTGGCGTGGCTTCAGTTGGACGGGTTGGGCCAGGGCTGTGCGCTCGCGTCCGAAGAGGATTGTCTTGAAGGTTTTTACCAGGACGTACATGTCGAGGAAGAACGACATGTGCTTGATGTAGTAGAGGTCGAATTGAAGTTTGCGTCGTGATTCCTCGATGCTGGCGGCGTAGGGATACATGACCTGAGCCCAACCCGTGATGCCGGGCGGGACGAGCAATCGTTCGGCGTAGAACGGAATTTTTTCCGAGAGCTTGCGAATGAAGATTTCGCGTTCGGGACGCGGGCCGACCAGGCTCATGTCGCCGCGCAAGACGTTGAGAAGCTGCGGAATCTCGTCGATGCGGAATTTCCGGAGCCACTTGCCTGCGCGGGTGATGCGCGGGTCGTTCTCGGTGGCCCAGACGGGGCCGGTTACGCGCTCGGCGTCCACGCGCATCGTGCGGAATTTGAACAGCATGAACGGGACGCTCTCGCGGCCAAGGCGCTCCTGCTTGAAGAGGATCGGGCCGGGTGAATCCAGTTTGACCAGAACCACGGCGATGGCGGCGAGCGGGGCGGTGATCAACAGCCCGGCCAACGCCACCAGCATGTCCGTCAAGCGTTTGAGGCGGCGGATGTGGATCCGCGAGTTGTTCATCGACGCCATGAACAGCCATTCATCGTTGATGTGGTCGAGAGGAATCTCCTGGGCGAGTTCCTCGCTGAGCGCGACGAAATCCACCAACTCGATGCCGCGATAGCGGAAGGGGCGCAGTTGGCGCAACAGGATGGGCTCCGATTCCTGTCCAGCCGCCAGGACCAGGCGTTCGACGTCATACAGGTCGACGAATCGTTCCAGCGTGTCGAGGGTTCCGAGGACGGGATATTCGTCAAAGAACCTGCCAATGCGGTCCCGGTCGTTGCCACAATGGATCAAACCGAGGATGCGAAGATTGGCGTGGGCGTGCTGGCCGATCAACTCGATGGCCTTGCGGGCTTCGCTGGTTGTGCCGATGATCAGACAGCGTTGCGCCATGAACCCGTGGCGGCTGGCCGCCACGTACAGCATGCGCATGGAGACAACGGCCACGAACACGAACGCCGCGAACCCGAGAAAAATGCCGCGGCCGATCTCAATCGAGAACGTCGCGTAAAAGAAGCCCGTGATGAGCACGGCGCCGACGGCGACAGAAATCACGGTTGCCGCGACCGTTTTGCCAAGGCTCTGCAGGCGCTCGGATTCGTATAGGCCGCCAATGTAAAAGGCGAGGACGAACACGCCCCAGGAGATCAGGATGGCTGACTGGCGAGCCTGGAGATACTCGATGCCGCTGGTCCAGCCCAGCCGCAGCATGACGGCCGCGACCATGGCGAGGGCGGTGCAAACAGCGTCGCCAGCAGCCAGTAAAAGCTTTTTACGCGGTAATCGGCTGGACCGGGATACAATCATGGCGGACTATTTACGTGAAGCGCTTCCACGAGGATGTTTCTGGCGACTTGGCCAACCACGGTGTTTCTTCGCATACACAGTTACTCAGCAAAAATCGAGCCGCCTTTACACAAGACAAGTCCACTGTTAGCTGCTATATTTCAAGCACTTCGGAATGAATCGCGATCTATTGGCGCTGTCCGGTCAGTACTTTGACCTCTTGGTCATTGGCGGCGGTATCTTTGGAGCCGCCGTCGCCCGCGACGCAGCCCTGCGGGGACTGCGCGTGGCGCTCATCGAGAAATCGGATTTTGCCAGCGGAACTTCGAGTCGCACGTCCAAATTGATTCACGGCGGCTTCCGCTATCTCCAACAACGTGATTTCCGTCTCGTGTTTGAGTCGTGCCGTGAACGACACATTTTGCAGCAAACTGCTCCCCATCTCGTGCGGCCGCTCCCGTTTTTGTTCCCGATCTACGAGGGCGGAGAGATTTCGCTCACAACGCTGCGACTCGGCATGAGCCTGTATGATTGGCTGGCGCTTCGCCGCAATGTCGCCCCGCACCAAACACTTTCCGTCGAGCGGACCCTGATGAACGAGCCCTCGCTGTCACGCAAGGGCCTGCGGGGTGCCGTGGCCTTTTACGATTGCCAGGAGGACGACGCTCGTTTCTGCATCGACCATATCCTCCACGTCTCCGAATTGGGAGCCTCGTGTATCAACTACTGCTCGCTGACCGGCCTCATTACCCGCGAGGACCGGATCGTGGCGGCGCGCGTGCGGGATGAAGTGGGCTTGTGCACGTTTGAAATCTCCGCCCGGGTATTCGTCAATGCGACGGGACCGTGGGTGGAACAGGTGTGCGGGCTGACGCCGTTCGACGCCGGAGCGGTGCGCCTCAGCCCGGCCAAGGGCGTTCATCTGGTCGTGCCGCGGCTCACGCGGCAACACGCCATCGCGTTTCAGGCCCGGAGCGATCATCGCATCCTGTTTGTGATTCCGTGGGGCGACTACTCGTTGCTGGGCACAACCGACACCAATTTCGGTGGTGATCCCGCCCAAGCGCGAGTCGAGCAGGCGGAGATCGATTATCTGTCGGCGGAAGCGCGGGCGATTTTCCCCGATGCGCCACTTTCCGATTCGGATGTGATTACCACAACGGTCGGCGTGCGTTCGGTTGCCGCGTCGGCGCTGGCGTCGCCGTCAGCGCGTTCCCGCGAACACCGCGTGGTGCGAACGGGGCGCAATCTTTTGAGCATCATTGGAGGTAAGTACACCACCCATCGGGTCATCGCGCAGCAAACCGTTGACGCAACCTATGGGCTTCTCGGTGTGGCGGCCCCGCCGTGTCGCACTGCGGAGGTTCTCGTGCCGAATCGCCGGCCCGCGGCCGCCGGGGAGAAAATATCCGAGGCTCCGAAGGTACACGCCAGCGACATTATCCACGCCTGCCAACAGGAGATGGTCGTAACGCTCGAGGACGTCATGCGGCGGCGCACGCCTCTGGCGCTGAGCCGGGCGGGCGGTCCGGAAGTCGCCTCGACGGTGGCGCATCTGATGGCGCCGCTGATGAATTGGAGCTCCGATGAAGAGCGCTCCCAGTTCGAGCGCTACGTGGAAGAATGGAAGCGTAGCCTGCCGTGACGACACAGCCCTTGATTATCGCGCACCGCGGCTTCAGCGGTCGCTATCCGGAAAACACACTGGCCTCCGTGCAGGCCGCCCTCCAGCTTGGCGTTGATTTTGTGGAGATCGACGTGCAGGAAACGGCGGACAGTGAGTTGATTGTCTTTCACGATTACGGGCTTCGACGGCTCTGTGGCGTACGCGGCCGGGTCCGCGACAAGACGCTGGCGAAAATCCGCCGGCTGAATCCCCAGGTGCCGACGTTGCGGCAGGTCTTGCATGCCTGTCGGGGAAAGGCCCGGGTGCTCATTGAAATCAAGCGGGCCGATCCATGCAAGGTGGCCGCGGTGGTCAGCGAGACGCGCATGGAGAACAACGTGATTGTGTTTTCGTTGTCGATCCGGCGGATGAAAGAGATCGCGGCGGCGAACCCACGGATTCCGCGGTTTGGGTTAGTGGCGCGGCGTTTGCCCTTGGCCGTGGCGCGTCTCGAGACGGTCGGTATCGAGGGTATCGGATTGAGTCGGCGGCTTGTCCGTTCGCAGCGCGTTGTGCGACGGATTCACAAACGGGGCTGGAAACTTTTTGTGTGGACAGTCAACCGCGAAGCCGAGATGAACAAGCTGTCAGGTTGGGGCGTCGATGGCCTCATTACGAACCATCCTGACATTGCAAAGGAATGTAACCAGAACTTCGGACAATAACCCTCACGCTGACCCTCTCCCTTACACAGCAAGGGAGAGGGGAGTCTCCTCTCCCCTCCGGGGGTAGAGGATTAAGGTGAGGGGGATTCGTGGCTAAATCTTGTCTTGCGGAGCGGTGAGCTTCCGCTATGCTTTGACCGTATGCTGCAGATCATTTTCAACCCCGTAAGCGCCAAAGAACTGGCGGCGCTGCCGCGCAAGCTCCAGCTGGAAATCATCGATGGCTTCCAGTTGTTCCCGCACGATTTCGAGAAGGACGACGAGAAATTTGGGCAACTCACTCGCGCCGGGAAGAAGATTTATCGGTACCGCGTGAAGGATTACCGGATCTACTTCGAGCGCAATGGCGACATCATCAACGTGCGCTGCATTCTCAGCAAGAATACGCTGAAGGACTTCTTCTTTCGCAGCAAACTCCCGATTTCCGAGGACCAGCTTCTTCAAGAGAATCCGAAATTCTGGCAGTTGCTCGAGTCGAGCGCGGAGAAGTAGCGGTTGTGGAATCCGAACAAAACAGCAAGATGACGGGGCTGATGGCTTCCCTCCCACTCCTTTTGGGTTGCACCGGCTTGTGTTTTTGTGCCATCTATCAGCTACAGCGTACCGGCTGTTTTCTTCATTCATTCTATTCGTTCGACCGGTTCATCCAGCATCATCTCGATGGCGTTGGCGGCTCCGCTTCTCTTGCGGGGATACTCGGTGCGTTGCTGGGCTTGGTGATTCTTCGCATTCGAGGCCGAAGTCAGATTGTCACCTATGGGACAGTTTCTTCAATTCTCGCAGTACTGTGGTCAGTGTTTGGCTTGTCGCTTTAGGGTAACTATTTCCTAACCGAATCACAGCCCGCTCAAAGACGAACGCGACTCGCCCGCCGAAGCACCAGAAGCAGCGGTGATTCACGCCTTCAGTGCCGCTGTAAACCTCGGCACAGTCTCAAACAAATCACCCACAATAGGCACAACCTTGGGCCGGGCGCGGCGTTTGTTCAACGTCATCAGGGGCGCATCGGCGTCCTTGTTGAAGGCGATGATGGTGGCTTGTTCGCCGATGTAATCGACGTGTTGCGGCGCGCCGCTGACGCCGATGGAGATGATGAGCTTCGGGTTGACGGCGGTGCCGGTCTGGCCGATCTGTTGCTCGAAGGTAAGCAGCTTCAATTCCTCGACGACTTTACGGGTGCCACCGAGCATGACGTTCTTCACCCCAATTTCCTCGAGGCGTTTCTTGAGCGGCAGGATCACCAAATCGAAATTCTCCCGATTGCGCACGGCGTAGCCGACATCAATGATGAACTCGGCATCGGCAATGGATTTCACGCCACTGTCGTCGTGCGTGGCTCGTAGCGCTTGGGCCAGTTCGTCGGTTGCGGCATCGTATTCAAACTCCAGTGGAACCAGAAACACATGCTTCTCGCTCTCCGCTCTTCCCTTTCCTCTCTCCGCTTCACCCGCCACGGTCATAGCCAGCGGATGCTCGGCGATTTGTCCGATGGTCGCGACGCGTTGGACCTTGCCGCCGAAGGCCGGGGAGACGAGATCGACGCTGCCATTGCGGGAAACGGCCTCGACCACGTTGTAGCGGGCTTGCACACGCGGGAACGTCCGGGCGAATTGCGCAAGAAGTTCGTTGGCCCACGTGCCGGAAGCCAGCACAGCGGGCAACAGATCCTTCCATATGGTTTGCAGCGCCGCGAGTAGGGCGGATGAAGTGGAATTTTGCAGATGTTCAGAACTGACGAAGTAAATGGAATCAGCGTTTACGCGGGCGGCGACCGAGCGGACGGATGCTTCGTCAAAGCAGCCGAGCATCAATACGTGAAAGGGCAGAGACAGCACGGCGGCCGTCGCGGCAGCGGTTTCGACGCCGTCAAGTTTATCGGGCGTGGCGACGAACACGGCTGCGTTACGCCCCGGGAGTTTGTCCGGGGTGATTGACTCGATTTTGCCCGAGAACGAGCCGCTGCCCCGTGTCATTGTTTCAACACGCGCGATCTTCCGCACCAAGGCAGCAACGGCTTCGGGCGTTGTTTCCATGCCCTCTGCGACGGTTGGTTTCCCGGGTAATCGGTAGCGCAGATCAAACTGCGGACCAGTCGCGAGTTGTGCGGCATCGACGACTTCGAGGGGCTTGGTCAATGCGTCGAGATAATCATCGACGCTGAACTCGAGGTCGGTCGAGGAATCGGCCATGGCGAGGACGACAGGGCCATCGGTGGCGATCGAAACATCGAGTTTTTGCAGGCTAAGTTTTGTTTGATCGCCGGCAATGATGAAGCCCTTGACGTTGGAAAAATGCGCCTGGCCGAGATTGCCCGCGAGAACGGCGGCGAGAACGGCGTCGCCACACAAGACGAGGTCGCAGGGTAATTGCTTCTGGCCGGCGAGATCGGCAATAAGCCGCGCGGCATCGTGCGGGCTGTCGAGAAGATCGTCAGTTTTGATCAAGGCAGCGTTGTCGGCGCCAAGCGCGAGGGCACGGAGCAATGATTCCGTGGCGAATTGTGGAGCGGCGGCGATCGCGGTGACCGTGACGTTGTCGGAAGCGGATTTCAATTCGATGGCGTGTTGGAGTGCCGAGCGACTGGCCGCGTCGATGTCAAAATGCGTTTCCAACAACTCGCCGTTGATGACGCGAGGTCGCGGCGAGAGAACGGGCGCGATGTTCAACACGACCAGCACGTGCAGCGGGTGCGTCACGCGGTGGGCGGGGCGGGCGCGGTGTTCGGTTTCGCGGCCTTCGTGCGCTTGCAGCGATAATTGCGCGACTCGGATGTCGGGCGGGTAGAGGCCTTGCTTGAGCAATGTGAGATCGCGCTCGAATTCTGACTGGAGCCGCTCGATCTCGCGTTTGGCGTAGTCGAGATAGGCCTGGCAGGATTGTTCTGCAAATGTGCGATGAGAGGCATCGGTGTCCGCGCAATTCTGTTTGAGCCACTTGGTGCGCCAAAGGGCGGAGTCCACCACTTTTAGGTAACCCGCGATCTCGGCGAGCTTGAACATGATGGGCTGGAAATTCGCATTCTGCCAGGTTTGCGCGCCGAAGGTGTCGGCAGCGCGGCGCAACGTGCGGAGGAAGGTAACCCGGGCTGCTTCCAGCGGATCGGCTGGCAGCTCGCCCTCCAGTTTTGCCTGCGGTAGTACGTGGTCGAGCAAGTCGCGGAGGATGAGGAAGCGTTGGACTTCGTTGGTGCCTTCGTAGATGTTCAGGACGCGGGCGTCGCGGCGATGCTTTTCCAATTCGTGCATCTGGGTACTACCTTCGATGCCCATGATCTTTTCGGCAGCACGGATGGTGCGATGGAGGGCTTCGCTGGCGTAATATTTGCCGATGGCGGACTCGGTGCGGACGGATTTCGTGCCGTGATGATCGGCGCGGCCAATGAGTTCATAGGCAAGCGACTCGGTGGCGTATAACTCGGTGGCCATGCCGCCGAGGATTTGCAGGGCCCATTCTTCCTTGTCGAGTTTGTGGTCGAGAATGAACGCGCGGGTTTGTTCGACGATTTTCGCCATCATCGACACGGCGCTGACACAGAGGCCGAGGCGGCCGACATTGAGGGTCTCGAGCGCATTGACCTGGCCGCGGCCTTCGATGCCGATGACGTTTTCGCGCGGGACGCGGACGCTGGTGAGGCCGAGTTCGTTGGTCGGCGAGCCGCGCTGGCCCATTTTCTCCTCGTCTTTGCCAACGACAAGCCCTTCGGCGTGACGATCAACCATGAAACCGGTCGGACCTTCCTTCGTGCGGGCGTACAGACAGAAAACGCCGGCGACATGGCCGTTGGTGATCCACATCTTCGCGCCGTTGAGCTCGTAATACTCGTAGAACTCCTCGTCGCCGTCGCGGCGGATTTGCGCGATGTCGTGGATGGGGATGCGCTTGCCATTGTGTTGGTAGTAACGGAACTTCGTCGGGTCGTCGGTCTTGTAGTCGTACTCGCTATAATCAATCTTCGAGAGATCGACGGTCGCGGCGTCGATGATGTTTTTGCGGTCCGTGCCGAGCATGAAATATTTCGCGCCGTCGGCGTCGGTGAGGACCTCGACCCTTTTCAATTCGGCGCGGGTCTGAATTCCGCCGGAATCGGAGCCGGCGCTGGGTTCGGTCAGGGCGAACGCGCTGATCTGGCCGGCGGAGATGAGACGGAGAAAAAATTTGTGGGCCTCGGCGCGGCGGTCGAGTTCGGCAATGACGGCTTCGGCGCGGGGTTGGAGCGAATCGAGTGTGGCGAGCGACTTTTGAAGTTCGCTCTTGAACGCGACGAGGTCGGTACGCAGGCCGGCGCGGCCGGCATCCATGAAATGAGAGAGAAAATCGCTGGCGATGGCGCGGAGCATCGGTTTCTTGCCGATGTCAGTCTTCACTCTTTCGCCCAAGTCGGTGAAGACTTTCTTCACCTTGAGCGCTTCCGGTGATTCCAACATGCGAAGGATCCGCGAGATTTCCGATTTGAGATTGGAGAGGAGCGACGTGTTGGACAGAAACTCCTGCAGATCGGCTTTGGCGCGCGGCAGATCCTGGTTGAGGCCGAGTAGGATCGGCGTGGTGCCGATGCTCGAATGGGCCATGATCGTCAGCGCGTACGACGGGTCGGCGTAGCGCATCGAGAGTGGGCAGAGGATGTAGTAGTGCGCCTTGAGCAGGCCTTCGCCGCCGAATTCCTTCGGGATGTACATACGGGTGAAACCGCGGGCAATCATGTCGCGTACGTCGGGGAGCGGGACCATGTGCAGTTTCTCGACGAGGCGGTGATAGGGCAGGCCATCGAAACGGGCGTTCCAGAATTTCTCGGTGAAATATTTGTGGAGCTCGTTGAAATAGGCATTGAGCTCGGCGTCAGCGTGCAGCATTTCGGGCGTGAAGCGCCAGGAGTTGGCGTCGAATGGTTTTACGAGGAAATCGCCGTAGTCGTATTCCTGTTTCGTGTCGAGTGCTTCGCGGTAATTGAATGCGGGCGGGCGTTGGAGAGGTGCTTCGATGTAGCCATGTTCAAGAACGGATGCGCCAAGGCCGGTGGGATGGGGTATGGGCGTTGCGCCCGTGAACATTTTGGCGAGTTCGGCGTCGAGTTCGCTGGTGATGGGGAGGGGGCGAATGGCGGCTTGCGAGAAGGCGGAGAGTTTGGCGTTGACCTCCGGACCGACTTGGCGACGGAGTTCCTCGTTGTCGTAGAGCAGATACGCGAAGCTGACGCTGTCGCGATAGAATTTGGAGAGAACATCGTCTTCGCTGTAAGCGGTGCCGCCGAAGATCTGGCCGGCGTTGTAGGTGAGGCTGCCGGGATCAGGTCCGAGAGCCTCCGAAGCGAGCAGTTTGACCAGCGCGGGTTCCTTGTCGGCCTGTGGGAGCAACGCCTTCAGAAGATGGACCTGTGCTTCCATTTCGCTCAGGAGTTTTTTGACGGAGCCGAACTTGATGATGCCGTCATGCCCATCTTCGTCCTTAAAGAGCCCCGGGAATTGAACGCGGCTCGTGGCGTGCTGGTGGCAGCGTTCCAACAACATTTCGCCCGCGCCGAGCGCGATGGCGCAGAGGTCGGTGGCGGTTTGCTGCAGTGTCAGGGTTTGTTCCGGCACAAATTCTTTCCACACACTGCGGGCAGCCGTGAGGCCGATCCATGGGTGCTCCGCGAGTTCGGGTCGGGCGGCGACCTGTGCGGAGTAAATTCCGGAAACAAGCGCGGCCAGCGCCGGGTCGCGGCGGGCGAGTTCGCGCAGGATGATGTCCCGCGGCGGCGACGCGGCCTCGGCCAGGACGTGCAGGAAGTTCCTCTGTTCCTGCGCGAGCGGGTTGCCGTGTTCGAGGTCTTTGATGGCCTGTTTCGAAAAAAGCTTTTCGAGACGCGCCACCATGGCGATGCGCGTTTGGAGCGGTCGGTCGACGGGCGGCACGGGTGGCGGCGGGAGATGTTCCAGCAACTGGCGCGCGTCGGCCTCGGCCCAGAAGAATTTGCGGCGCTTGGCGTGGACGACGATGCGAGCGATCTGCTGGTCGATGCGCGGGTTCTTGATGTCGGCGGCGATGGGTTGCGCCTCAACGAGCAGATGCTGCAACCAGCGGGTACGGCCGGCGTCGACGTAGCGTGGCCCGGCGTAGACGGTTTCGGAGAATTCGTGGAGTTTGGCGGAGAGCGCGAGGACCTTGTCGGGCTTTGTGTTCAGAGCGAGACCAGTAATGTCGACTTCGCGGGGGAGACTTCTTGTGTTATCCGGCGCGGTGGACTTTTGCAGCGCGAGAAGTTTCGCATTGGCGATGGTTGGGGCGCTGTAAATCAGGCGCTGCTTGCGCTGACGGGTCCAATCAACGTCATTCGGGGCGGAGCGCCAGCAGGTTTCGCATTTGACGCAGTTTTCAAAATTGACGACGAGCTGCGACTGGCCGAGGTCGTCGGTGAGACATTCGTAGACCCTGGCGGGGCAAACGTGCCAGAGCGGGGACTCGGCGATCTTGGCGCGGTTCTCGAAGTTCTCGGGACGGAAGACCTTGATGTGCGAGTGATGCTCGGAGAAATAGCGGATGAGCGAAAGCTTTTCCTCCCACGGCTGCTCGATTCTCACAGCGTCGGGGTCAAGCTTCACGCGGTCACGGGTGAGTGCACGATATTTCTGGAAGAAGCCGGAGAGGAATTTCTCAGGTGAAGGGCGCGTGATAATGAGCCAGATGAGTTCGCAGATCCATTGGATCGGCATTAGCACGAGCAACAGTGCGGCGAAGACAGGGAAGGCGATGTGGTCGAACAAGCTCAAGCTATGTCTGGCGGAACGGATGGCCCGGGAAAGCTTGACGGGCAACGTTGTGTCATCGTTGCGATACAAGTGGTCGGCGGCGACGGCGAGAATTTGTGGCGCTTTACGGAACAGAACCGAAATGGGCGGAAGGAAACTGGATAGCGGCTCGCCATCGACGCAGAAATCGAGATGGAGTTTGCCGCCGGCGGATGAAGATATGATGAATGATTTTGCGGAGGGCTTGGTGGCGGCCTTCAGACCGAGCGCGTCGCGTTGTTCGCGAAGATCGCGAAAGAGCGGGACCCATTGTTTCAGAGGTAATGTTTCGCGGGTGAACTTGGCGAGTTGCCAGAGTTTCTGGTGCGTGCCAAGCGAGGGATTGCTGGCGATGTAGAGCGTGCCGGTGGCCAGGTCGGCGGCGCGACCGAAAAACACGCGCGTATGCTCGACGTAGTGCGGCCATTTTTCCAGGAACTCGACGTTTTTGAAATAATGCGTGTTGCGGAGCGGACGTTCGTAGAGTTCTTCGAGGCGCGCGCGAGAGAAGGTTCTGTCGGTTGTGCGGATTTCCAGAATTGCGTGGGCAAACAGGTGCCCCATCGCCGTGGCCGGGCCGGTGAAATTGGGGTAGGGGAAATCGAGACCGACGCCGGTGGCGGCGCCGCCGATGGCCAGGCCGTTGTCGACGAGTTGCGGGAGTTCGCGAACGCCCCCGCCACGGATGATTTTCGCGCCGTAGGCGGTCGAGCGACTGTTGTTGGTCCAGCGTTTGACTTCGGGCAGGCCCTTGAACCATTCCATGAGACGGTTGTGGTCGCCGCCGAACTCTTTGCTGAGATTCTCAAGCGGCAGCACAAGGCCAAGCGAGATGCTGGACTTGTTCGTGTACAGGAAGCCGCCCATGTTGAGATTGGCCGTGCGATTGTGGATCGAGCCGTTGCGCAGCAGGATTTCGAAGGCGGCGCCTTCGCCTTTTGGCAGCGCGAACGTGTGCTCGATGTAATCGGGGTCGACCTCGATGATTTCCTTGATGCCCTGGAGGAAATGCGGCGCGCCGGGGTCGGTGGTGCGTTCGTAGCCTTCCTTCGAGACGAGCTGCGATGCGTCGCCTTCGGCGAGGAACACCACGTCGGCATAGATGGAGCCACGGTCGGTATGAACGCCGATGATGCGGTTGTTCTCGTCGCGGAGCAGGCCGTCGACCGTCGTCTCCGTGAGAATGTGCGCGCCGAAAGATTTCGCGAGTTCGGCGAGGTAGTGATCGTAGGTGGGGCGCAGAACGGTGTAGCAATTGGTGAAGGTGGAAGGGTTGCGGTAGCTGAGTCCGGCGAGCGAGTGGCCATTGTAGATGTAGAAGCCACGTTTGGTGACGGGACGTTCGTGGGCGGAGTTGCGAACCACCTCTTCGCCAAGGACATCCGGTTGGGCGAGGTTCTCGGTGAAATAGACCGCGCCCGACCAATTCTCCGCCCCGGGAAACGCGCCGGCCTCGATGACAAGGACAGGGATGTCCGCCTTCGCCAGAGCGATGGCGGCGGTGATACCGGCTGGTCCTGCCCCCACGATGACGACGTCATATTCCCAGGAAGCCATGCGCGGATCATTATAGAGAGTCCGTAGCATTTGAAAAGTCTCGCTCGAAAATATCGCACAGGCTGTGGAACTTCTGTAGAGTGACGGGTGTCAGACTTCGATGGAGGGCAGATTATGAAGCTACGCAGGCTGATGATTCCGCTGGCCGCTGTTCTTGCCGCCACGACCGCTCTCGCTGTCGATCAACCGCAAGAAGGTGTGGCGCTCACGATCTACAACCAGAACTTCGGCGTGGTGCGCGAGCGACGCAAGGTCAAAGTCGAGGAGCAGATCGGCACGGTGCGGTTTTCCGATGTCGCGTCACAGATCGATGGCACGAGCGTGCAGTTCAAGTCGATCACCGACCCCGACGCCGCCGTGTTGGAGCAAAACTACGAGTACGACCTCGTTTCCGCCGACAAGCTGTTGGAGAAATACATCGACAAACAAATTGAGGTGCTGACGAAGGACGGCTCGCACTATTTGGGCACCTTGCAGAGTTTTGATGGCAACCAACTCGTCATTCGTCAGGCCGGCGAGAAAGCCGGGATTGTGATGGTGCAGCGCGGCGACAACGTGAAGGACATCCAGTTTGGCGCGTTGCCGGAGGGATTGATTACCAAACCCACACTGGTGTGGAAACTGGCCACGGAGAAGGTTGGGGAACAGTTGATCGAGGTGGCGTATCAAACCGGCGGGATCAACTGGCAGGCGGATTACAACGCCGTGCTCAACGCGAAAGACACGGCACTCGATCTCGGCGGCTGGGTGACGATCAACAACCAATCAGGCGCGACCTACAAGGACGCGAAGTTGAAGTTGATTGCGGGAGATGTACGCCGCGTGCAGATGCCGGTGCCGCAAGGCGCAGTAGGTTCTTATCGCGCCATAGGCATGGCGAGAGAGGCTGCTGGCTTCGAGGAGAAGGCGTTCTTCGAGTATCACCTGTACACACTCGGGCGGCCGGCTACCGTGGCGCAGAATCAGACGAAGCAGATTGAACTGCTGAAAACGGCGGGCGTTCCCATGAAGAAAGTCTTTCTTTACGATGGCGCACCGCAGTTTCGATTCTACGGTGGGTTGAACAGCGACGCCAGTTATGGCAGCGAAGAAGGCAACAAGAAGGTCAACGTCCTCATCGAGGTCAAGAACTCGAAGGACAACCATATGGGGATGGCGTTGCCGAAAGGGAAGGTGCGGTTGTACAAGCGCGACGAGGCGGACGGGTCGCTGGAGTTCGTCGGCGAGGACGAGATCGACCACACGCCGAAGGATGAAACGGTAAAGCTGCACATCGGTGACGCGTTCGACGTTGTGGGTGAGCGCAAGCGGACGAATTTCAGTATCGATGTCAATGCCCACGTGATCACCGAGAGCTTCGAGACTCGCATCCGCAACCACAAGACCGAGCCCGTCGAAGTCCTCGTCAAGGAGACCCTTTACCGCTGGAACAACTGGGAAATCACCCAGTCGAACCAGAAGTGGACGAAGTACGACTCCAACACGATTCACTTCCCTGTGAAGGTGGATAAGGACGGTGAAGCGGTAGTGACGTACACGGTGAAGTATACTTGGTGATCCGCCTTCGCTGCAGCTACGGCGCGACAAGGCGGGACAGATCCAACGTTCAACGGTTAACGCTCAACGGTGAGGGAGCGACGGGCGTGGAGCCGAAATCGCCAAGGGCGCGCAATTGCGCGAGTTGAAACACTGGACTTGCGGTAGGGGCGCTTGTTACGATTCGGACATGTCGGGGGGTACAACGGCGCTCAGGCCAACCAATGCTGCAGGGGCCGGGTCATCATCGCACCGATGGAGCATCATTCTTGGCGGTGGGGTCATTATCCTTGCGGCGCTGGCGGTATACCACAACTGCTTCGCGGCGCCATTCTCCTGGATGATGTGCCCTCGATCACGCAGAACGCGAGCATTCGTCATCTGTGGCCGATCTGGTCTGCGTTGTCACCCCCGGTCGATTCATTCGTTGGCGGTCGGCCCATGGTGAATTTCTCGCTGGCGATCAACTATGCCTGGCCGGGGCTTGGGGGCGCACCGTATCGCCCAGATATTACATCTCAGCCCCAAGACGGGTGCATCTTGACACTGCCACCATAATAGGGGTGTGAAGGGTTCTCCACATTCACATAACCGACACCCAACCGTGGGAGGACCATGAACACCGAGAAGCCGTCTGCCCGCTGGCTGCGGGAA
>Ga0182014_10000206_pt1 | contig 73973 bp, 59 predicted proteins | sample 612S2DmetaG_FD_120489 | JGI IMG/M metagenome (GOLD analysis project Ga0182014, IMG submission 120489) | Permafrost microbial communities from Stordalen Mire, Sweden - 612S2D metaG | ecosystem: Environmental > Terrestrial > Soil > Wetlands > Permafrost | place: Sweden: Stordalen | collected...
AGATTGATCATCGTGTGCTGCAGGGCTGCGCCCAGCAATCGGTCGCGGGTGGTGAGACCGAACGGCCGTCCGAGAATGCCCAGCATGATCGCGAAGGTTAACAGCGAGCCGCACAACTGCGTGACTTGCCTTCGGGTGATGGCGGTTCGGAGGACGAATGCGAGCAGGCTTCCCGCCGCCAGTCCGTCGGCCACAAACCAGGTATACCAAGCGAGTTCGTCCTTGGCCCATCCCAGGTGAAAACAAACGGCTCGAAGCGCCGGCACAAATATTACGATGCCCAGCGAAACAGCCGCGAGGCGCCGGGATTTAAGTTTGCGGACAACCGCAGGCCAGAAAATGTAGTAATGCTCTTCCACCGCCAGCGACCACAGCGGTCCATAACCGCACGCGACGCCGAAGAGATTGGTGACGTTCGCGAGGTACACAAAGCTCAGTCCGACAAACCCGGGAGAAGACGAATGCAGCGGGAGAAGGAGAATCAGCAGGGAGTAATACGCGGGAAGGATTCTCAGCGCCCGCCGGGTGTAGAAACTTCGGTAATAGCGAGGTTTCTCTTTTGAGTCCAGCAGAATGCCGGTGATCAGGAATCCGGAGAGAACAAAAAACAGATTTACGCCGACCCAACCCGGTTGAGTGATGAGGATAAACTTCCGTGCGAGGGCTCCGAAGTGGAGGCCTGCATACTGCCACGAGAAAGCGTGCAGCAAGAACACTCCGAGAACCGCGATGCCGCGAATAGTGTCCAATTCTGGCATGACAGGGCGGATCAGGCTCTGGGTAAGGAGCGCAGCCGAGTTGTTCGTGCTTGCGAATTGCTCTCGCATAAATGCAATCGTCGAAACTATTTGGAATTTGCCGCGATTATAAAGCGTGGCCCACTCGCAGTTGCTCAAGTGTTTTCGGGAGGGTCTTACTGGTAAACGTTCCGGAGAGTGAGTTGTGCAGCCGCAAGAAAGCCTCGGGGAAAGAGATCAGTTCTGCGCGGGAGAAGAGAAAAAAGGCCGCAATTGTTTGCGGCCTTAAACTTTTCGCGGGCGAGGGCGCCCGCGCCACACTAACTAATTATTTTCGCTGCCGGCGCGCTTCCACGACATCAGTTCGCCGATGGTGGAACCGCCGGTGCTTGAGACCGGGTGCTTATAGGCCTCGACTTCGGTGCGCGAAGCTTCCTCGCCCACGGCCTTGATGCTGAGTCCTACTTTCTTTTCTTCCTGATTCAGCTTGATGATTTTGTAGTCGTGCTCGTTTCCGGCCTCCAGGGTCAGGGGCTGGCCGTTGCCGTCCACGGCTTCGGAGTTGTGGCAGAGGCCCTCGATGCCTTCGGCGATTTCGACGAAGGCGCCAAAACTGGCCACGCGCAGGACTTTTCCGCGCAGCACGTCGCCGACTTTGTGCTGGCTGAAGAAGCTCTCCCAGACATCCGGCTGAAGCTGCTTCACGCCCAACGACAGGCGGCGCTTGTCCGGTTCGATGGCCAACACGATGGCCTTCAGGCGGTCGCCCTTCTTCAGAATCTCCGAAGGATGCTTAACCCGTTTGGTCCAGCTTAGATTGCTGACGTGGACCAGACCGTCGATGCCGTCTTCGATTTCGATGAAGGCGCCGAAGTCGGTCAGGTTTCGCACCCGGCCTTCGACGGTGGCGCCGACCGGATATTTCTCGTGCAGAGCGTCCCAGGGATTGGAAGCAAGTTGCCGCATGCCCAGCGAAATCCGGCGCTCCTGCGGATGCACGCTCAGCACGACGCAGTCTACCTGGTCGCCGACCTTGACCAGCTTGGACGGATGCTTCATGCGTTTGGACCAAGTCATTTCGCTAACGTGCACCAAGCCTTCGATGCCCTGCTCCAGTTCGACAAAGGCGCCGTAATCGGTGACGCTGATGATGCGTCCGCCGACGTGCGCGCCCACCGGATAGCGGTGCTCGGCATCGAGCCAGGGGTCGGGGGTGAGTTGCTTGAATCCCAGCGATACGCGCTGCTTGTCCTTATCGAACTTCAGCACCTTGACCTGGATCTGATCGCCCACGTTGACCAGATCGCGGGGATGAGTGAGGCGTCCCCAGGACATGTCGGTGATATGGAGCAGACCGTCGATGCCGCCGAGATCGACGAAAGCGCCGTAGTCGGTGAGGTTCTTGACCACGCCAGTCAGGACGGAGTTTTCCTCGAGGTACTCCAGGGTCTTGGATCGCTTCTCGTGCTGTTCGCCTTCGAGCACGTGCTTGCGGGAGACCACAATGTTGCCGCGCTTCTTATTGAGTTTGATGATGGCGACTTCAAGAGTTTGCCCCTTCACCGCGTCGAGATTGCGGGTTGGACGCAGGTCGGCCTGGGAGCCGGGGAGGAAGGCACTCGCACCCATAATGTCGACCGTAAGGCCACCCTTAATGCGCTCGACTACCGTCGCGAGAATCGGCTTTTTTTCGTTGTAAGCTTTCTCGATCTCATCCCACGCGCGCAGCTTCTGAGCTTTCTGGTGGGAAAGATTAATGTAGCCTTCCTGAGTTTCACCCTTGTCGCGCATGACGTCGATCTCGTCGCCGGGCTGAAACCTGGGTTTGCCTTCGTGATCGAGAACTTCCGACAGGGGCAGCATGCCCTCGGACTTGGCGCCAATGTCCACCACGACGTGCGTAGGCGTGAGTTTGAGCACGGTGCCTTTGAGGACTTTGTCCTCGCGGACGGCCTCTTCGCTTTCGGTGGTGAAGCTCTCCAGGGCCGACGCGAAGTCCTCGGCGACGGCGCTGCTGGGCTTTTCGTCCGGCTGCGGGGCGAGTTGGGGCGTCTCGGCGACGGAAGCTTCCGCGGTCGAGACTTCGGCGGCCGAGACTTCCGGCGGCGCCTCGCTGTGCTCGGTTAAGGTTGAGGTGGCTGAGTCCATGTTGTGGGTGGTGTTGTCGTCGAACAAGATTTATCGCCTCTCCGGTGTACTCGCGCGTGCGCGAAGGATGCGGGATCTGCTAGCGGACTGCTGGCGTGAGTCTTAGGTTGTGTGGAGCCCGCCCTGGCGGACGGACCTGAACAATCCCAGCGGTCGGACGTTTCCAAAAAGCGAACCCGCGTCCAAAAGGGAACCTCTCGACTATAGCAACCGCTCGCAAACAGTGTCAAACCCCAAAGTGAGGATAACCGAGATTGATTAAAGGTGTGTTAAAAGGGGAATTTTGGGCTGGGCTGAGTTTGCGACATGTTTTGAGGCCAAATTTTACTTTTCCGTTCACAATTGTGGGCTCACTTACAGTCCCGCGTTGCCTATCCATTGGCTCTCCGGCTGCCCGGTGTGTGGTAAACGCCTTCTCAAGCTTGTGTTCAGCGTATGCAACTTCGATCTTAGTCTGATATTCGGAGATAGCGGCCCCGATTCGGCGCATTCTTTTCGTCTCCACTCATTACGGCTTGTCCTTTTTGCCTTGAAGCGCCTACACATTTTCAGCGACTTAGCGGCCCGACTGAAGTCGGGCCCTTCCCAAGACCTGCGCGAGTCAGAGTTTTTCTGCAACCTCGTAGGGGCAACCTCTTTCGTTACTGACGCCTTGGGGCGAGAAACCCATATACTGCGAATGCCCCCCAGCATTTTAACCGCATCAAAGCACCCGGAGTTGTGTTTGTAGCGTTGAACAGTTATGACGACGCGGTCGAAATTAGCTTTGGCGCTTTTTTGCTTCCTCGGTGCGGCAGCGCACGCGTATGCCGGGGTCACGTTATTTCTGGAGGAACCGTATAGCTACGACGGAGCCTTTGGTGGAACCGGCCACGCGGCCGTGTATTTGTCCCGCGTGTGCGCTGAGACTCCTGTGGTTCTGCGCCGTTGCGCCCCGGGCGAGTTGGGGGCTGTCCTGAGCCGGTACGACGGCATCGCCGGATATGACTGGATTGCAATTCCGTTAATTCCTTACCTGTATGCGGTGGACAAGCCTGAGAATGTGCCTTTGTCGGCGGACGAGAAGTTAGCCGATTTTCTCAGAGATCAATATCGCCGGAGCCACCTGCAGTCGGTTGCGCCGGATGATCCTGAGGGGCGGCCACCGGCGGGGCGCTGGGCGGAGTTGGTCGGAGCGGATTACCGCCGCACCATCTACGCGTTCCAGATGGACACGACCGAAGAGCAGGACGATGAGCTCATCGGGAAATACAATTCGGATCCAAACCGGACCAGCTTCAGACTGGTGACCCACAACTGTGCGGATTTTGCCCGCAACCTGATCAACTTCTACTATCCGAGGATGATTCATCGCAGTATAGTGGGCGATCTCGGAGTTACGACACCGAAACAGATTGCGAAGTTATTCGTGCGTTTCGGTGAGCGCCATCCGGAGCTGCACCTGTCGCGATTCGTGATTCCGCAGGCTTCCGGCAACATTCGGCGCAGCGGACCGGTGCGCGGTGTTGTCGAATCCGCAGTCCGAGCGAAGAAGTATATGCTGCCGCTGCTGGTATTCCATCCCGTCCTGGCCAGTTGCCTGGTGGTCGCGGGCGTGAGTGTGCGTTTCAATCCGGCACGGGATGCAATGGTCTTCGACCCAACACGGGATTTGGAGCCACCCCTGGAGGCGGCGCAGCGGCGGGTATATCAGAATCGCCTGGACGCGCTCCGGCGCTCTGCCGCGGAGGGCAATCCGTGGAATGGAATCACCTGGCGACAGTTGCAGGCGGAGGCCGTGCCGCTACTGGATCGCTCCGGGGGTCCGGTGCTGCAGGTTAAGCGGGGCGACGAAAATGTTGACCTCGGACTTTCGCGAAACAACATCCTGCGCACGTCGGCGCCACCCGAGCTGGCGGAATCGATTCTGCTGCTGCGGCTACGGGAAGAGTTGAGGAGCGGCGGATCTCCAAAGGTTTCGGAAGGCGATGTGGTGAACGACTGGGCGTTGCTGGAACGGGTTCTGGACCAGCGCAGGAGAGGCGAGGCAATGGACGCCCGCTTGACCGCGATGCGGGCTAACTCGCCGTAGACCATCCTCCAAGCTCCTCATGGTCAGCGCTACGCCAGGCAGAGCAACGCAACCGGGCCATTTCTAGACCATCGTGAGTTTCGAAACGCGCCGCAATCTGCTACTCTGCCCTGCGATGGATTATCTCTGGACGCCCTGGCGCTACGCCTATGTCACGGCTGGTGACAAGAGCTGCGGCTGTATTTTTTGCGACCTCCCCAAGGCCGGGGACGATGCTAAAGCCCACATCGTGCACCGCGGGAAATACTGTTACATCGTGCTGAATGCGTTCCCGTACACGCCGGGGCACGTCATGGTGGTGCCGTTCGCGCATCTCGATGAATTGCAGAAGCTGCCGGTTGAGGCGGCGCACGAAATGATGAATTTGTCCCAGAAAATGGAACGGGTGCTGCGCCAGCTCTACTCTCCTGACGGTTTGAACCTGGGGATGAACATTGGCAAGGCCGCCGGAGCCGGGGTCGCGGGACACATCCACATGCACGTGCTGCCGCGCTGGGTGGCGGATGCGAATTTTGTTTCGGTGGTTGGGGAAACGCGGATTTTGCCGGAGAGCCTGGACGTCACCTATACGAGGATCAGAGAGGCGCTGGAATCGGCGGCGTCATCCTGAGCGAGAGTTCGAAGGGCGAAAAACGTCGCCCAGGATGAACGCCGCGAACGCAACAAGCGCACAATCGCGGGACGAGAATCCGGGCCGCGATGCTCCCAGTGCGCCCATGCGCATCTCCATGAAACTGTCTCGAGGCAAAGGCATTTACCCGACCCGCCCCCTCACTGGTTGTGAAGGCATGGTTGCCAGAGGCTCCCCCCGAGGCTCTGGCTTCTTTATTAAGTTAACGTAAGATTAGGGGAAAGCGGATTTGTGGTTGTCAAGAAAATGTCAAGAGTTTGTAAGTTTTTGTAGAGCGTGGAAGCAGAGAGATTCGTGGGCCGGGGAAGTGGGGTTCAACGCCCGAGTAGCTCGTCTAAATCGTTTTCGCCAATCACGGTTACTCCTAATTCTCTGGCTTTATCGAGTTTAGAACCGGCGTCCGTGCCGGCGACCACGTAATCGGTTTTCTTGCTGACCGATCCGACCACGCGTCCACCGGCATCTTCAATCAGCTTTTTGGCTTGATCGCGAGGGCGGGTCAGCGTGCCGGTGAGGACGAAATTCTTACCGGCAAGTTTCGTGCCGCGTTCTTTCCTGGTTCCGGTAAAAGTCAGGCCCGCGGCGCGTAGTCCTTCGACGAGTTCGCGATTCTTCTTTTCCTGGAAAAACTCCGTGATACTCTGCGCGATGCGCGGCCCCACCTCATTCACCTGCTGAAGTTCCTCTTCGGTTGCATTCATGAGCGCTTCCATGGAGCCGAAATGCTCGGCCAGGAACTGTGCGGTACGCTCGCCCACGAAGCGAATGCCCAGCCCGTAGATCACGCGTTCGAGTGGCAACTTCTTGGAGGCTTCGATCTCACGGAGCACATTCTGTGCCGACTTCTCGCCCATGCGCTCCAGCGACAAAAGATCGGGCTTGGTCAGCTTGTAAATATCGGCAACATTGTTCACCAAGCCGCGGTCGGTGAGTTGATTCACCAAGGCTTCTCCCATGCCGTCGATGTTCATCACGCCGCGCGAGGCGAAGTGCAGAATGGTTTCTCGCAGCTTGGCCGGACAGTTGGCGTTCACGCAGCGATAATCGACTTCGCCCTCGCTGCGGACGACGTGCCCGCCACAGACTGGGCATTGGCTGGGCATGTGGAATGTTTTATGCCCGCGGGGATGATCTTTATCTTCCAGCACTCGATTCACCTTGGGGATAACGTCGCCACCACGCTCGACTTCGACCCAGTCGCCGATCTTTACGCCCAGGCGCTCGATCTCATCCAGGTTGTGCAAGGTAGCGCGGCTGACTGTGGTGCCGCCGATCGGCACCGGCTTCAATACCGCGACCGGAGTCAATTTGCCGGTCCGGCCGACCTGCACCAGAATGTCTTCGATCTGGGTGATCCCCGCGCGGGCGGCGTACTTATACGCGATCGCCCAGCGCGGAGCCTTTCCGGTGTAGCCGAGTTCCTGCTGCAGAGCGGTTCGATCCACTTTGATCACGATGCCGTCGATTTCATAGGGCAGGTCTTCGCGCCTGGTTTCCTCTTGCTCGATGAACGTCCAAACTTCTTCAAAACTCTTGGCCAGCTTGCGGCTGGAATTGACTTTGAAGCCGGCGGCGTCGAGTGCGTTCAAGGTTTTCCAGTGCCGGTCGAAAAACGTCCGCCCGTCATGCAAGAGCATGTAGGCAAAATAGTCGAGGCGCCGTTGCGCAACGATGCTGGGCTCAAGTTGACGAACCGTTCCGGCGGTGGCGTTGCGCGGATTGGCAAACTGGGAGAGCCCCTTCTCCTCGCGGTCTTCGTTCATCTTTCGGAAGGCCGCGAGGGGCGTCAGCATTTCTCCACGCACTTCGAAGTTTGCGGGGATGCCTGCCGCCTTGAGCTTTTCTTTGGGGATGGAAAGTGGAATGGAACGAACCGTGCGCACGTTGAGGGTGACATCTTCGCCGATGGTGCCATCGCCGCGGGTGATGCCGCGCACCAGCCGGCCGTTTTCATAAAGCAGCGCCAAAGACATGCCGTCCAGCTTCAGTTCACAGACGTAGTCAATGTCCTCGCGCCCGCTGAGTTCGTGAACCCGCCGCTCCCAGTTGCGCAGTTCATCGACGCTATAGGTATTGTCGAGCGAAAGCATGGGCGACGAGTGCGCCGCTTTTACTACGCCCTCGCGGGGTTTTCCGCCAACGCGCTGGGTCGGAGAATCGGGCGTGATCAGCGCGGGATGCTCGGCTTCGAGCTTCTTCAACTGGATCATCAGTTGATCGAACTCAGCGTCGCTGATCTCCGGATTATCAAGAACGAAATAAAGATATTCGTGGTGTCGGATCTGGTTGCGGAGCGCCTCAATCGTCTTTTCGATGTCTTTCGCGGTCATCGAAAAAGATTATAGGCGAGCTAGGAATCACGTGGGGGCAGCCGCCCCCGGCTGTCCAGTCGAGCACTCCTCGACTCCTTGCCGACGCGTGGGCGCCCTTGCCTGCGAAATGTCAGGAACAAGAAAAATCGCGTCTCCACTGAACCCTGCACAAGGCTGCATGCACATTGTCCTATGTCTTCCGGTACAATCCCGGTGACCCATGCGCAAAGTCATTCTTCTCTATAATCCGCTCTCCGGCCGCCGGCGCGGGCGTCCGCTACCGGATGTTGAGGCGGCGCTCGCAGTTTTGCGAAGCGCCGGCGTGGAAGCCTCAGCTGCGCCCACGCGTGCCGCATCGGACGCCACCGACCAGACGAAACAAGCCATCGCCGAAGGCTGCGATGCTGTGTTCGCCTGCGGCGGCGACGGCACGGTTCAAGACGTATTGCAAGGCTTGGTGGGCACGAGTACCGCGTTGGGCGTCATTCCTCTGGGCACCGCGAATTGCCTGGCTCACGATCTGCGGCTGCCATTTTCTCCGGCGGAAGCGGCCCGTGCAGCTCTGACCGGAAAGCGTCGCCGCATCGCCGTCGGCCGCATCGAATACCAGGATTTCGCCGGGAAGCGCGCCATGCGATATTTCACCGTCACCGTCGGAATCGGAGTGGATGCGCACCTGTTCTACAACCTGGACCCGCTGGCGAAGCGGCGTTTTGGCATGGTCGCTTATGTGGCGAAAGCAACCCGCTTGTGGCTCACTCACAAGATGGAAAACTTTGCGGTAGAAGTCGGTGAAGAAGGGCAAACACGCTCGGAAGTTTCGCAGCTACTGGCGGTCCGCATCCGCCATTTTGGCGGAGTGCTGCGCGAACTCGCCCCGGGTGCATCGCTCGACCGCAACGACCTGCGTCTGGTGCTCTTCCAGACCCATAGTCGCTGGGCATATCTGCGCTACATCCTCCGCGGACTTTTCGGAACCAACTGGGATGTGCCAGGAATCGAACTGCTCGACAGCCCGGTCGCGGTCTGCCGCAATGGAGCTTCGTCCAATGGCTCCGGGAAAAAATCCCGCATCTTCGTCGAAGCCGACGGAGAACTCCTGGGAACGCTGCCCGCAGAGGTCTCCATGGTCCGCGATGCCGTGACTTTGCTGGGCCCTAGTCACGGCTGCGCGCAGAGATGAACCGGGTGCGAACAATTCTTCGAATTGAGAACGGAGGAGAGCAGTTTCTTATGGGAGTTGCAGCATCGAGTCGCGGCCCAGCGGCATCTGAAATGATTTACCAGCGGTGCGCTACTTTTTGTGGTTCGGGAAAGCTTCGTAGAAACGGATTTCATTATGAGTTTTAATCTCCCCGAATTTCGTGCGCCCACTGCTGGCGAGCGCGTTTTCAACCGGATCTTCGGATTCCTGGTCGGACTCGGACTCGGGTTTTCTTACAACTACCTGTTGCAAGTGCGCGGCCGCAAAAGCGGACGGCTCTATTCCACTCCGATCGATCTGCTGGAACTCAATGGCAAGCGATTCCTGGTGGCTCCACGCGGTCGCACGCAGTGGGTGCGCAATGCGGAAGCGGCGGGAGAAGTAACGCTGAAAAAAGGAAGGACTCAGCAGCGCTTTCAGCTGCGCCCGATTCCAGATGCGAACAAGCCGGAGATATTGAAAGCCTATCTGGATAATTTCAAACGCGAAGTGCAGCGCTATTTTCCCGTGCCGGCCGGTTCTCCGGTTCAGGCGTTTGGCGAGATCACGCACAGTTATCCGGCGTTTGAGTTGATCGCGGTCTGAAGGTCAAGCTTTTCGCGCAAAAATGTACGCCCTGCGGCTCGGGTACTCGACCTCGGGATAGGGCTCCCGTTCGATGATCTCTTCAATGGTCAGGCCTGCGGCTTCGAGATCGCGCGTGATTTCTGACGGCTGAAAGAACAAAAAATCCATGGAGATCCTCTGCCCCCACAATTCTTCTTCGCGAATAACCTCGTCCCCCATGTGAAACGCCAGTAGCAAGATTCCGTCAGGACGCAGCACTCGCTGGAACTCCCGGAACACGAGCGGTAAGAACTGCCTGGAAATATTCACGATGGCATAAAAGGCCGCGATTCCAGCCAGTGTTCCGTCCGCGATGTCGAGCGCCATCATGTTTCCTTCGCGAAAGGGAATGCCAGGGTTAAGCTTGCGCGCCTGCTCCACCATAGCGGGCGAGAGATCGAGGCCGAAGACGGATGCTCCCGCATCGCGCAGGTAGCGCGCGACCTGCCCCGGGCCGCAACCCATGTCGCACACTTCGCCCCGTCCACTGGTCTGGCTGGCGAAGCGGTCGAGCAGTTGGCGATCAAGCGGCTTGTGCTGAAGTTCGTCGAAGAGTCGGCGGGCGTACTCCTCGGCAAGGCGATCGTAGCTTTCCCGGATCGAGTTGATGACGGGGTCGTTCATGGGAGACTGATTGGTTAGTGTAAGCGGTTCGGGAAGATTTTGTTCATAGTGTCCGGACGCGCCATCCGGTGCCAGTGAGTATGGGGCGGTGCTTACTCCAAAACGTTGTCGTCCAATTTTTTTCTCCCCCAGTCGGCAGCGGCTTGCACGAACGCGAGCACCAGCGGATGCGGCTTGCCGGGCTTGGAAGAAAGCTGCGGCTGAAACAAAGTTGCGATATAGAAGCGATGCGTGGGCGATTCGATGGCGCGAATCTCGCCCTGAGCGCCGCGGGCCACGACGGGGAATCCAGCCTCCATGGCCGCCCATTCGTAATCCGGATTGACCTCGAAATTGCAAAAGAACTCTTCGATCGCGGTGTCCTGCATGTAAAAGGATTGCAGGTACGATCCTGGCCGCAAGCGGATTTCGGGAATCAGGCCGGAGAGCTTGGGTGCATCTTTTTTGCGGCCCGGGACTGCGCATGCGACGGGATAGATGACGATGTTCTTGGAGCCGGAATTGTTCTCGGCTGTGTCCGCGTCTTTGATCCCGAGCACGTTGCGGGCGCATTCGATGAGGGCGTACTGAAAGCCTCCACAGGTGCCGAGAAAAGGCCAATCGCGGCGGCGCGCGAACTCGATTCCCTTCAGCATGCCCTCGAAGCTTTTGTAGGGGCTGCCGGGCGCGGCCCAGATCCCATCGAAGCTTTCCAGCAATTTCTTGGCGTCAGGCGCAAGAACCGACGGGGTGGGAATCCATGGGGAATCGAGCTTGATTTGTAACTTGGCGGCGGCGTGCTGCAGCGCGTCATCAATCGCTTTGTAGCCGCGCGATCCTGGGTCGAGGTCGCCCAGAATACCAATACGAACAGCGTCGCTCACGGAGTAATTCTAATTTAGATGGTTTGGTTGTGCTGGTTACCATCGGTATGAAGATTGGTGACCGGCGCTCAGGCGAGTCGGCTTTTCTGCAGAGCCTGGCTCGGCCTGACCGGGTTTCTTCGATTTCATTCAGGGCCGGCTCCAACCCGGCCCCACACGCTATTGTGCGGCGCTGAAGGTCATGGGGACGTCGGCTTTGTCGGCTTCCTCCACCTTGAACATGGGCTGCGGCGTGAGTCTCATGAAGCTGGCGACGAAAGTGTCGGGCATCTGCTGAATGCGGATGTTGAAGGTGTTCACCGAGTCGTTGTAAAACTCGCGGCGGTCGGCGATCTGGCTTTCCAAGTCGGTGATTCGCCTTTGCAGCTGCATAAAATTGTCGTTGGCCTTCAGTTGCGGATAATTCTCGGCTACGGCAAAGAATCCGCGCAGTGCCGAAGTCATACTCTGGTCAGCCTGCGCCTTCTGATCCACGCTGACGGCTTGCTGGTACATGCTGCGGGCCTGCGTGATCTTCAGCAAGGTGTCGCGCTCAAAATTCATGTAGCCCTTGCAGACGTCGAGCAGTTTAGGCAATTCGTCGTGGCGTTGCTTGAGCAGGATGTCGATGTTGGCCCAGGCTTTCGCGAGATCGTTCTTCAGGACGACGAGCCCGTTGAAGATTGTGACTACGTATGCGATCAGGCCAAAAAGCACAAACAAAAATGCGATTGAGGCGATGGTGTTCATAGTGTCTTCTTTCTCCGATTCTTTACAGCCAGTCGAATTGCGCCGCCACAATGTAGGCGCACAACAGGGTGAGCGCGGGCCCGCCCCAGATCATCAATGTGGATTTCCAGCTTAGCGAACTGACTACATCGCGCTGGCTGTGCCAGGAAATGAAAAATGCCGGATCGTGTGCGCCTTTCATCAGAATGACCGGAGGATGCAGATCAAATTGCTCCAGTGCAGTGGCCGCTGCTGCAGTTCCGTGGGCTGAGGTGGACGAGGACGTAGCCACGACTGAGTGGCTCATCACGCCGGCGGCTGCCCAGGCTGCGGGATTCATGATGCCCGCTTTCATCAGCGCGGCGGTGATTTTTTGCTGCTGGGTTTCGTCAGAAGCCTGGATGGGATGTTTGGCGCCCGAATAAATATGGGCTGCCGGTTGCGTTTTGAATGCGGAGGACAGCATTTTTCCCGCAGCGCCCACGTCCGTGTCCAGGGACAGGCCTGAAATATCCGGGATGCGGAGCGACAGCGTGTTCTGCGCGGCGGTCAAGCTGCGTACCGGCGTTGCGCTCACGCTCAAGCCCGGATTCTGCGCCAGCGTCCCTAAAATGAAGAGCGCATTTCTTGGCTTGATGCAGTATTCATCGATCTTGATTTTCTTCTCGGTGGAAACTCCATGCCGTATCAGAAAGCTGGAGACGTTAGCGGGAATTTCCATGCTGCTCGAAAACAGCGAGGTGCTGAATTCGTCGTGGAAGTCGCGATGAAGATCCGTCTCGGCGCCTTGGGGATCGACCAGCACGCGTCCGGTGTTGTCGTCGAGAAAAAATGGCACATGCAGGCATTCGTCGGCGACTTTTACCCATTGCCTGTTCTTGCCTTGCTGCTGCAATTGCCATGCCGTGGTATGGAAGTAGTAGCAGGCGACGCCGGTGATGGGCGCAATTATGGTGTAGGGACCGGCAGCGAGACCATTGACTTCAACCAGGCCCATGGCGGCACTGCGGATCTTGGAAGCGGGTGTGTTAAGGATCAGACGCTTGCGTTGCAAAAGGCGGAAACCGCAGTAAAACAAGTATAGGCCGGCGAAGGCGCCGACGACGGCTATGGCGACGCCATCGTTTCTGGAGTAGCGGAAAAGTGCCAGTAGTGAGATCACAAGATTGCCTGAGACTCCTGCCTTGTTAAAAGGCAAGAGTATCGTTTCGAGGATAGCCGAGGCGAAAATCAGGGCGAAGCAGAAAACCGCGGTTGCCGCTTACGTTGGTAATGCTCGGGATTAAAAGAGTAATGGCGAGAGCTTCAGTTGTCGGAGTCTTCGAAGCCGTCTTCCCACCGAGGGCCTGCGGGAGCTTTGCTCCGCTTGGACCCTTCGACTTCGCTCGGGGCAGGCTCGGCGGCTTGTCCCCACGTGATTTTCTTATTCCACCGGGACTGGGGTTGGTTGGGCTGCGCGGACTGGCTTCTGGTGGGGAGATTCGAGTTGCAGCCATTTCCGGATTTCGGGGAGCGCGGCCCGGGTGGCTAGCTCACCGGCTCGCACCAAGGCGGCGCTGTGCTCGAAGGCATCGTACTTGTAGCCATTCACGTCGGGCTCGATGAGGAGGTCGGTGGCCTGTTTCCAAGGGCCACTGTTCATTTCTTGTGCGATCGCGAAACATTGGCCGATGACATCGAATAAATGGCGAGGGCCATCGCCGTCGGTCCAGTTGCCTTTGAGGTGCACGGCCAGCACGCGGTCGGCTCCCATTTGCCGCAACGGCCGGGTGGGCACGGCGTGGGAGAGCATGCCGTCAATGAGCAGACGTCCGCGAATCTTTACCGGCAAGAACATTCCTGGATAAGCGCAACTGGCGCGGACCGGATCAATCAGCGGTCCGGAATGAAAGATCACGCCCTCGCCGGTGGAGAAATCGGTGGCTGCCACTGCCAGTGGGATGCGCAATTCTTCGAACGACTTGACCTTCAGGAGTTGGTTCAGGAATCCGATCATGCGCTGGTTGCTGGCAAAGCCGTAGCGCGACAGCGTCCAGCTGGCAATATGCTTGAAGCGTACCTTGGAGGCAACTTGCTCGAGGTCAGCGGCCGAGAGCCCGCTGCAATACGCGGCGCCGATGAGTGCGCCGACGCTGGTGCCCGCAATGTAGCGGATGGGGATGTTTTCTTCTTCCAAGACTTTGAGAACGCCGACGTGGGCAATGCCACGAGCAAAGCCACCGCCGAGAGCTAAACCAATGCGCGCTTGCGCTGGATGCGACGCCGGGGCGGATAGCCCGCGTCCGAACGCCTGTACCGAACGAATAATCTTATCCAGACTTTTCACGGGGAACCCCGCCATCCCGGTTTTGCCCGGCCATTTTTCTGCCATCCAGGCTAGACCCAGCAACTAAGATGCCAGCCCCAGACTTATCGTTTCACGGCAAGGGATTGCTGCACCAGATTACCGGGGCAGGATTACTCCGAGGTTACCCGATCAGCCGCATACAGTGACTAACTCCTGTGTTTCTGATAGCTTAAGTGGCATGGTGCGAGAAATTTCAGCGGGCGGGGTGGTGGTGCGGCACACCTCGGAAGGATGGCAAATCGCCGTGATTGAGCCACAGAAAGAATCCCTTCCGTCCGTGTCTGGCAAGGCGCGGCGGAAGACATCGCAAAAAATGTTACTCGCTTTGCCCAAGGGGTTGGTCGATCCTGGCGAAAAGCCGGAGCAAGCTGCAGTCCGCGAAGTCGGGGAAGAGACCGGGCTCACGGCCGTTCCGGTGACGAAACTCGGAGACATCAAGTACGCCTACGTGCGCACCTGGGGCGACCAGGAGCGGGTTTTCAAAATTGTCAGCTTTTACCTTTTCCGCTACCAGTCTGGAAAGATCGATGAAATCGCTCGCGAGATGCGCATTGAAGTCAAACGTGCGCTCTGGATTCCTCTGGATGACGCAGTCGCAAAGTTGGCGTACCGGGGTGAGAAGGATATGGTCCGCCGGGCGCAGGCTTATCTGAAGGCCCACCCGGAGTTCTAGCGAGACTGCGGAAAAACTCGGTTCGACCCAACATCCTGCACTCAGGCGCTGAAGCTCGGGTGTTCTAGTGAACTTGTGCCCTCCCCAATTCGACGCGGAGGTTTACGGCCAGCCTGCCAGCAAGGCAGCCGCGCCCAAACATCACGCTGATCTGTGATCTGTAACCTTGACTCCAAATTCCGCCACGTCTATCGTGGGACCAACTTGATTGAGGCGCGTGCCGCTGCCATCCTCACCCCACATCTAATGCGGCACGCGCCTGCGGTGTTTTTGGGGCCTTTTCTTGCCCTCTTCTTGTGATCAAGGCTGGCAAAAACGTCTGCGTGCCGAATAAACTCCTTCCAGATAAACTGCTTAAACAAGTCTTTCTTTCTGTAGAGACGCAGCTTGCTGCGTCTCAGTTCGCGCCCAGCCGTGCTCTCAGACTTTCAGAAAGAGCGGTGGCTGAAGCCGAAATGATTTCCAGCGCACTGATGATATGGCAGAAGCCATATTCTGATACGAATCGCGAGTTGTCAGCAGACGCAGTTGGCTGCGTCTGGCAATCTGTGTTTTCAGGATCGGAGTGTTCGATTGATGAAACCTATCCACAAAGTTGCTGTCCTCGGTGCCGGGACCATGGGTGCCCGCATCGCTGCGCACTTCGCTAACGCGGGTGTTCCCAGTTACTTGTTCGACATTGTTCCGGCGGACGCCGATGGGCCCGCGCGAAACAAGATTGCCGCTGCGGGGCTCGATGCCGCCAGGAAATCCAAGCCCGCGGCTTTCATGGATGCTTCGCTGGCGCGCCTCGTCACCATCGGCAATTTCGATGATGATCTCAAGCGGCTCGCTGACGCGGACTGGATCATCGAAGCCGTGGTCGAGAACCTCGAACTCAAACGGGCTCTGTTAAGAAAAGTGGAAGCGGTCCGCAAGCCCGGCACCATCATTACGACCAACACCAGCGGGCTGCCGGTGGGAAAAATTGTCGAGGGTTTCTCCGACGACTTCCGCCGCTCGTGGTTTGGCACGCACTTTTTCAATCCTCCACGCTACATGCGTCTGCTGGAAATCATTCCGACGCCGGAGACCGATCATGCCGCCATGAACGCGGTGGCGCATTTTTGCGATCTCCACCTTGGCAAGGGCATCGTGCTGGCAAAGGACACGCCGAATTTCATCGGTAATCGCATCGGCACGTTTTCGGTGTTGAACGTCATGCGTCTTATGCAGGAAATGGATTTGAGCATCGAAGATGTGGACGCGCTCACCGGGCAGGCTGTGGGCTGGCCAAGGTCAGCGACGTTTCGCACCATTGATTTGGTCGGCCTGGATATTTTGGGGCACGTGGTCAGCAATATGGAAAAGGCTGGGGGACACGACGGCCAGCCCCACACCAGCCAGTTGCCGGATTTTTATAAACAGATGATCGAGCGCAAATGGCTGGGCGACAAAACCAAAGGCGGCTTTTACAAAAAGGTAAAGCACGGCAAAGGCGGAGAGGACGAGCGCCTGGCGCTCGACTGGAAGACGCTGGAATATCATCCCCGCCATAAACCCAAGTTCCCCGCTCTCGACATGGCCAAGAATGTCGAGCAAACCGGGCCGCGGGTGAAGATGCTGCTGGGCCTCGACGGCAGCGGTCCGCAGAAGAATGACCGCGCGGGTGCGTTTCTGTGGTCGGCTTTATCGGATTTGTGGAATTACTCGGCCAACTGCATTCCGGAAATTTCCGATTCGATTGTTGAGATCGATCGCGCCATGCGCCTGGGCTTCAATTGGGAACTCGGCCCGTTCGAACTTTGGGATGCGGCTGGCGTCGAAGCTACGGTCGAGCGCATGAAGAAAGAGGATCGTCCGGTTGCTGCCAACGTCGAACTGTTGCTGGCTTCGGGCAAAAAGGCATGGTACCTGGATGATCCCAAGGCTGCCTCCGGCCGCGCCTACTGGGATTTGATCACTGCAAACTATGCTCCGGTGAAAGTCCCGAGCGGCGTCTGGTCGGTGGAAGTGGCGAAGAAGTCGAACGGGGTGGTGAAGAAAAACTCGGGGGCGTCACTGGTCGATCTCGGCGACGGCGTGGCCTGCATAGAGTTTCATTCCAAGATGAACACCATCGGCACCGACATCGTGCAGCTCATTTCGCAAACCTTGAAGCCGGGCGGTCCCGGCGATGCATTTGACGCATTCGTCATCACTAATGACGCCACCAATTTCTCGGTCGGCGCCAATCTCATGCTGTTGCTGATGTCCATCCAGGAAGAAGAATGGGACGAGGTGGATTTTGCCATTCGCACTTTTCAGGGCATGACGCAGGCCATCAAGTTCTCGCCCAAACCGGTGGTGGCCGCGCCTTTTGGCCTGACGCTGGGCGGAGGCACGGAGATTTCCCTGCACGCTGCCGCTCTTCAACCCCACGCCGAGCTCTATATGGGATTGGTCGAAGTCGGAGTGGGCTTGCTGCCGGGAGCCGGCGGCTGCAAAGAGATGCTGCTGCGCGCGGTCGACAGCGCAGAATCGATTCGGCCCGGCGGTCGGGGCGAGTCCGTAGAATTGATGGAGGCGATGAAGAAAGCCTTCGAGACCATCGCCACCGCTAAAGTCGCGACCTCGGCTCATGAAGCTCGCGGCCTTGGCTTCCTGAGAAATTCCGACAACATCACGATGAATCGCGAGCGGGTTCTCGCGGACGCCAAGGCGCGCGCGCTTGAACTCGTCCGCGCCGGATACGAGCCTCCGCAGCCCCGCACCCACATCGCTGCCCCCGGAGAAAATATCCTCGCCATGCTGAAGCTGGGCGTACACATGATGCGTCAGGGCGATTACATTACCGAATACGAGGTGAAGCTTGGCACCAAAGTCGCCGAAGTGTTGTGCGGCGGCCATGTGACCGCGGGTACGCCGGTGAGTGAGCAGTACATTCTCGATCTCGAGCGCGAGGGATTCAAATCGCTATGCGGAGAGAAGAAGACGCAGGAGCGGATTCAATACACTCTGAAGACGGGGAAGACGATGAGGAACTGAAGCGCCCGAACCACCACCCGGCCAACCACTTGTAATGACCCGACCCCGGCTCGGCGCACCGGGCACCTCCGGGAGGGTTGCCTGCATCCTACAATTTGTTCAGGGAATGGGGCTAGCCTTGCCATCAGTGACTCGAAGACATAGAATGTTAACCACTAGCGTGTGCGCGAGGAGTACCCCTTCTATGTTCCAGGTAGGTTTACGTGGCTACCTTAATTCATTATTTTTAGTACTCTTGTTCCTGGTTGGGGTTGGTTTGTCGGCTGTCGCCCAGCAGGATGCCAAGCCAACTGGCAACGATCAAGCCGTTCCCGCCTCCGCCCCAGCCCAAACCGGTTCGGAGGTCGATCCACTGAAGCGTCCGATCAGCGAAAAACAAAGGAAAGAAAACGCCAAGGCCCTGAAGCAGGAACTCAGCAAGACCTATAAGAAATGGCTTGAAGAGGACGTTGTCTATATTATCTCGGAAGAAGAGCGTAAGGCTTTCAAACAACTCTCCAACGACGAAGAACGTGACCAGTTCATCGAAGCTTTCTGGCAGCGCCGCGATCCCACTCCGGATACGGAAGAGAACGAGTTTAAGGAAGAGCACTACCGGCGCATCGAGTACGCCAACGAACACTTCGCGGCGGGAATCCCGGGCTGGAAATCCGACCGGGGACGAATTTATATCATGTACGGACCGGCGGACGAGATTGAGTCCCACGTCGGCGGCGGCACTTACACGCGTCCCATGGAAGAAGGCGGCGGTGAGACCTCGACTTTCCCCTTCGAAGATTGGCGCTATCGCTACCTTGAAGGCATCGGCCAGGAAGTGATCATCGAGTTTGTGGACACTTGCATGTGCGGCGACTTTCACATGACCTTGGACCGCTCGGAGAAAGATGCGCTGTTGCACACGCCCAACGGCGGTGCCACACTTTACGAGCAGATGGGATTGGCCAGTAAAGCAAGTCGCTTTAACGGCGGGTTGGAGAGTCTAGGGGCAGGGCCGGATAGCGCAATGCAGGGAAGCAAAGAGTTCGATCGCCTAGAGCGATTTGCCAAGCTGCAGGCCCCTCCGCCGGTGAAATTCAAAGACCTGGAGGAAGTGGTCAGCCACAAGATCAGCGTAAACCTGATGCCGTTCGATGTGCGCGCGGATTTCGTCAAAGTGACGGACGAAACTGTGCTGGTTCCGTTCACCGTCCAATTGAAAAACCGCGATATCACGTTCGTCAATAAGGACGGAGTGCAGCGCGGCGTGGTCAACATTTTTGGCCGGGTCACGACGCTCAGCGGACACATCGCCCAGACCTTTGAAGATACCGTGCAGGCGGATATCCCCGCGGAGTTACTGGCCAAAGCGGCGGAAAATTCGCAAATTTACTGGAAGGCGATTCCCTTGCGGCCGGGCCGCTATCGGGTGGATATCGTGGTGAAAGATGTGAACGGCGACCGGGTGGGAACCTGGAGCAAGGGAGTGCAGGTTCCGGATTTTGCGGACGACCGGCTGGAAACCTCTTCGCTGATCGTGGCCGATCTGATGGAACCGGTAGCGGCCAAGAACGTGGGCACGGGAAGCTTTGTGATTGGCGCGACCAAGGTCCGTCCGCGGGTTCCGCCCGCCGACGGTAAGCCTATGATGTTCAAGCGCGGCCAAAAGCTGAACTTCTGGATGCAAGTTTACAATCTAGGCATGAGCGACAAAACCCACAAGCCTTCGGCCACGGTCGAGTATGATGTGGTCAATGCGGCGACGAATAAGGCCGTGATTCATACTGTCGAATCCACGGACCAGATGGGCAACATTGGCGACCAAGTGACCCTGCAGAAAACTCTCTCGGCCGCCAACCTCGATCCGGGTGTTTATCGCATTCAGATCAAGGTCAACGACAACATCTCCAAGCAGATGGTGGACCCTTCGGTGACGTTCGCCGTAGAGTAAACCGAAACGCTTGGGCTCCCTCGAGGTGGTTGGTTGCTGATACTGCGCAAGCTCGGGTTCGCGGTGCTGATGCTGGGTCTGGCGCTTCCGCTGTGGAGTGCGGACCGGCCGGGTACGATTTCCGGATTCGTGCGCGCCGCCGGTGGCGTCCCTCAAATGGGCGCCATGGTGGAAGTGCTGGGTGCGGCTGCGCATAGCCTCAAAGTATTCACTGACGAAAACGGCTTCTACTCGGCCGCCGGACTTTTGCCGGGAGTTTACAATCTCAAAGTTTCCGCTCCTGCCTTTCTGCCTGCCTTGCGGGAGCACATCGGGCTGCATGCGGGCGGGAATACTATAGTCAATGTCACGCTGAACACGCTCTTCGATGCTGTCCAAATGGTTCCTGCACGCAGCCCCGCCGAAGACGACGACTGGAAGTGGGTGCTGCGTTCGGTATCGAACCGTCCCATTCTGCGCCTGGTCGACGATCCTTCGGTTGCGACCATTGAATCCGCGAAGAGGGATCATGAATTAAAGGGAACGCTGTCATTTCTGGCCGGGTCGCCCTCGGAAGGATTCGGCAGCGAGTCCGATATGAGCACCGGTTTCTCCCTGGAGAAATCGATCTTCTCTTCCAGCACAATCGGTCTGCGCGGCAACCTGGGCTACGGCAACAGTTCTCCAGCTTCGGTGCTGCGAGCATCCTTTCAGCACAAGATGAACGACGGGTCCGAGCCGTTGTTCGCCGTCACCATGCGGAATTTGCCCGCCCCTGACATCACCCTGCACAGTTTCCAGGCGCTGGCTCTGACCACTGCCGACACTTTCAGTTTAGGCGACGTTCTGGAACTCAAGTTTGGCAGCCAACTGCAGACCATCCAGTTCATGGGGCGCGTCACCACGTTCCGCCCGTTCGGGACCATCGATCTGCATCTCTCACCGAACACGGTGGTGGAGTATGGCTATGCCACGTCGGAACCGGATAGCCGGCAGGACAAAGGCTTCGCCGCCCCCGCTGAGGTCAATGAATCTGGGCCGCGCGTCAGTATGACGGAGTACACGGCCGCCGTGGAGCACGCACATCACCAGGAGCTTTCGCTCTCGCACCGCATGGGCAAGACCAACCTGCAGGTGGCGGCGTACAGCGACCGCGTGTCCGATCCTGCGCTGACTGGGATTGGGGAATTCACCACCGACAATGGGAATGTGCTGCCCGACCTTTACTCCGGGACATTTACCTACCAGGGGAACGATTTCCATACTCAAGGCTTGCGATTCCTGGTGCAACGCCAATTGACCTCGGAAGTAACCGGCACGCTGGACTACGAATACGGCGGCGTGCTGGATTTAGCCAGTCCGAATGAGAGTATCGAGAACGTGTCCGAATCGAGCCTGGTGCGGCACCGCCAGAGTGTAGCGGGAAAAGTTACGGGCACGGTTCCAAAATCCAAGACTCACTGGATGGCGTCCTATCGCTGGATCAATGGCGAAGCTCTCACCCCGGTAGATTTGTTCAATGCGTCGCCGGGACAAGCTGATCCTTACTTGAATCTCTTCTTCCGCCAACCCATCCCTGGAACCGGATTCTTCCCCGGCCACCTCGAAGCCATCGTCGATCTGCGCAACCTTCTGGCGCAGGGTTATGTCCCGGTGCTGGGACATGACGGGCACACCGTGTATCTGGTGCAGTCCGCACGGGCGGTAAGAGGCGGCGTGGCCTTCACCTTCTAGTGTGGTGTTCCGCAAGTTCGCGTCATAAGTTCGCGCTGTCATCCTGAGCAACGCGAAGGATCTATGTACTTTGCTCGCAGCGCCGAGGCATTGTGCGTCGCGTCGAACAAACTTGCAGACTTATGCCGCGGATTTCTGGGACACGACACCCGAAACTCGACGAAAACCTTTCTCAACCAAACAGCTGTGCCCATTGCAGCCAACGCCTATCCCATGATCAGCAGGAAGTCTTTTTCGACCTTTTCACCGGCCGTGGCTGAGGCTTGTGAATCATGGCTGCGCAATAGTTGCAAGATTTTGCGTCAATGCAGTTTTTCTGCCGAAAATCTGCGGCTTAACGAGAGTTTCAGATTGACTTCCGCAGCAATGCCGTTCAGAATCGGTTGACTGTTTGAACCCGCGGCCAGTCGCCCCGGACCGCCGAGGAGCTTTTTCTTGAGAGCATTTTCGTTGTCGCCGAAAATCCCTACGACGGTAAACGGTCTCCGGCTCGGCGTTAACACCGCCGGCTGAAATAGCGACAGTGCAATGTCCCAGTGATTTCACTGGAGAATTGATCGGATTATGAACAAACGTTCTGCTACCAAATCAAAAGGAGAGAAGTCCATGAAACGTTCCATCGCGCTGCTGACTGTTCTTGCGGCAGCATTGTTCCTGGTATTTGCATCATCTGCCCCCGTTGCCTTCGCCCAAAGCGGCGATCGGTATATTCTTCCCGAGTCCAGCGTCGTGCGTCCTGGGGACGCCGGCGTGCGCGCACACACTAACATCATTCTGGTTCTGCCGGAAAAGCAGGAAATCGGCAGCAACGGCGCTCCCATCGCGGAGAACCCGTTGTCTCTGGCTTGCATCTATCATCTGGTCAAAGCGACCAAGGGTTGCCCCAAGACCAGCAAGGTTCTTCCCACGGGCGGAACCAAAGCTATTGCTCTGGTTGATGCCTACGATAACCCCGACGCGGCTACCGATATCAAAACGTTTGCAGCCGCATACGGCTATGGCACGCCCGATTTCACCGTGGTAAAGGTGGGCAACCCCCCACCGGACTCCGGCTGGGCTTTGGAAGAGTCGCTCGATATCGAGTATGCCTTCGGCATGGCGCCCAAGGCCAAAATCTACCTGGTCGAAGCCAACTCAAATAGCGATAGCGACTTGTATGCCGCGGAAGACAAAGCGACCAAATTGCTTCAAGCAGCGGGCGGCGGCGAAGCCTCCAATAGCTGGCAGGGCGGGGAATACTCCGGCGAGACTGGGGATGACTCGCACTTCAAGGGCAAGGGCGTAGTTTACTTTGCTTCCTCCGGCGACTCGGGTGGCCAGGTAGGTTACCCCAGCGTTTCGCCCTTTGTAGTGTCCGTTGGCGGCACTTACATCGCACGTGACGGAAGCGGCAACTTCCTGTATGAAGAAGGTTGGAGCGACGCCGGTGGCGGGCCCAGCCAGTTTGAAAAGCGGCCCAGCTATCAGAACATCATCAAGAAGATCGTGGGCACGAAACGGGGCACTCCGGATTTCTCTTCGGAGGCTTCCAACGTATCCTACGTGGTTATCTACTCCCAATACGGTTGCGGCGGTTGGTGTGGCGTAGGCGGCACCAGCGTGTCGTCTCCCACCATGGCTGGGGTCGTGAATGCCGCTGGTACCTTCGCGGCTTCGACCAATGCCGAACTCACCGAAGCTTACAAGGACTACGCGACCGCGAAAAAGTACAAGGCGGACTGGACCGACGTCACCCGGGGCAACGCTGGACAGTACCAGTGCAAGAAGGGCTGGGAGTACTGCACCGGTATCGGCTCTCCGCTTACCTTCAAAGGCAAGTAATCTTGTTTGTTCCCTGTTGACCTAACAAACCCGCTCCAATCTGGAGCGGGTTCTTTTTGTGCCCAATGGCAGGAGAATCCCTCGCCTTCCTGGGTATCTGCCTGCGGCCAGCGGATCTCGCAGGTTGGGGAGGCGCGGTATTCCTTGGCCGACCACTCGCCAAAGTCAAGATGCAAGAGATTGCACACGCGCCCGACTTCTTGGCACTTTCCCGCAAAAAGTTTCAGATTGACTTCCGTAGCAACTGGGTTCAGAATTTCTGCGCTGGTCATGCTCCCGCAGCCGGTCGCGCCTGACCGCCGAAGAACTTTTTTCTGGGTTTTCGTTCTCGCTAAGAATCCGGAAAATTAATCAGGTTATTTGACAAACGTTCCGCTACCAAATCAAAAGGAGAGAAGTTTATGAAACGTTCCATCGCGCTGCTGAGCTTTGCCGCGGCAGCACTGTTCTTGTTGTTTGTTTCATCCACTCCACTTGCCCAGGCGCAGCCGCAGTCCTTGCTGACGCCCAACGTGCCAGAAGTGGTTCTCAACGGACAGGCGCCATTCGTCGCCAAGCTGCCCGCAACCCAGATCATCCGCTTCGACATTGTTCTGCCGGTGCGCGATGAGGCAGCGTTGGATAGCTTCGTGGAAGAAGTCTACAACCCCTCCAGCCCCAACTACCGGCAATTTCTGACGGTAGAGCAGTTCACTCAGATGTTCGGCCCCAGCCAGGCGCATTGGAACGCCCTGGTTCGTTACGCGAAGGCCAGCGGCTTTCACGTGACCAGTGGCTCCCGCGATGCTATGGACCTTCGGCTCACGGGCTCGGTGGCGAATGTCGAAACCGCTTTCCACGTAAACATTAATCTCTACCACGACCCCGCCGCGAATCGCGACTTTTATGCTCCTGACCGGCAACCCACGGTCGACCTGCCTTTCCAGCTCAAGCACATCTCAGGTTTGGACAACTACTGGGTACCGCTGAACGCATTAGCGCGGAATCACGGCCCACACCGCTTGGCCCAGACCGGCTCTTGCCCTGAAGAATCCTTCTGCGGCAGCGACATGCGGGCAGCTTATTACGGGGGAACGTCGCTAACCGGCAAAGGCCAGATCATCGGGTTGCTCGAGTTCGCCGGATTCGATATCGCCGACATCAACACCTACTACAAGAACGCTAAGCAAAAGAGGACCGCCAAGGTCAAAGGCATTTCCGTGGATGGAACTCCCATCCTATGCCTCATTTCGCAAGGCTGTGACGATACGGAGCAGAGCCTTGACATCACTCAGGCCCTCGGCATGGCCCCCGGCATCGGCACACTCTACAATTACGTGGGCTCGAGCGGTACCGCTCTGTTGAGTGCCATGTCTTCCGACAAGCCCCTGCCTTTGAATTTGAGCTCGTCGTGGTACAGGTGGGGAAACGACTACAGTTCGGACGATACCTACTTCAAGAAGATGGCTTCGCAAGGCCAGAGCTTCTTTGAAGCGGCCGGCGATAATGGCCGTTGGGAGGGCACGGGGACCTGGTGGCCGATGGAATCTCCATACGTCATCTGTGTCGGCGGCACTGACTTGGTCACCAAGGGTGCAGGCAAAGGCTGGGCGTCGGAAACGGTTTGGAGCCCGGGCGGCGGCGGCATTTCTCCCGACGACTTGCCGATTCCGAGCTGGCAGAAACTTAAAGGAGTGATCACGAAGAAGAACGAGGGGTCCCTGAAGTATCGCAACGGCCCGGACCTTTCGGCAAACTCGAATTTCACTTTTTACGTCTGCGCCGATCAAACCACCTGCTCGGCAAACGAATACGGCGGCACCAGTTTCGCCGCGCCCATGTTCGCTGGCTACCTGGCTCTGACGAATGAACAGGCAGCTGCCAAGGGCGATAAACCACCGGGATTCTTTAATCTGGCCATTTACAAGCTGGGTCTGGGCAAAGGCTATGGCACCGCCTTCCACGACATCACCGTGGGCAGCAACGGCTTCCCTGCTGAAAAAGGCTACGATTTGGCGTCGGGCTGGGGCAGTCCAAACACGGACGGCCTGATTAACGCACTGGCACCGTAGGCTAGCTACGCCCTCGGCGTCCTAACCGATCCCGCTCCTTCTGGAGCGGGATCTTTTTGTTTGGACTGCAGTGTTCATCCGCGCAAGCTAATGGGATCGAGATGCAAGTTCACACTGGGATGCAGCGAGAGATCCCCAGCTGCGCCGCCGCTGCGCGACAGTCAACTTTCCTGAGGATGACAGGCATAGCATCATCCCCATTCTTATGCGCGAAATTATTGCGAGGTTCCGAGCGGATGCACGGTCGCGGTGTTTGGCGGCAGGGTCGGTTTGGTTACGAAGAAGTTGTGATCGTAGAGGTTGCGATACATGAGTCCGGCAATTTCCGCCGCTTTGGGGCCGAAGGTGGGGCGGCCGCCTTCGAGGAAAACCACGACGACGATGTGACCAACCTCGGTCTTGGCGTAGGAAGCAAACCATCCGAAGCGCGTGCCGGCGTGGGAGCAGGTTCCGGTCTTGCCCAGAACTTCTTCCTCGTTGAAGTTTGCCCGCAGGCGGCGCGCAGTGCCGAATTGCACGGCGCCTTGCATGCCGTCAGAAATTTCGGGAATCAAGGGGGCGATGTCCAGACGGCGCTTTACCACCGGCTGGAAATTTGCGATCTCCTCCGGAGCCCTGGGATGCTGCAGATAATAGAGCGTGCCGCCATTGGCGATGGCCGAGACCAGAGCGCCAAGTTGCAGCGGGGTCACGGAAACGCCTTCGCCGAAAGAACACATCTTTCCAACCCCGCCGAGTTTCGACGGGATTTCTTCGTTGGGATAAATCCCCAGCTGCTCGCCGGCTATGCCGTAGCCCGCCAACTCGCCGAGCCCGTATTGATGCGCGTAATAGCTTACTTTCTCAAATCCCAGTTGACGGCCAAGCGCTTCGAAATACGCATTGTTCGAGTGCGCCAGCGCCATGGTCAGGTTCATATGGTATTGGCCGCCCAAACGGACTTCGGTCTCCTTCGTGATAATGCCTTCGTTAAGTGCGGCGAGCGCGACAGAAAGCTTGATGGTAGAGCAGGGTTGCGCACCGCTTGAAAGTGCGAGTTTCTGATTCACCATCGCCAGAATGCGGCCGCTGGTGGGCTCGATGGCTACGACCGTGCCATTCATGCCACCCAAGGCATCGATCGCGGCATCCCGAACAATGGGATCTTCGCCGGCAGTCACATCGCCTTCGGTAATGTCCTGGGCGAAGGAACTGGTGTAGAAGCGCTCGTAATAGCGATGTCGAGGATGCAGGCTGCTCGTCCGCGAAGTTACCGCACGGCTGTGAGCCAACCGGCGCATGTGCCTTCGCGCCTGCTGACTTTCACTAATTCGCTGTGACTTGGATCTGTGCGATGTAAGCGAACGGGTGCTGACCGTGGCAGCGGTGCCGGTTTGGCAGAATGCCAGAAAGCAGATGAAGGCGACAAGTAAACTGGCGAAACGCTTCCCTGAGTTCAATTTTATGTACCCATCCCCGGAGCTCACCCCGACTTCGTAGCACGAAACCGGCCAATGATCGTCGCCACAGGCTAAGTTCCCGCTAACCTAGATGTTATGAAACTTCCTATCGATACGCAATCGAAAACACGTTTATTGGTAAACTGTTGACTACTTGATCTAACCCATTTCGAATAAGATAGTTGTGATCGCATTTCCGCTTCCGCATGGCACTTCGGTAACCCTCGGCGGTTACTGGAACGATACCACCTCATAGTGGAAACGACTTTCCCCGTCGCCGCCCTACATCGTCTCACCACGCTTGCGCAGGAATGCGGGTACGTCGAGATCGGATTGCTCGAAGTTCGCGATCATCGCGTTGCGCATGCTGTCGATCGAGATGGATTCGCTCACGGCCACCGCGCCGACAGTCTGCGGCGCTGATTGTTCCATCACCATCGGAGGTGGTGGTTCGGGATCAAACTCAGTTTCCGGTTGGGGCTCGTCAAAAAAATCATCGTGGCGCGAAGGGCTCTCCCGCGAAACCACAAAACTGGATCGTTCTTCCTCACGACGCGGCCGGTGCCCCGAGTCTTTGAAGCCGGTGGCGATGACCGTGATCTTCACCGAGTCCTTCATTTTCTCGTCGAGCACAGCGCCGAAGATGATGTTGGCATCTTCGTGCGCGGCGCTCTGAATGATGGTGCAGGCTTCCTGAACCTCGGCAAGTTTGAGCGAACTGGATCCGGTGATGTTGATGAGGATGCCGCGGGCGCCGTCGATGGCTCCGGCTTCGAGCAGCGGAGAGGCGATCGCCTTTTGCGCGGCTTCGGTGGCGCGGCGCGCCCCATTGGCCGTGGCCGCGCCCATGACGGCGTAGCCCATGCCGGCCATGATGGCTTTCACGTCGGCGAAGTCACGATTGATGATTCCGGGAATCGTGATGATGTCGGAAATGCCTTGCACGCCCTGGCGGAGGATGTCGTCGGCGATGCGGAAGGATTCGAAAAATCCGGCGTCCTGGGCCACTGCCAGCAACTTTTCATTGGGAATCACGATAGTGGTGTCGACTGACTCCATGAGCTCGGCGATGCCGCGTTCCGCCTGCTGCATGCGGCGTTTGCCTTCAAAGGCGAACGGCTTGGTGACGACGGCGACGGTCAGCGCGCCCATCTCGCTCGCCAGCGACGCAATGATTGGCGCAGCTCCAGTTCCAGTGCCGCCGCCAAGGCCGGTGGTGACGAAAACCATGTCTGAGCCTTCGAGCGCTTCGATGATTTTGTCGGAGTCTTCGAGCGCGGCTTTCCGGCCGACTTCGGGATTCGCGCCCGCGCCCAGGCCGTTGGTGAGTTTTACGCCAAGCTGAATCTTCATGGGCGCGCGCGACATGCGCAGGGCCTGAAGGTCGGTGTTCGCGACCACAAATTCGATGCCCTCCATGCCGGCATCAATCATGCGGTTTACGGCGTTGCCACCGCCTCCACCCACGCCGATGACTTTGATTTTGGCGTCGTTGCGGGCTTCTTCATTAAAGCTGATGCGAATGTCGTTGTCGTTTTTCATGGCTTACTGCACCTCGGTGGATTTTCGTTCTGCCCTGCTAAACCCATTAACCACAAAGGACACAGAGTTACACAAAGATCGCGCCGGGTGATTTCCTTTGTGGACCTTCGTGTCCTTAGTGGTTCGAGCTTTTGATTTTTCATGCTCCCTTTTTTGCAAACAGCCCCATCAAGCGCGAACTCCAACGCGTATCCTGCAAGCCGCGGGCGATTCGCGATCGATGGCCGTAGAAGATCATGCCCAGAACTGTGGCGAACTCCGGTTCGGCCAACGTGGAAGGCATTTTTGCCAGCGGTGTCGGCCAGGAAAGTCGCACCGGCCGCCGCAAGACAGATTCGGCAATGTCGAGAATCCCCGCCAGCCTTGCCGTACCTCCACTCAAAACGATTCCGCCCACGCAAACATCGAGCATGCCGCTGTGCCGCAGGTTGTCGCGCAGCATCTCGAACAATTCGCGGGCGCGTGGCTCCAGAATTTCTCCCACCATGCGTTGCGAAATCAGACGCGAAGGCCGATCGCCGACCGAGGGAACCTCAACTTCATTGCCTTCGGGAATCAGGGTTACGATCACATTGCCATACAACTTCTTGATTTTTTCCGCCTCGGCCAGCGGCGTGCACAACCCAACCGAGAGGTCGCTGGTAAAGTGGTCGCCGCCAATCGGAATCACGGCGGTATGAATCACGGCGCCCTCCTGAAAGACGATCAGGCTGGTCGAGCCGGCTCCCAGATCCATCAGGCACACGCCCAGTTCGCGTTCATCCGCCCGCAGCACGGCATCGGCGCAGGCCAGCGGCTCGAAGACTGTGTCATCGACATGAACGCCGGCGCGGTTCACGGCGGTAACCACGTTTTGAGTCGCGCTCGAACCAGCCGTGACCATGTGCACCCGGACTTCGAGGCGCATCGCCATCATCCCCAGCGGATCGTGCACCCCGCTTTGCTCGTCGAGAATGAATTCCTGCGGCAGCAGGTGCAGAATTTCGCGGTCGGCGGGCAGAGGAATGGCGCGGGCTTTGTCCACCGCAAGGCGAATCTCATCGCGCGCAATTTCACGCGCCCGCGTGCCCAGGCTGAGTCCGCCATGGCTGTTCATTCCGCGAACATGCGAACCGGCAACTCCCAAAAGCGCATGTTCAATTGGGGCGCCGCAAACGTCTTCCGCCTGCTCCACCGCTTTCTGAATGGACGCCACGGCTTTTTCCAAATCGACGATCACGCCCTTGCGCGAGCCCCGCGACTCGCATAGTCCATGCCCACGATAGCGCAGGCCGGATTCCGCGACCGCTGCCACCAACACGCAGGTCTTGGCGCTGCCTACATCAATTGCCGTCAGAAGATTCTGCTGTTGATTCGCCATCCTTATGGTTGTTCCTCTCCCTTGGCAATCGCTGGACTCGGTTTGCTGCCTGGTTTCACCGCGCCCGTCCCGGTCACCGGAGGCGCGGCTGGCATGGTTTTTCCTGACGTGGCCGGCGCTGGTGTGGCTAGAGGCGACGCAGCCTGAGTTGCCGGCGGACCGATCTTCGCGAGGCTTTTGTTTGGAGCAGCTGCCGCGCCCGATTTTGGTCGAACCTTGCGCGCAGCTTTGCGGCGTATTTTCTTGATGGTCTTCTTCTCAGCCGACACTTCTGCCGGAGCCTTAGCAGCAAGGGCCGCGGGAGCCGTTGGTTTCGTAGCTGTGACTTCGTGCGTGATCAACGCGGCAGGCTTCATCCCAGCTGCCAGGGCCGCGTTGGCCGACGACTTCGAAACTGGCGCCGGCTTCACCGCCCCCTGCAGATCCGGATTCACAATGATCTGCCGGTCATAGCGCAAGTCCACCGATTCCAGCCTGTCGAACTGTTGTCGCCATTCGCGTACATGGCTCTCGTAGACTTTGTAGCGCTCCAGGTAGTTCGCAGACCCGAGATGTACCAGCACTTCACCCTGAGGATCATTGGCGATGACTTTCACATCCTCGCCATCGGAAACATCGACCTCGCTGAGACCCTGCGCATAATGTGCCCCACCCGCATCCAGTTGGCTCACCAGGTCGTTGTAGGTTTTCATGCGCGCGGCGCGAGTCGAGGGAGGCTCGCCCGGATTCATTCCCAGAATCACGGGGAACGAATATTTTTTCTTGCCTGTCGCCGGCAGATCCATCAGTGTGCCCACGGAGTCGATCAGCAGGATTTTGGAGCCTACGCGCGTGAAGGCAACAGGCGTGCGTTCGTGGATTTCAATCCTCAGATGGTTGGGAACAAACCGCATTACGCTGGCCGATTCGACCCAGGGAATCTTCTCCAGCGCTTGCTTGCGCTCGGCCAGCGGTACAAAGAAGATGTTGCGCCCAATGTCCCCGCCCATGACTTCCATGATCTGCAAGCGGGTGACATTCTGCAGCCCGGTGATCTCGATGTCGTCGCTGGATTCAATCCGAAAACGCCATGAATGTTCACCGTAGTGATAAAGCGCCGCAACGGCCGCGCCGCAAACGAAGACAATGGCTCCGGCAAGGATGGCCCACGTCAGGCCGGTGGCAGCCCTTTTCGGCAGGGAACCCCGGCGGGCGGAGACACGTTTTTGTCCCCGCAGGAAGGGCGATTCCTGTTCCACGTCCAAGTTGAGCAGTCGCGCATCGTCCAGTGCATCGTCGGGCGCTGGGCGCGCCGGCTCATTGGCCGGTGGATACAACTCCTCCTGCGAGATGGTGGAACCGCTTTTTCGCGCCATCAACCCAGGTCAGTTGTCGTCGGTGAATCGCTGAGCGGAATAACTATAACTGCTTTTCGCCAATTGAGGTAGATGAAAGTTGGGTGCATTTTGCACAAAAAAGTGAGAGCCACCAAAGTGGGCACACTGCGCGCGTGAGTGGCCAAGAACAAAGAATCCTCTGCTGTCCGCGATTGGGTGTAAAATGTTTTGCCCGAAGTTCAAACTTTGAAACCCAGCCTACCCAAGGAGGTTCGACATGCGCACGAGACTTGTATCCCCGGTTTGTTTCGCACTAGGAATTCTGTTTGCCCTTCAACTTTCCGCCCAGGAGGCTTCTCCTGCCAAATCAACTGAGCCCCGGCGTGCCACCAACAGTGCGACCACACAAATTGCCCCAGCGAAAACCGTGAAAGTGTCAATACTGAAATCATGGGGTGACAACAGCATTTGGGATGCCATGAGCACCAACTGGCAAAACTTTGGAAAAATACCCGTCTCTGTTGACGACACATACATCGACAGCGACTTCACGTATCAGAATCTCGTCCAATCCAAGGCGAATGTGATCGTCCTCAGTAATCCCGCAGGTGGCGTGAAACAGTATTCGGCAGCGGAGATCGCGGCTGTAGCCAAGTATGCCAAAACGGGGCACACCGTGATCGGTACGTATTTGGTGTTTCAGTGGTCGACCGTCGATAACCGTGGACTGGCGCCGGTGTTCGGATTGAGTTCCAAAATTGAATACAACACCACCCAGGTCGGCATTTCTAACTTGTTCGACAAGACCACCAAGAAAAAGGAATGTCTTTTCAATGGGATCACCGGGAGCTCGTGGCAGTCCGAAGGTTACGCGTACACGGAAGTTCCCGCCACTGGAGATTGGACCGGCCATCTGGCGAAGGCCACTGCCGTGGCCGAATCCGACAAATACGTTGGGGTCGTCACCCTGTACACCACATCGAAATACACCGGCGTGTTAGTCTCGAATTTTCCCGAATACAACGGGGGCACCGACGACGAACAACTGCTGTATAACGCCGTCACTTGCTACAAGACGAAGTAGGGAACAGCTATCTGCCGTCCCGTCCTCGACGGATTTGCGCCAGATCGCGGTTTTTGAAGGATCTTGAAGGATAAAGATAACGACGTTCGGCCTCCAGCCCCGGGGGCCGGACCTGCTGTGGCCGAAGCGGCGCCAGATCAGGCTGCGCGCTTGCTTCGGCTACCTTTCTTGATGTTCTCGATTTGTGCCAGATGGTTCAGGTCGTGCCCCGCAAACATGCGGACGATGTGGGCAATCGTCTCTTTGCCGCGCTCCTGATGCATCCCATAGTTTCCCCACAGATTCTTGGGCAGTGACTTCAACATGGCCAGGTTGGTCTCCCGCAGCACCCGAAAGGTCTCGAGAGAAACCTTGGGATCACGCCGCGAATATCCCAGAGTTTCTGCCCAGACGTCCTGATCGAAGGGCTGCAGCGACACGCCATTGTTGCCGAGGATGAGACGCATGCGCCATCCGCCCACCAATTCAGTATCCGCCAGATGCGCGAGAATTTCCGCGACCGACCACTTCCCCGGCTCCGGCCGTTGTGTCAGTTGCTTCCTGCTCAGGGGCTTGATCAGCTTTTCCAGCTTCTTCGGAGTTTCTCGTTGCACCCGCAACGGGTCTTTGCCATCGATGTGGCTGAGAATGCGCTGTATATACTGCTGCGGAGTTTCCTGCATGAAATCCTCCTGCAAAGAGATGGACGTTTCATTTTGATTATTGAGTTTGCAAAAAGGAAGCAGAAAAATTAGCTTCAAACCGGCAAGGATCTAAACCAAGGAGGAAGCAATTTTGATATTAGCAGCCAAAGCGCTGCGCGCCGGAACATGGCTTGCCTCGGGCGGTTGAATGCCCATCCCGCCGCTCCTCAAAACTGTTATGCGGATTAGACGAGGCATCCCAAAAATCGTTACCCACTCCTCGGGTTATGTACGAGAGCGAGGCAATTCGGTTTGGCTTCCTAGGGACTAAACTGGGAACCGGGAACTGGGAACTGCGAACTGGTGTTTTCTTATTCCGCATGCTGCCACTCCACCGCTGACCAGCCAGTTTTTAAGGCTTGACCACGATATCCCTAATGAGATAACATGGCAGTTGAATATATTAGCTGTTGGTTAACGGCTGCGGCTTTCGGCTCTTTGACAATTTCGGTATTGCACAAGGGACTCGCCCTGCACGAAACTGCTCTTGAGCGCGACAGACGAGATAGACTGGCAAAGATGAGCCCCGGCAGAGGCGTGTCGATAGGGGCCCAGCGATTCAGTGAAACAGTGAGGAACCGGTGAGGCAAGATATCCCTCAGCGTAAGTCCTTTAGAAGGGAGATTTTAGAATGGTATAAATATAGTTGCGTAACCCACGCCAATATGCTATTATTACTCCATGGACGTTCCAAAGACATTACTCGAAGCGATTCAATACTTTAGCGACGAACAGACCTGCATTGATGCCGTTGCTATGACGCGCTGGCTTGACGGGCCGCGCTGCCCAGACTGTTTTGGCGATGACGCGAAGAATCCCTACTGGATTAAGACTCAGAAGCGTTGGAAGTGCCGCTCTTGCCGTCGTCAGTTCTCCGTCAAAGTCGAAACCATCTTCGAGGATTCTCCCATTCCTTTACAGAAGTGGCTTCCGGCTCTGTGGATGCTGGTTAGCTGCAAGAATGGCGTTAGCTCTTGGGAGATTCACCGCGCTTTGGGCGTCACGCAAAAGACCGCATGGTTCATGTTGCACCGTCTGAGACTGGCGCTAAAGACTGGTACGTTCGGGACGAAGGTTGGCGGACCTGAAAGCAGCGGAATCGAGGTTGACGAAACCTTTGTGGGTGGAAAGGTACAGAACATGCACCGCGCACGCCGGATCGCCTTTGCCGCGAAAGGTGGGCATACTGGCGGCTACACTGGCAAAGCCGTTGTGATGGGTATCCTTGACCGCGATGAACGAAAGGTTCGCGCTAGCGTTGTTCCGAACACGAAACGCACAACGCTCCAAAACGCCATTCTCGATAACGTACATCATGGTTCGCCAGTGTTCACGGACACAGCGACCGTCTATGACAACTTAAACGAGAAATACATTCACGAAACAGTGAATCACGCTGAGGCTTATGTAAAAGGGCGCGTGCATACCAATGGACTAGAAAATTTCTGGAGTCTCTTGAAACGCGGTCTCAAGGGTACCTACGTGGCCGTAGAACCCTTCCACCTTGAGCGTTACATTGACGAACAGGCTTTCAGGTACAACAATCGCGGCACGAAAGACAATCCCTTGACCGATGCAGACCGCTTCTTGTTGGCACTGTCTCAGGTCGCCGGGAAGCGTCTCACCTTTGCCGAACTCACAGGCAAGAGCAAAGAAATACCGTTCTAGGCGGTATTGCCAGAAGCGCGGCCCGAAGCCGAAGAATGGCGCGGTTTAGGGCCGCGCTTCGGCTTTCCCTGGTTCGCTATCTTCTCAGTGGCAAGCATCTGGTTTAGATCATCCTTTGATACTCGGAGCACCTTGCGAAGTGCGCTCTGGAATCCGGCAAACTTTTGCTCTGGCGTCGTTTGGGGGTCGAGGTTAGACTTCATGGGCTAATCATACCGCAAATCAAAAGGAAATCACGATGAAAGAAGAAGCCGTAAAAGATGCCTTTGTCCAACTGCTCACCGTTATCAAGTTTCAGACTGAACAGATCGCTTCTTTAATGGCTGAGACCGGGGCCATCCGCGATACCGTTCGGGCATTAGATCCAACTTTTGAAGATAATTTTGCAGAGAGACGTCGAGCGGCTTTCCAAGAAATTCTTCCAATGCTAGAGAAGCCCATTGCTTATATAGACGGCCTAACTCGGAAAATTCAGGCTGGCGAAATCTTTTGATTCTTTGGATAGACATTGTATGTCAGACCCTTTCGAGAGTTCACGTCGTAAGATCGCACGGGCTAAGGAACACATCGACAATTTGACTAGAGAAATTCGCATTTTCGTTGATGGCAATCCTTACGTACAAGTCGTCGAGGACGATCCGAATCGACCCGGCTACACATTCCATAAGATCAAATTGACTAAGACACTCCCCGCTTCCATCGAAGATATTGCCGGGGACGCCATCACTAATCTTCGTGCTGCATTGGATCACGCTTGTTTCGGAGTGGCGGTCGCGGCTGGAACTCCCGATCCCAAGAACGCTTACTTCCCTTTCGCTGGAGACGTGAAAAGACTTGAAGCAGCCATCAAGGGAAGGTGCAAGGACATCCCTGAGGAAATTTACCCTCTTTTTCGCAACTTCAAGCCTTACGAGGGAGGGAATGATCTCTTGTGGACCCTGAACCTGCTCTGCACCGCAGACAAACACAAAATCATTACTCCTATGGGCACTGGAGTCGTTCAACCGGGAGTCAATCTCAAGGGAACTGGATTCTTTGAACTCCCCACACCGCCCGTATGGGATCGCGCTAAACAGGAGATGGTAATCATTACCCTCGGGCCGGAAGCGAACTACGATTACCACCTCCAATTCATTTTGTTTGTAGCGTTCGATAAGGTTGGGGCTGCAAGCGGCAAGGCTGTTAGAGGTCTTCTCTGGCAAACACTGTGGCACGTCGAGCACATTGTGGCTGCCATCGAAGCAGAGTCCAAGCGTCTTGGGATCGTGAGGTAGGGTTTGCACTCTCAATAATAAACATACGGCAAACCATAAAATGGGTTACCCTACTATATTGATACCTTTAGAAGGGTATCTCCAAAACAGACCCTTTGTTGTCATAGATTTAGCGAGGAAACGCAATTTTCGGGGTACATATCCGATATCTAATAGTAAACAGGTCGCGTGTATGTTAATCAAAAGGTAACTATACCGAAGTGCCTTCGGCCAACGACGCTGACGCCCCCGCGATCCCCTGCCTGGCGTTAAGCCGCTCCAGAATCATCGGCCCGAGCTGCGAGACGTTCCCCGCGCCAAGGGTGAGAATCATGTCTCCTTCTTGCGCTCCGGCGACGACCGCTTCCGCCGCGTCGGCAAACGAAGCGGCGTAGCGGGCTTCGCGCTCACCTTTTTCTTTAACGTGCTGAGCTAACGCCTCTCCGGTGATTCCCGCGATCGGCGCTTCGCTGGCCGCATAAATGTCGAGGATGAGCAGAGTGTCCGCATCGTGAAACGCAGCGGCGAACTCGTCCATCAGCAACTGGGTGCGGGTATAGCGGTGCGGCTGGAACACGACGTGGATCTTGCGAAAGCCGCACTGCCGCGCCGCCGCCAGCGTGGCGCGCACTTCGGTAGGATGGTGCCCGTAATCGTCGATCACGCTCACGCCCGCAGCCTGGCCTCGCAACTGGAAGCGCCGGTCCACGCCGCGAAAGCTTTCCAGCGCGGCGCGGATCTGTTCGACGTCAATGTCGAGGCCGATGCCTACGGCAATCGCCGCCGTGGCGTTCAGCACGTTGTGCACGCCAGGCACGTGCAGGTGGAACTCGCCCAAAGCTTTTTGCTGAAAGGTCACGTGGAAGCGGCTGACCGGCCGGTTTTCTCCGGCCCTGAGCACGGATTCGCCCAGCTTGATGTGAAAGTCCGAACCCCGGCGCGTGCCGTAGGTGACAGTGCGCCTCCGAATCTGCGGAAGCATCCGGCGCAATAGAGGATCATCGTTACAGGCCACCACCATCCCGTAGAAAGGAACCCGGTCCATGAAGTCCAGAAAAGTCTGTTTCACGTCGCGCATGTTGCGATAGCAATCCATATGCTCGCGATCGATGTTGGTGACGACCGCGAGAATCGGCGAGAGCTTGAGGAAGGAGCGGTCGCTCTCATCGGCCTCAGCCACCAGATACTGCGATTTACCCAGCCGGGCATTCGATCCCATGGCGTCAACGCGGCCGCCGACAACTACGGTGGGGTCGAGTCCGCCACCCGCCAGGACGGCCGCAACCATGGAAGTGGTCGTGGTCTTGCCGTGCATTCCGGCAATAGCGATGCCATATTTCAGCCGCATCAACTCCGCCAGCATTTCGGCGCGCTGGATGACCGGAATATGCAGCGCATGCGCCCCGGAAATTTCTGGATTGTCCAGCGGAATGGCCGAACTGGCCACAACCACGTCGGCGCCGACAATGTTCTCGCTGCGATGCCCCTCAAAGACCGTTGCGCCAAGACTGGCGAGACGTTGCGTGGCGGCCGAACTCTTGAGGTCGGAGCCCGAAACCTTGTAGCCGAGATTCAGCAGCACCTCGGCAATCCCGCTCATGCCGATGCCCCCGATCCCTATAAAATGGATGCGCTGAATCTTGGCGAACATTTGCTTAAGTCAACTTCATTTCGCCGCGGATTTACGCGGATCAACGCGGATAAAATAACTAAAGATTAATCCGTGAAGATCCGCGCAAATCCGTGGCTAGTTCTTGATTCCCGACAGCCGCGCAGCGATGGCCGCAATGTCACGCGCGGCATCGGGATGGGATAACTTGCGGGCAGCCTGGCCCATCCTTTCCAACCGTCGTGGTTCGCTGAATAAAGAACTGACCGCCTCGACCAGGCTTTCACAATTCAGTTTCGACTGTTCGAGCATCACCGCTGCGCCCGCCCGCTCCAGCGCTTCCGCATTCCGCTTTTGATGGTCGGCGGCGGCGCGCGGGAAGGGCACAAAAACTGCCGGCTTCCCTGCCGCCGTCACTTCCGCCACGGTGCTTGCCCCGGAGCGGCAGATCAGCAAGCTCGCCTGCGCGAATCGGCCAGGCATATCGTCGATGAAACCATAGGCCTCGACGGACCCGCCCAAATTCGCATACGCCGCTTGCGCCTCATTATAGTCAGCTTCGCCGGTTTGATGGACGATATGAATCCCGGGTACACGCTCTTGCAACGCGGCAACGGAATCCAACACAACTTTGTTGATCGCGTGCGCGCCCTGGCTTCCGCCAAAAACCAGCAAGCTCGGCGTCGTATTCATGGGATCCTTGTCGGGGATTTTGAAGAAAGCCTCGCGAACGGGCACACCGGTTACTTTGCATCGCCGGAAATAGCGGCCCGTCTCGGCGAAATGGACCGCTGCCTCCGAAACCATCGGCGCCACAAGGCGATTGGCAAACCCAGGAACGAAATTTGGTTCAAACACGAGCGTGGGAATTCCGCGCAGCGCCGCAGCCAGCATCGCCGGGCCGGACGCGTATCCGCCGACTCCCACCACAACGTCTGGCTGAAACTCCGAGAGAATGCGCTGCGCATCCCATACCGCTCTTGGGAGATCGAGAAAGGTTTTCAGCCGGGTCGCGAAGCTCACGTTTTTCAGCGCGCCGACCTTCACCAGCCGCAGCGGAAAACCAGCGGCCGGGACCAGGCGGTTCTCGATTCCTCGCGCCGTACCGACGAACAAAATCTCAGCCGCGTAGTCTTTCTGGAGTTGCTGAGCGATGGCGAGCGCAGGGATCACGTGTCCGCCGGTCCCGCCTCCCGCCAGAATGGCCCGCATGCAGTGACTATAAACCGGAACACACCGTTTGAAAGAGACGAGAAGTTAACCCTTTGGCTGCACGCCGCGTGCGCGACCCATGAGACCTGGGAGAGTCTTTCTTCCTACGTGCAAGTCTTTTCACAGAAGTCCATGGCATGCAGAAGTTTGCACCGTTGACACTGCGCGCCCTCATGTCATAAAGTGGCGAGCGGTCTACTATTGGGTATCGTTTTCGCTCGAACCAGATCCCGGCTAGCGCTGAATTTGATGGCCTGCGATCTGTGCGGCGACTGGGAGTGCCCCGGTAAATAAAAATACCGCAGTTTCTTCAGGTATCTTAAGTGGAATCTTTTAGAGCACGAATCGTTGCTTCTCTTATACTCGCGGGAATTCTGGTTGCCTTAGGGCAGGCGCAGTCGCCTTCCAGCCCGAACTCGTCGACCTCGTCCGGAAGCTCAACTTCGCCTTCCGAAACCGACCGGGTGATCCTCAAAGTTGGGGATGTGCAGGTCACCGAGTCGGAATTCGAGTCTGGAGTTGGCCGGATCGAGCCGCAAGCCGATCCTGACAAGGAAAGCTCGGAAAAAGATGCCAAGAGTCGTCGAAAGCTGGGCGACGATTACGCATCTGTGCTGATGCTTTCCCAGTTGGCAGTTGCCAGCCACCTTGACTCTTCGCCCGAAGTCAGCCGCAAGTTAGCCGTGGCCCGCGTGCAGGTCCTGTCCGACGCGGAGTTCGCCGACTTGATGCGTCAAGCGGATCCGACAACGGAAGAAATCAGCAAGTATTATTCCGACCACGTGGCCGATTATGACCAGGTGCAGATTCGCCGGCTGTTCATCTGGAAGCGGCAAGGCGACACCAAAGATGCCCGGGTCTTGACCACGGAGGCTGCCCGCGCCCGCGCCGAGCAGATTCGCCAGGCGTGCGCGGCCGGAGGCGACGTAAAGAAAGTGTCGGCCGACCTGATGAAGTCCGGCGAGGGCATGCTTGATCCCGCCCCGCTTCTCTTCGCGCGCGGAGGGCTGTCGCCAAATATGGAGAAGGTGGCATTCGCGCTTAAGGAGGGTGAGTGGTCAGAGGCGCAAGAAACCCCGTCTGCCGTTCTTGTCATTCAACTTGTCAAGCGCGACCGTCGACAACTCGGGCAGGTGTCCTCGTATATCGAAAAGGATTTGCAGGGGCAGAAATTGGATGCAATGTTGGACGATCTGAAAAAGAAAGCTGGTATCTGGCTCGACGAACAATATTTTGGGACAGCGGTGGCTCCTGTCTCGGGCGCGCAGCGGCGTAGTTCCGACCCACCATCTCAGTTGCAAAAATCAGAGAAAAAAGGGGAAAGCAACAATGAAGACGAAACACAGAAATAGAATGTGGTACTTTGCGCTGCTAATGCTGTTGCTGGCGGCGTGTGTCCTTCAGCCTACGCCGGCCAGCGCCGAAATCAACTCACTAGGTGTTGATTGCTCGCAGATCAACGTCCCGTCGCTCATGATGCAGGACAACATGCGCGCCGGCCAGATCTTGGTGGAATGCGGAATCATGCAAGGGGGCCAGCCAGCGACAGCGACGGGCGGCGGGGGCCACAAGCTGGCCGCTCCTCCGAACGTCCTGGTCAGCAACTCGTCAGGTTGCAACTCCTCCTCGGAACTGTGCGGCAGCGAAAGCATGATCGCCGCCAGCACCGCGGATAAAGGTCAGACCGTCGTGGTCAACTATAACGCCAACGGGTCTTTCAACGGCGGAAACTACGGAGGCCAGTCCTACTCCACTGATGGCGGAACCACGTTTACGGAAATTTTCCCGTTTGAAGACGGCTCCCATGGAACGAACTATGGGGATCCGATCGTCGTATACAACTCCAAGTTGGGCAAGTTCTTCGCTGGCGACTTGGTGACCGGTTGCGGTGGTCAGGGGATCGGCTTGTGGTCCTCCGCCGACGGCAAGACGTGGAAAGTCGGATCCTGCCCCCATAACGGCAGCTTCGACGACCGTGAGTCGATGTGGGCGGACAACGAGCCGACCAGTGGAACCTATGGCCGCATGTATGTCTCCTGGAATGACTACAATACGAGCTGCGGGGCGGGCGGATGTCTTTTCGTTACCTACTCGGACGACGGCAAGACTTGGAGCACTCCCAAGCAACTCAACACTGGCACCTTCTACCGTAACGTGCAGGTAACTGGCGCACCGCGCGGCGCCAAGGTGGTGGGGAAGGACAGCACGGTATTTATCGCCAGCATGGATGAGGGCGGCGGCGGAGGCAATACCCGCCAGAACATCATGTTCTACTCAACCAACGGCGGCAAAACTTGGAAACAAGTGACGATGGGTCCGCGATTCAACCCGGTCGGGGATACGAGCTGCGGATATTTCTATCAGGTCAACCCCATCATCCGGCACATGGGCTGGGGAGAACCGGCAGTTGGCCCCGACGGCGTGGTCCACTACGACTATGCCGGGGCAGGGACGAAGGGCGACCACGGGGACATCTTCTACCAACGTTCGACCAACAACGGCAAGACTTGGTCCAAACCGATCAAACTCAACACCGACAAGGACGCTCCGAACAAGACTCAGTGGATGCCGTCTCTGTCGGCCACCTCGGATGGCTACGTCACCGCCTCTTGGTATGATCGTCGCAAAGCCAAAAGCGCGTGCAACAGCGTTGGAGACAAGGGATGCAACTACGAGCGCGTAGGCCGTCAGTCGAAGGACAACGGCGCTTCGTGGAATGCAGAGGTCACAATCAGCAACAAAATAATCACCCAGCCAGCCCAAGACGACGGTGGCGTCGTCTCTTGCTATGCGGGTGATTACGATTACAACGTGGCTCTGAATGCGGCTGACGCGGGCAATAGCACCGGGTCTGCCTATGTTACCTGGACCGACGGCCGAGTTAAAATCGGCGGCGTGCCTGAGCAGAACGTGGAGACTGCCACGCTCCCCGAACCGTAACCTAATCGTTGTACGAACCTCGAACGAAGAGAGGGCAGCCGAGTTGGCTGCCCTCTTTGTTACTTGCAAACGAATTTCCTGGCTTTCCTCCCACCATTCCTCGCCTTAGTTACTTGGACAGACGGGCAAGACGGTCGTTCTCCATACCCTAGTCAGCTTGCTTTGAAATGTTGAGCAACACGCCGACGCAGGCCAGGCTCACCAGCAAAGACGAGCCGCCGTAGGAGACCAGTGGCAGTGGAATGCCTTTGGTGGGCATCAGCCCAAGCACCACGCTGATGTTGATAAAGGCTTGCACCACGATCATGCTGGTAATTCCGACCGCGAGAAAGCGCCCGAACATATCTTGAGTTCGCAGAGCCGTGCGCATGCCGCGCCAGAGGATTATGGCGAACAGCAACACGATCACCAGCGCGCCCACCAGCCCCAGTTCCTCGGCCGTCACGGCAAAGATGAAGTCGGTGTGGGGCTCGGGCAAATAGAAAAGTTTTTGCTTGCCCTCCATCAGACCCACGCCGGTAATGCCGCCGGTGCTCACTGCGATCAGCGATTGAATCATGTGAAAGCCGCGGCCCTGCGGGTCGGAGTAGGGATCAAGGAAAGCGAGGATGCGGGCGCGGCGGTAGGCCACGTGGAAGATCAGGAAATACAGCGGCAGCAGGGCCGCAAGAAATGCGTATCCGAGGACGCGCAGATCGAGTCCCGCCACGAACAAGACGCAGACCGTAATTGCGGCGCATGCGATGGCGGTCCCCAAGTCCGGTTGGAACACGATCAATGCGATGAAGATCAGAGTGGGAACGGCGGCAGGCAGAACCGTGTTGCGCCAATCCTTCATGGTTTTCGTGCGGCTCTCGAGGAAAAATGCCAGAAACAGAATGAGCGCCGGCTTGGCCAGTTCGGAGGGTTGCAGGGAGAGCGGTCCCCAGTGAATCCAGCGGTGGGTATGGTGCGCCCGGTCGAGGAAAAAGACCGAGATCAGCATGAGGGTGGTCAGGCCCAGGAAGGAAAAAACCACCGCCGGATGCTTGTAACGGCGGTAATCGACTTTCATCGCAACCACCATGGCGAAAATTCCGGCGGCTGCCCAGCCCAGTTGGCGCAGCAGGAAAAAATAGCCGGAGCCGTAGCGCTCCTTGGCCATTACCGCGGACGCGCTGAAAACCATCACCAGCCCTATAAAGATCAAAAGCAGGGTTACGGTAAACAGCCAGCTATCGACGCTCACACGCTTTGCCATGGAGAGGATTTCATTTCATCACGAGACACGGACACACGGAGGTTTTTCGCAGATGATTTTGGGGAAGATTTAACTCTTTTGGTTCGCCTGCTCCGCTAATACTTTTACGACTTGCTTGAACACTTTTCCCCTGTGTTCGTAGTTGCGGAACTGGTCGAAGCTGGCACAGGCCGGAGCCAGCAACACGATATCGCCCGGCTTGGCAGCCTTGGACGCGTGCTTGATTGCAGTTTCCAGAGTTTCGGCGTGGTCAATTTCGGGGCCCCCGCTCTTCGGCGAGACGATTTGCGATTCGATCTTCGCCGCCGCCGCGCCGATGGTGTAAACGCGCTTCACGCGTTGCCGGAGCAGATCGTTCAGCACAGTGTAGTCACTGCCTTTGTCCTTGCCGCCGAGAATGAGGTGGATGTTTGCCGGGAAAGACTCGATTGCCTTAATGGTGGCATCGACATTGGTCGCCTTGGAATCGTTGTAATATTCCACGCCGCGAATGGTGGCCACGTGTTCCAGCCGGTGCTCAACCGCTTTAAAGTCGCGAACCGCTTTGCGAATGCGCTCAGGCTCGCAGCGCAGAAGAGCGCCGACGCAGATTGCGGCCAGAACATTCTCCACATTGTGCGCGCCCTTCAGCGGAATCTCGGAGACCAGCATGACCTCGCTCTGACCACTGTGATCGCGGAAGAAGATGCGGCCGTCATGCACAAACGCACCCTGCTTCACTTCCCGCGTCCGGCTGAACCAGAAGACTTGTGCCCGAGTGCGTGCCGCGAGCTCAACGCAAGTCAGGTCGTCAGAATTGAGCACGGCAAAATCTTCTGGCTGCTGATTTTCGAAGATGCGCGCCTTGGCGTCAGTATAAGCAGCAAAAGTCCGATGGCGGTCAAGATGGTCAGGAGTGACATTAAGAACGACGGCAATCCGGGGATGGAATGTTTGAATGGTTTCAAGCTGGAAACTTGAAACTTCCAACACGGCGATGGTGTCCGCGGTTGCGCCTTGCACCAGGGTGATCGCGGGCGTCCCGATATTTCCGCCGACCACGGTGCGGTGTCCGCCCGCCGCGACAATCTCGCCCGCCAAAGTCGTGGTAGTCGTTTTGCCGTTGGAACCCGTGATCGCGACGATGGGCCCGGGAAAGAACTGGGCCGCGAGCTCGATTTCCCCAATAACGTTTTCACCGAGCGAGCGCGCTTGTACCAGCAGGGGCACGTCCGCAGGTACGCCGGGGCTTACCACGATGAGGTCCTGCCCGCCGAACGTGCGCTCGCCATGCCCGCCCGTCTCTACCGAAATGCCCTGGTCGAGCAGCGCCGGAATTTCAGCTTCCAGTTGGTCTTGAGGCTTAGCGTCCGACACCGTGACCCGTGCGCCTTTGGCCTTCAGAAAAACTGCCGAGGCCACACCTGACTTGCCGAGCCCGACAACCAGCACGCGTTTGTTGTTTACGTCCACAAGATCCTATTTCACCACAGAGTCACAGAGCCACAGAGAACCCAATATCTTCGGGCGGTGAAAGTGCTTCATTTTCTTTTCTCTGTTTCCTCTATGCCTTATTTTCTCTGTGCCTCTGTGTCTCTGTGGTGAAGAACTATCTTAACTTCAACGTGGTCAGCGCGAACAGTGCAAACACCAGCGCCGCAATCCAGAAGCGCACAATGATCTTCGACTCCGACCAGCCCAGTAATTCGAAATGATGATGAATGGGCGCCATCTTGAAGATACGCTTCTTGCGAAGTTTGTAGGAAGCCACCTGCAGAATCACCGATATCGCCTCAATCACGAACACGCCACCAATGAACGGCAGCAGCAACTCTTGCTTGATCATTACGGCAACCGTGCCGATGGCGCCACCGAGAGCCAGAGAGCCAACGTCTCCCATGAACACTTCTGCAGGATGTGCGTTGTACCAGAGGAAGCCGATTGCCGCGCCTACCATGGCGCCGCAGAAGATAGTCAGTTCACCGACTTGGGGCATGCGCTCCAGTTCGAGGTAGGTCGCAAATGTAGCATGGCCGCTGACGTACGTGAGCACGGCCAAAGCCCCAGCGGCGATCACGGTGCAGCCGATGGCCAGGCCGTCCAAGCCATCGGTCAGGTTCACCGCGTTGCTCGATCCCACAATCACCAGCACCACAAAGGCGATAAACGGCAGAAAAGCCAAAGGCCACAAATGAGGATAGTGCTCCAGAGTCCCGATCACCAGGTCTGGGCGAAATTGCTTGAAGAAAGGCACCACCAGCCGAGTCGAATACAGACCCCGAGTCTGCATCGCGATCAGCGCGACCGCGATGAGAATACTGGTGGCGATTTGGAGACCGATTTTGGCTTTGGCGGTCAACCCGAGATTCCTCCGGTGGATCACTTTGGTGTAATCGTCGGTGAAACCAATGGCGGCGAATGCGGAAGTGGCCAGCACGGCAATCCACACAAACCGGTTGCTCAGGTCAGCCCAGAGCAGAGTCGGAACCACGATGGAAATGGCAATCAACAGGCCGCCCATGGTCGGAGTGCCTGCTTTTTTCTGGTGGGCTTTGGGCCCCTCTTCGCGGATGTACTGGCCAATCTGAAATTCGCGGAGGCGGTTAATGACCAGAGGTCCAACGATGAGTCCGGTGAAGAGCGCGGTCAGGCTGGCGAACGCCGTCCGGAAGGTCAGATAGCGGAAGATCCGGAATGGCGGAAAATAGCGAAACAGCTTCTCGTACAACAGCCAGTAAAGCAATCAGCCTCCGTTTAGTCGTTGGTCGTCAGTCGTGGCATTGGCATCACCCGCCTAAGGACGGCCAACTGACGACTGTTTCGACTTCCACGTGTCCAGTGCTCGCTCCAGTTTCACCCCGCGGGACGCCTTCAGCAGTACTACGTCTCCAGCGCGGGTTTCGCGGGCCAGCCATGCGCCCGCTTCTTCCGGCGTGGCCACGAATTCTGCATGCATGCCAGCGTGACGCGCGGCCTCAACCATTTGCTGCGCCTGGCCTCGCACGCCCAGCAACAGGTCGATTTTCTTCTGGGCAATATACTCGCCGGCCTGCCGGTGAAGGGCATCGCCGGCCGGACCGAGTTCGAGCATGGCGCCTGCTACCACGACTCTGCGCTTTGCCGGCATTGCTGCCAGCGCATCGACCATCGCTTCCAGGGCTTTCGGATTGCAATTGTAGCAATCGTTGATGACGGTAATATCGCCCAGCTTGACGACCTGTCCGCGCTTGTCCGCGGGGACGAGCGTGGCCAGGGCCGCAACCGTCTCGGATGGGCTCAGTCCCCGTTCCAACCCCACCGCGACCGCCGCCAGCGCGTTGTAGATGTTGTGCGTACCGACCAGGGGCAGGACGGCCTTTTCGCGGCAACTCCCGACGACCAGATCGAACGCTGATCCTTCGGATCCCAGGGGCTGGATGTTTTCCGCCCGCACATCGGCCGACACCCGCAGTCCATAGAAAACTACCTTGCCGTGAAAGTCGCGGCCAAATTGTGAAACATATTCGTCGTCGGAATTGAGCACCGCGGTTCCGCCCGAGGGCAGCGCCTCCACCAGTTCGTATTTCGCGCGCGCGATCCCCGCCACCGATTCAAAAAACTCCAGGTGCACCGGCGCAACATTCGTCACCACTCCAATTTCGGGTTGCGCGATTTTCGCCAGCGCGGCAATCTCGCCCGCGTGCGACATCCCCATTTCGATGACCGCGAGGTCGTGTTCCGGTTCGAGTTTGAGCAAGGTCAGCGGAAGGCCAAAATGATTATTGAAGTTGCCCTCAGATTTCAGCACGCGAAAGCGAGGCGACAACACATGCGCCACCGCTTCTTTGGTGGTAGTCTTTCCCGTCGATCCGGTCACCCCGATCAGCGGTTTCCCCCACAAGCGCCGCACCGCACTGGCCAGAGTCTGTAACGCAACAAGAGTGTCGTCCACGGTTATGAGCCGGGCTTTCACGGGGTAAAGCGCAAGGTGGTCTTCGCGGATGACCGCAGCCACGGCGCCTTTTTCCAGCGCTTGATTTACGAAATCATGGCCGTCCATGCGTTCGCCCTTCACCGCGAAGAAAAGCTCACCCGGCTGAATGGTGCGGGAATCGATGGAATATGCCTGTGCCGCTGCGTTGCGGTCGAACTCACCGCCAGCAGAAAGAAATTCGGCGATTCGAGAAAGCGGCAGCTTCATGAGTTCTGTCCGGCTGCGGCGTTTGCCGATTCGCAGTTGTATCCGGCATCGCGCAAAACCTGGTGGGCTACTTCAACATCGTCGAATGGAATGGGGCCTTCACGGGTGACCTGCACTTTCTCGTGACCCTTGCCAGCAATCAAAACAATATCGCCCGGTCCGGCTTCGCGGATGGCCAAAGCGATGGCCGTTTTCCGGTCCGGTTCTACTTGGTATTTCACGCCTGAGCGCTGCAGACCGACCATGGCGTCGTTGATAATCGCCAGCGGATCCTCGGTCCTCGGATTGTCCGAAGTCAACACCACGAAGTCACTGCCGCGACCAGCCGCTTCGCCCATCAGCGGCCGCTTGGCCCGGTCACGATCGCCACCGCAGCCAAACACCGTGAGCACACGTCCTTTCTGCTTTGCCTTTTGGACGAACTCGCGCGCCAGCGAAGTCAAGTTGCGAAGGGCGTCGTCCGTATGCGCGTAATCCACGACTACCGTGAACGGCTGTTTGCAATCGACGCGCTCGAAACGGCCTGGCACGCGGGTGAGGGAAGCGATTCCCCTGGCCATTGCATCCAGCTTGCAACCGCGCGCGTAAGCGGCACCCGCTGCCGCGAGAATGTTGTAGACATTCACTCTACCGATCAGGGAAGAAAATACGGGGACGACTTCTTCCGGAGTGACCAGGTCGAACCGCGTGCCTCGCGGCGTGATGTCGACTTTATCGGCGTGCAGGTCGCCGCTCGTCAAACCGTAAGTCATAACTTCAGAACTACGTTTCTTGCTGAGCTTTGCCAGGCTCGAACCGTATTCGTCCTCAGAATTGAGCACGGCCACGCGGGGTGGATCAGTGCCGCAGCCCTCGAACAGCACTTGCTTCGAGGCGAAATACTCTTCCATCGTGTGATGATAATCGAGATGATCCCGGCTGAGATTGGTGAACACGGCGACGTCGAACGGAATTCCGTAGACTCGCTCTTGTGCCAGCGCGTGGGAGGATACTTCCATCACCGCCTCGGTCGCACCGCTGCCCAGAGCCTCCGCAAGGATTCGATTCAAATCCAGCGCTTCCGGAGTCGTGTGCGGGGCAGGTAAAATTTTTCCAGCCACGTGATATTCGATTGTCCCAATGAGCGCGCCTTTTCGGCTGGCTGCGGAAAAAATTGCTTCCACGATGAATGCAGTTGTGCTTTTTCCGTTCGTGCCGGTGATGCCCGTGACCGCCAGCCGCTCGGCGGGGCGCTTATAAAAGTTGGCGCCCAGTCGAGCGAGTGCCCGGCGTCCGTGCGCCACCTGAGCCCAAGCCACGCCTTCGCGGGGCTTCTCGTTCGCGGAGTCGCTGACGATTGCCACCGCACCCGCTGCGATCGCTTGGTCGATGAATTTATTTCCATTGCTGGCCTCGCCCCGCATGGCGATGAATGCATCGCCCGGCTTTACCCGCCGCGAGTCATATTCCACCCCGCTAACACTCGGATTACCCCTCTGGTCGAGGACTTCCGCACCCTGCAGAAGCTGAAGAAATTGCATTTGGATTCTATTATGAGCTTACCCTAATTCGATGTCAGAGCGGAATAGCGGGCTCCTGCGCCGGCGCCCGGACGTGGTTCCCTGCGCTACGTCGATGTTTTCAACGCCCGAATTTTACGGTAATCCGCGATCCCGTCACGACGCGTGATCCCGCTGCGGGAGACTGCTCCCGAGCCAGCCCACTGCCGACGGCATCCAGATCCAGGCCGCTATCCTCGGCCAACTCGACCGCGCCCCGCACGCTCTTGCCCGCGAACGACGGCACCACAATTCCATCTTGCTCCGCGTCCAACACGACCGTGCCGCTGGAGGGAAGATGTCCGGAGGAAACTGCCGCGGCCGACTGCGAGTTCACCGCTGTCGAAGATTGGCCTGATTCTGGGGGCAAAGTGGCTGCCACTTCACGCTGGCGCAGCGCAGCGGGAACCATCGCGGCTCCAGTTGATTCCGGCATCGCGTTGGCAACGGGATTCGCCGGCGTGGGGACTGGACTCGTTGTCGGAACCTCTGCGACATCCAGTGTTTCGCCCAGATGGTCGGGCGAACCTTCCGCGAGTTCCTGCGCTTGCACCTGACGCGAAGCTAACAACAGTTGCCGGCTTCGGGGCAGTTCCACATCATGGGGAGTGTGCAGGTATTCCAACACCTGTTGCGTGACTCGCTGAAACACCGGTGCGGAAACTTGTCCGCCCTGATGCAGGCCGACGGCGGAGTCCAGAATTACCGCGACCACGATTGCGGGATTGTTGATGGGAGCGAATCCGGCGAATGAGGCCACATACTTGGTCTTCGAATATGCGTGAGTACCCGGGTCCACTTTCTGTGCAGTGCCGGTTTTGCCCGCGGAGGAATATCCTTCGAGGACCGCTTTTTTTCCCGTGCCTTCGAGCACGACTTTCTGCATCATCTGCTTCATTTCGGCTGCCGTCGTGGAGGAAATAACACGCCGTCCCTCGGCAGGATGAAAAGCGATGGTCTGCGGCGCGGGCTGCGGATTGCTCGTAGTCGCGACGATGCGGGGTGGCACCGAGACGCCGTCGTTGGCAATGGTCGACACCAATAACGCCAATTGCATCGGGGAAATTCCGATCTCCTGTCCCATGGAAATTGCGCCGATCGAAACTTTCGACCATCGACTCACCGGTTTGGTCAACCCCCGGGTCTCCCCGGGCAACTCAATTCCCGTCTGCTGCCCAAAGCCAAAGGCGCGAATGTATTTGTAAAAGCGGTCTTCGCCCAGTCGGAGCGCGATTTTGATTGCGCCGACGTCACTGGATTCCGCCAGAATGCCCCAGACCGGCAGCAGTCCATGCGGCCGGCTATCGCGAATGCGCATGCCGTTAATGACAATCGATCCCATCTGGCAATCGAACACTTCATCCGGACGAGTCAACTTTTCTTCGAGAGCCGCCGAAATGGTGACCACTTTGAAGGTCGAGCCCGGCTCGTAGACGTCGCTGACAGCGTGGTTTTTCAGCTTCTCCGGGGTAATTTCGCGAGTCAGGTTCGGATTGAACGTGGGCTGGTTGGCCAGCGCCAGGATTTCTCCGGTGTGCGGGTTCTGCACAATGACTGTGCCGCTTATGGCGTGAGTCTGTTCTATCGCGGTTGCGAGTTCGCGCTCGGCGATGTACTGGATCTGCTGATCGATGGTCAGGACGACGTTCTCGCCCGGCTCCGGTTGCTTCTCCACACTGCCGAACCATTTGCGGTGCGCGTCGACCGAGATCAGCATGCGTCCGGACTTGCCGCGCAGTTTCTCGTCGTACTGACGCTCGATGCCGCTCAGGCCTTCGTCATCCATGCCCACGTAACCCAGTACCTGGGCCGCCAGTTCATGCTTGGGATAAAAGCGCCTGGATTCTTTCTGGAAATAAATTCCCCGCAAATTCAGCGAGCGGATGCGATTGGCGATCTCCGCGTCTGCCTTGCGCGCGACCCAACAAAAGGTCCGAGCTGCTTTGCACCTGGCCAGGGTTTCGCGAGGATCGGTTTTGGTGATCTTCGAAATTAGCGAGATAGTCCCGGCAAGGTCGGGAATCTCGGTGGGCACGGCGAAGGCGGAATCAACCGCGATCGACATCGCCAGTTCGCGTCCGGTGCGATCGTAGATGATGCCGCGCCTGGCTGAAACCTCTTCGGTGCGCTCGCGCTCATGGATGGCCCGCTTCTCAAAACTGCCATAGCGAAAGATCTGCAGGTAGACCAGACGCAGGCAAATGCCGCCGCACCATAGAACAAGAATCGCGGCCAGGACGTAAAGCCGGAGATTGGTGCTGTTGCGGGGTGTGTTGGCAGCCACAGATCGCGCCCTCTAGACAAACATGGCGGCCCGCCACAGTTAGGGAAGCCGCCAAGAACCCGGGCCACGGATTGCACGGATAGTCACGGATAATACTTTTTATTCATTAACTGATCCGTGTTCATCCGTGTAGATCCGTGGCCGATCTTTTCTCTGGACGGGCGAGACGTCCGTCCTCCACAACTTACGGCACCGAGATTACGGATACCGAGGCGCTAGCCAGCACCGGCGCGCCGGCATCCAGCGGGGCTGAATCCATGCGGATCACCTGGCCGGCCTGGGGCGGTTGCATTCCGTACTGGCGCGCCAGGCGATCGATGCGATCCGGAGAGCGCAGCGATGCTTCTTCCAGCCGGAGCGTGCGATTCAACTCCGAAAGCTCGTTGCGCTCATTCTTCATGAATTCGATCTTGTAGCCGTACTCGATGGCCTTGAAGTGCTGCCACGTGTAGGTCATGACCAGCAGGAAAAGGCAACTCAGCGCGACGCCGAATTGACGCATCTCGCGGCTGCGCCGAGGGTCTTCGATCTTGATCAACCGCGAATTGTCAAGCGGCTTGGCAAAGTAGATTTCCGGCGTACCCGTCCAGCACGGAGTGCGTCGACGACTTCGAACTGCCCCTTGGACTGCCACGGCGGCGGCGGCCATTTACGCCACCCCAGCCAGATTCGATTCGAACCGCGCCAACTCCGACTGAGCGACCGTGTAAAAGTAGGCAAGTTTCTCTTCCGCCGAACTTACCTGCATGACGCGCTTTTCGGTGCGCTCCACGGTCGCCATTAATTGCTCAATCAACGTTCCGCTATGCATATGTTTTCCTCTTTTCTACCTACCCGCTGAGAACCTGTTTTGTAAAACCTCTAATAACAAATTCACAATTAAATTCTTTCCGCCGCCCGCAATTTGGCGCTGCGCGATCGCGGATTGCGATCAATCTCTTCTTCTCCCGCTGTCACCGGCTTCTTGGTCAGCAACTTGTAGTGACCCTGCTTCACTCCATCGCGGAGAGCATCTTTCACGATGCGGTCCTCCAGCGAGTGAAAGCTGATGATCACCAACCGTCCGCCCGGTTTCAGCAACTGCGGGGCCGCATCCAGCAGCGCCTGCAGGTCTTTCAGTTCGTCGTTTACGAAGATTCGGATTGCCTGGAAAGTTCTGGTCGCCGGATGAATCCTTCTTTCTGCCTGGTTCATTGGCCGGGCCGCGGCTGATACGACATCCGCAAGTTGCGCGGTAGTTCGTATCGGCCGCGACCGGACAATGGCTCTGGCGATTCTCCGCGACCTCCTTTCCTCACCGAATTCGTAAATCAGATTGGCGAGTGTGACCTCGTCGACCTGGTTTACCACTTGTTCGGCGGTCAGCCCGGCTTGCGGATTCATTCGCATGTCGAGCGGTCCTTCCGCCTGAAAACTAAAGCCTCGCGCGGCGTCGTTAAGCTGCAAACTGCTCACGCCTATGTCGGCCAAAATCCCGTCGTAGGTCGTCCGTCGTTCGTCGTTCGCAAGCTCTGCGAAAGACCGATGCAGCAACGTAATCTCCGGCCAGTCGGGTTGGTCAGCGCCTTCGCCAACGACCAACGACGAACGGCCAACGACTAGTCTTTCTCGCGCGATATCCAGCGCCGCCGGATCCTTATCGAGCCCAATCAAATGACCCAGTGCGCCGAGGCGTTTTGCGATTTCGTAACTGTGCCCGCCCAGGCCCACTGTGGCGTCGATATACGTCCCGCCGCGCTTGATCGCTAAAAAGTCGATCGCTTCTTTTAAAAGAACCGGAACATGGCCCGTTTCCCTGCCACTGCCATGCCCAACCCCCTGAGGGGTGTCTGTTGAACCCTCGCCCACTAGATGCCCAATTCGTCGAGCGTCTTCTCATCGTCAGGCGTAAACTTCTCTTCTTCCATCTGCTGCCGGTAGGCTTGCAGGTTGCGAACTTCCAGATACGTCTGGTACCCGATCACTGCCACTTCGCCTTTGATCTGCGCCGCATCGCGCAGCAGTTGCGGCATCAGCAGCCGCCCCTGTCCATCCATCTCGACCAGTTGTCCCCAGTAGTTCACCTTGCTGAGAAACTTTTTCTTCGTCGGATTGAAGGTCGAAAGCCCTGCCAACTTCTGCTCGATCCGCTCCCATTCCTCGAAGGGATACACTTGAGCAACCTTGCCATCGAGGCTGGTGATGTAAAATTGTGTGCCGTACTTCTCGTCGATCACGCGCTTGAATTCCGAGGGAACCTTGAGCCGTCCCTTTTCGTCGACGCGAGTTGGGTGATTGCCGCGAAACATGTGTTCTGCCCTTTACCGGGGCAAGAAGTCTGTGAGCCACAACTGCCACAGCTACGAGGGAGGCGAAAGCGGTCAAAATGCCGGTCGATTGCGGTTCGTTAGGGCCATTTTTGGGGGTGTCAGCTTCAAATTCCACTGGCGCCTCTCAGATTTCCAGTCTCGCCCACGACCTCTACTGCTTCGACCACTTTTTACCACTTTCAACCACATCCTACGCTTAAACTGTTTGTTGTCAATAACAAAGTTGAGGGTTGGCGTCTCTCGAAGGGCTCTCAATCCGAAAGCACTATAAATTGTGGCTAACTGATTCGATGACCACAAGCGGCAGGGCTTACAGTCTAGATTCCATTTTGCGTCTTCTCTTATTCTTCGCCCTTAAGATTCTTAGGTTTAGAGGATTCCTGTGGAAATCGCACTCGACATCGGCAAAAGCCAGAATTTTCTCAGGGAAATCGAGCGGAGGAATGGCGGTTCAATAGATAATTTTCACGGCCAAAAATCTAATAAACGGCACCGTCGGATTGGGTTGAGTGAATCACTCCCTGTTCCACTGAGAGCGAGTAAGACGCACCGCCCGACCCAGTCCACGAGGAAAGATCGAAATGCGCTCCGCTGGCCACTCTGTAAACGGAGACATCGCGGAAGCTGAGCGGGACTTCCTTCTGGCAAACCTCGGGGGCTCGCGTTGGACGCAGGAAGTAAGCGCCGCGGCCTGATCCGACTACCACCGCCTTGCCATCCGCGTCCACCAGGACTGCCGACTTCTCATCAATCGCGACTTCCCGGGGATCCTTCGACCAGCCGTCCTGCATAATTCGCGCCAGGAAGACGAGCGTCCGGCCCATGCGATCGCGCTTGGCGAAGTGGCTGTCGGTAAGCGTGTTTTCCAAGTGCGGATTCGTCAGGAAGTCACGCACGATCGTGACCTGGTTATGGTAGGGATTGGGCAACGCATCCTTCGAATGAAGCTCGCTGTCGTCGGGATCGTTCAAGGCTCCGTAGGCGAACTCTCCCTGCACCGCTAACCCGGCGCTGGTGCCCCCGATGGGTTTCCCATCCGCGATGTGCTGGTTGATCGCATCCTGCACCGGCGTCCCGCGCCAGAAACGTATGTAATTGGCCTGGTCGCCGCCGGCAATAAAAACCGCTTCCGCGTGACGGATAATGCCCGCAACAGCGGGGTCTTCTGCCGCATCGCGATCGGGGATAATCAGCGTGGCCACCGAATTCACTTTGCACAGACCATTGACATAGGAATTGTAGTCACCACTTCCGTGGGCGCGGAGAATCAGGAAGTCTCCGCCATTGGCCTTGCCACATAGCCAGCGAAAGGCTTCGTCGAGGTCATCGCCGCCGCCCATCAGGGCGATTCCGGCCACTGGCTTGGTTTGCGCGTCGTCTTTCTGCCCGATCCGGATGTACTTGTAAGACGCTCCATGGCTTGCCCCGCAGAACAAGAATAGGATTAATAGAAGCGAGAAGTTGCAGAAGAATTTGCTGGACATGGCTGCGAAACAATATATCGCAAATATTTTGAGTTGGCGCGGACATGCCAGGGGTTGTTGTCTGTGATCCACCGCGTGCAGTACGAACAGTGGGTGCCGGTTCCGATCGAGAAGGTTTTCCTATTCTTTGCCAACCCCAGGAATCTGCCGCGCATTATGCCTCCCTCAACCGGAACAAAATTGGCTGACCTAAAACTCTTACCCCCTCCCGCGGCCTCCACGGAACTGTCGGACGGGGTGAACGCCGATTTGCTTGCCGGGGTCGGGTCGGAAATCGTGACCTCGTTTCGCCCCCTTCCCTTTCTTCCGCTGCGCGCGCAATGGATTGCCCTGATCGTCGAGTTCGAATGGAACCATCACTTCGCCGACATACAGAAGAAAGGACCTTTCAAGCGCTTCAAGCATCGCCACGAGTTCTCGGCGGAGACGCGAAGCGGCACGAGCGGGACGACCGTCCGCGATGTGATTGAGTACGACGCCGGCTTCGGGTTGTTAGGTCAGTTGGCTCAGAAGCTTTTCATTGCTCCCGGCCTTAAGCGGACATTCGAGTACCGGCAGAAAATGCTGGAAAAGCTGCTGGCCTAAGCAGGTTTTGGTGGTACACTCCCGCCGTTGTCTCCTATCGCCGTTGGAGAATCCACTACTTGGAGGTGGTGCATGAATATGAACCGCAGTCGGGTTTGGTTGGGCGGCTTAGCCGGGGGCGTGGTCTGGTTGATCTGGAGTTTGCTGGTCGGGCGTTTCATCATTGGGGATGCGCGCTATACGGCGGCGCAGAACGCCGGCCTGTTTTTGAAAGAGCCGCGCTACTCCTTCTTTGTGGGCCAATGGATAGTCATCCTGTTCGTCCTGGCGATCATTGTGGCGCATTTGTACGCTTGGACACGGCAGACCCTGGGCGCAGGCCCGGGGACCGCGCTGAAGATCGGGTTCCTTGTGGGATTCGCCGCGGGCTTCCCGGAGAACTTCGCGCAAGCCTGCTGGTCGCCCATCGAGCGCGTGTTTCCCTTGGGGTGGATGCTGGACATGTGGGTGGGCTCGATTCTGGCAGCGTTGGTCGCAGGATGGCTCTACAAGGATTGAACTCTCGTGTGGAGGCGGGCGATTCGCCCGCCTATTTCACCGGCTCAACCAACACGGCCGTCCCGTAAGCCAACACTTCCGTGACGCCTTGCATAATCTCGGTGGCGTCGTAGCGAGCGCCTACGACTGCGTTTCCACCCAGTTCAGCGGCATGCTGCAGCATCAGATCAAAGGCCTCCGAGCGAGTTTTTTCGCACAGGTTGGTAAGCAGCGTGATGTTGCCGCCGAGAATTGTTTGCAGTCCAGCTCCAATGGTTCCGAAGATGGAGCGCGAGCGAACCACGATGCCGCGCACCACTCCCAGAGTGCGGACCACTCGAAATCCATCCAGCTCAAATTGCGTGGTCACCATGTTGTGGGCGACTGTGCGGCCGGGTGCGCTGTAGCTCATGCCCATAGCGTTCGTCCTCTCTTCTTACAGCTGAAGCACTGAACCTTAGCTGCCTTCCTGCAACACGCTATTCCAATTCCGCCGCAATCACAAATTCCTTTTCTGCCATGTCGTATTCCACGTGAAGCAGATTCGGTTTGCAGCACACCTGGCAATCCTCCACATAGGACTGGCGACGGCCAGCCGACTCATCCACCGTCGTCTGATTGAATTCGCCACAGCCCGCGCATTGGAATCTGGCCTCCACGCTACCATTCTAGGACGAACCAAGCGCTGCTCCGCTGCTGCAATGAGCCGCAGTGATTGCTCACAGCCCGGCCTTCAGATCCGACGCCAGCAGCCGATGGAACAAATGTTCGCCAGCCTCGCGCCGCACCGAAAGCCTTCCCGCGCTATAGGCACGCGACTTCAATCCACGCTGCACCGCCTCGCAGATTCCCAGGTCTTCGTCTTGAACTCTGGCGCCCACCGCGACGCTCTGCTGGTTGTAGTCGCGATGCGCCTCGCTCACGCCGGCAAAATAAAAGTCGAAAATCACGCGGCAGCGATCGACGTCCACGGGCAGCACCATGTTGGTATCCATGTAGCCTTCGTAGCAGTTGATCATCAGGTTGGGATACTGCCAGAAATACCAGGCGCGATCGCCTTTGCGGGTTGCTCCCGTCGCCACATCTTCACTCGAAGCCACCATCGGGCTTGACTGGAGACAATACCGGTCTTCGTTTTCGATGGTGTATTGCTTGTAATCCAGCACCGAACTCAGGCCCTTGTGCAGATGAGGGACGTGATATCCGCCGTCGAGGTAATTGTCGACGAATACCTTCCAGTTGCAGTGGATTTCGTATGCGCGGCTATCGAAATAATGCAGTTTGCTCACGCCGAGCGGCGCCACTCGCGCTGCTAAACCGCCGAGAAAATCTCGCAGCGGCGCCGCACCTGGGTCGAGATTCACAAACACGAACTTTTCCCAAGTCTCGGCTTTCACCGGCGCCAAACCATTCTGTTGCCGGTCGAAGTTCTTCACTCCGTCGAACTCCGGCGTCCCCTTCAGCGAACCATCCAGCCCATAATTCCATCCGTGATAAGGACAATGCAGGATAGAAGCCTGCCCGCAGGATTCCGTTACGACTGCGGCGGCGTGATGGCGGCACACGTTGTGGAAGCCGCGCAATACGCCATCGTTGCCGCGCACCACGACGATCGGCTCTCCCGCCACATTCGCGGTTACGAATTGCCCCGGCCGCTCCACCTGCTCCACGCGTGCGACCATTTGCCAGGTCTTGCTGAAAACCGCCCGGGTTTCGAGTTCGGCGATGCGCGCATCGACGTACCAGGGCGCAGGGATGGTCGAAGCCTCCGGCAGCGGCACGTTCGGGTCGTATGAGGCGAGAATTTCTTGGACCGTCATTGGCGAAATCACGATTACTGTGACAGAAGAATATCGTGCCAGTTAGATTGAGGCTTTGGCAGGATTGCCTCCCGGTTCCGTCCCAATCGCTCTTCGCAGTACATCCAAAAACTGTGCAATCCGTGCTTCTTTTTTCTCGGCCAGATCGCCCTGCCGCCGAAACAATCCAGGATCGAGTTCCTCGATCAGCAGCGCATCCTGAAATCGTTCCACCACCCAATCGAGAATGGAAACGACCATTTCAATATCCAGATCCCGGCGGAGTTCGCCGCGCTCAAGGCCGAAGAGCACGAAGTCCACGCGTCCATAGGGATCTTCGGTAATCACAAAGCGGTTGATCTCCCGCCTTAAAGCCAAGTCCGTCCCATACTGCCCCAGCAGGTAGACGCGGTAAGGAATCCAGTCTTCGCGCAGCATATGCTCGGTCCGCACCAGCCAGTAGTGCAGCACGGCGAAGAAACCGCGTTCCCGGACTTCGGCCGGTACCTTCAGATAAGGAGAGAATGAATACACCGCTTTCTTGTAGGCCTCGAAAAACAACCCATCCTTGCTGCCGAAGTGCTGGAAAATCGAGCCCTTGGCGATGCCCAAGCCCGCTGCAACATCCGCCATCCGCACCGAGTGGTAACCCTGTTCGGCAAACTGGCGCATGGCCGCATCTATAATTTTCGCTCGTTTGCCTTCGGAGCGAGGCCGCGGCGGCAGGTTTCGAAATCGAGGTGGAGAAACAATGCTGCTGCTAATCCCCGTCATAGTTTGACCTCAAGTCATGGCAATGTACCCAATAACTGTTTGAAATTCAACTGTATTCGTCCTGTGTGACCCGTTTCTTTTCCTCCACACTCGATATTCATGACCGGCGGTCGCGGATCTGCATTCAAAGCTGCGGGCTCAATTGGACCGCCCGCCGACAGAGGTTTTACATTGGGAAGGATGATTTCATTGAAATGTTAAGGACACGAGGGAGCATAGAAAACGCCGTGCCGAGGCCATGCCGGTCCGGCCACATCCTCGGAGAGGATTTCGTCCATCGCTGCACACCGCGAAACGATCCAATATAAAGGTCCCGGGACCTCTTGCCGGGAACGGGTCAGCAGCGGATCGCCCGTCCCCTTTGCAACATCCTAGCGCAGAATGCCCAGGGCGATTGTCAAAGGAGCATCATGGAATTGTCATTTTTTTGTTACTTTTCTTGTTGCTGCGTGGGCGTTCACTCGCGAGGGGTCCGCCTTCTCAGCGCCGTTGAGAAAATCACTCGACGCTCAGTGGCGCTCGTAACTCGGACTATCGGGAGCCGGCGGCGGGTAGTCTCGCCCATACATATTCTCGTGGCCCCGCGGCATATTCGTGGCGGGGAGACGCATGGCTCCCAGATTTTTAGCATCCTCAGAAACAGTGACCTCCCGAGTCAGGCGGTTCAATTGCTCGGGGAGCGCGTCTTCGTACCAGATCCTTAACGTGTAACGGCCAGGGGGCACGCGGCGAATGGCGACCCGGCCGCGTGGATCTGAAATCCCGTAGTAAGGGGTGTTCAGCGCAATGACCACGGCACTCATTTCAGAGTGGATGTTGCAGAAAATGTAAGAAATGCCGGGCTTGTCAAAAACCACATTGCGCGTGGTCCCGGCCTCGTACAGGCCGAGATCAAAGCGTTTGCCTTCAAAAAGTGAAAACACGTTGTGAAAAAATGGATCGCGATTGGGAAACTCCACCGCCGAACCAACGGGAACCACAAGGATGTGAGGCTCGAAACTCTTGTTCCTTTGAACCAGGCGTGGGCGATTGGAATCTTGAGGAGTTGGCAAAGCCGGAAGCGCCACGGCCGGAGTCAGCCACAGCACTACGTTCTCCGCTCCATGCGCCTTGCTCTTTTTTCCGCTATTCACCAACGCCACATCTGCGGTTACGGTCATTTCCTGGGCGCAGGCCAGCCCTCCGCAGATCATCAGGACGCAGAAGCAGCCGAAGGTGGATGTTTTCATGCTCAGAACAAGATACCCATCATCAAATTGAATTGATCGGCGCTGTAGCTGGCATCGTCGAGCTCAAACGATCGTAAGTGCCCGTATTCCGCGGAAAATAGCAAATTCGAGCGTGGCCGAAATACGAAGTTCACAAGAGCTCCCCGATTTTGCACTAACAACGGGTTGCCCGATGACCGCACTTCCGCAGCCGTCGGATTGTCGACTCCAGCCGCAGCGTTGAACTCCAGCGTATTTGTGGCCTTGAATTTCAACTGTGACCAGCCACCGATCGTATCAAGGCCGCGCACCGGCGTCGTGGCATAACTTGGGTTGCCTTCATATACCACGCTCTGGCTGATGCCACCGCCAATCCCGCCAATCGCCCGCCCACGATAGAACTCGCCCGTGAAAGCCACGCGGGGGGCCAGCGGAATCTGCCAGTCTGCCATGCCCGCCCAGCCGTCGACGTAATTAGCAGGCCAATCCTGGCGGCTATAGTACCCGGCCGCGCCGAAGCTTAGGGGCTGGCCGAATAAAGTGTGAACCCACGCGCTACGCACTGCATAAGCGGGTTGCCGCGAAAGCTCACCCGGTCCAGGCGCGCGAAAGTACGAAGGTGCCGGAAATTCTCCTGTGAGATTGTCCATGATGCCGCCTTGGACCAAGATGCTCTGATCCGAGGAGAGTTCGAATCGATGCTCTACTCGCACTTGCGGAGTCCACGCCCAAAGATTTCCAGCATAGTTAAGCGGGGGCACCGCGAGCGAGGCAAAAGATGTCGGTGAAAGGGGAGAAAAGAATGCATTATCCTGGCCCACCACGACCGAAGTATCTCTCCAGTCCATTCGCATACTCGCGGTACGCAGGCGGAAAATCCCGGAGTCGACCCCGTTCCAGGTACCAGGGAAACCGCCCGCGAAGTCGGCCTGCAGGCTTGCAGAGGTCTTGGCGCCCGCCACGGTCGGCCCGAAGACTTCCAAACCAATTTCGGACTGCCGCATGGTTGCGCCGAAGTTTCCTGTCCCTGTACTTGGCCCGGTTACAAAGCTGGGAAAGTCCTGGTTGTCGGTCGCCCCGTGAGTATTAAAAAGGTTCAAGAGCACAATGCCGGATAGCCGGACGCGATACTTGGATGCGCTCTCGACCTTGGTCTGATACTGATCGTCAACCTTGCTGTTCACCAGTTGCGCCGATTCTTCGAGGGATGCTACCCGGTCTTCCAGCGACGCAGCCTGGGTTGTTTTCGGTGGCACAGATTGAGCGTTCGGAGGATCGGCATCGGCCAGAGGCGCCGTTTGGTACTGGTCCTTTGGCGGCATGACTGCGGCCGATGGGCTGCCCAAGTGCAACTCGTGTCGCAGTGCCGCATTCTCGGCCCGATACTGGTCAGTTTCCGATCGCATCTCGGCCATCGCCGAGCGCAGTTCGTTGACTTGTTGTTGAAGTTCGTGGATTGCGGCCGCTGTCGAATCGCCCGGCGACGATGACCCTGCCGGACTCGATTCTTGCGACCACGCATGTGACCACGCCAAGATACTGCCCAACAGCAGAAGTAATCCGGCTAGGCCGGTTTTCCGCATCCGACCAGGCAAATCAATCCCCTGTTTCACAAATCGCCCTCCCCAGAGAATTGGAAGTCCACGATATTTGGTGAACCTGCGAGACAGTGTTGGACTCACCCCGCCCACTTCCCGAACGGAATCTTACTCCGACTCCACCCTTTTTGCTCGGGCGAGTGGAGGAATCTCCGGCATTCCTTCCCCACCGCTGTCAGTACTCGACGAGGAAACGATAGGCAGGGTTATGCGAAAAGTCGTCCCTTCCTCGGACGTCTTTTCCACCACCACATCTCCTCCGTGGTCCTGGACAATCTTCTGCACCACGGTCAGCCCCAAGCCGGTTCCGTTTTCCTTGCCGTAACTGATGAAAGGCTCAAAAAGCTTGCCGCGAATCGACTCCGGGATGCCTCGGCCATTGTCCGCGACCCGAATCTGCAGCCCCCCAGAGACCTCGCGCAAATCAACGTTGATTCGCGCATCTTCTCCAGCGCTCGCCTCGCATGCATTCAACAGCAGGTTGTAAAGCGCGCGCTCCAGTTTTTTGGAGTCGAACCAGCCCGTGCTGTCGCCCTCCTGCCGGACCGCAATGCGCACCGTGTGAAAGCGCGGGTGAGTACGCACTGCCTGGACCACGCGCTCGACCGATTCCTTTACGCTTCCATACGTCCGCCGCAAGGACTCGCGGGTTCGGGAGAATTCGAGCAAGGAATCGATCAGTTCGGTCATTTGGTTTACCGCGATCCGAATTTCCTGGTAGAGTTCCTCTCGTTGATCCGTCGACAAGCGGCTTTCGCAGAGGAATTCGGCATTCGCAACGATGGCTGCCAGCGAATGCCGCAGGTCATGCGAGACCGAACTGGCCATTCGCCCGATCGTCGCCAATCGCTCCGCATCGATCAACTCCTGTTGCGTTTTCAAAAGGCTGTCCCGCATGCGGTTGAACGCCCGCGTCACCTCGGCAACTTCATCGTGGCCGCGAGCGTCGAGTTGATAATTGAAATCGCCTCTACCCAAAGCCCGCACTCCAGCCACCAGGTTCCCCAAAGGCCGGGTGAAGGTGTGCGAGATGAAAAACACCAGCGCGCTCCCGCCCAGAACGGCGGTCAGTCCCAGGGCCAGAAGCAAGCGATTCAGACTATCGAGAAAAGCCGTGGCCTGGTCGTAAGATTTGAGCACGCTCAGACGAACGGAAGGGGCCTTGTCCCCTGCAAGCTCCAGAGAGGTTGCCAGGAAACGTTCGTCGCCCAGTTGCACCTGCTCCGGCTCTGGAATTCCCGGAGCAGAATGCACCACCGGGTGCCGCGAAAGCTCAGCTTCGTGCGCGGGATCGAGAGTGCTCCTCACGATGGTATCGCCGTAATAAAAAGCCACCTGGCTGGCCGCGATGCGGCTCACCTGCGATGCCACCGTGTCGTCAATTTCGTAACCGATCACCAGGAATCCCAGCAGATTATTGTCCGCCGCCGGACCCGCATAGATGGGCTTGAGAAAAACCTGGTACAGATGCTGGGCGCCGAACCACCACTGGCTTGAACCTTCCTGGTCAGACGGACGGTTCAGCGACTGCTGCGCCATCTCCCGGGAAAATCCCGGCGTTGCCGTGTGCAGGGCTACCACTTTGCCGGTTCGATCCGCCAGCACAAACAGGTCGCTGCCCCCAAGCCGCCACAAATCCGTAGATGCATCTTGAATCGTAGCCTCGTGCTGAGTGGTCATGAGCGCCCGCAGATTAGGCAGGTCCGCGAGCAACTCAGCCAGGTGGGTCAGCGTAAGTTCGCGTTCCCGGTGGAAATTCTGGTAGGTGCTGACCGAGTTGCGAAGATCCGCGAAGATGCTCTTCTTTACTTGCGCTTGCACGCTGCGCCGCACCAGCAGCAGGCTGGTCCATGTGAGGCCGGCGGAGATCAGCAGCATGGAAAGCAGAAACTTGGTCCGCATCCGAAGTTTCATCACGCTCACCTCTCTCCGCGCCCAAACATTTGGTGGTGGTGCAGTTTGATTGTCATTCCGAACCAGCGTTCTTTGCGCCGTGAGGAATCTGGGCGAGCCGTGCGACGCGCCGCGTCCTTTGCGACGCAATGATCGCGCGTCTGGCTCGCTTCCTTGTCAACTGCACCGCTGCCAGACATTTCGCAGCCCTGGAAGTCAGCGCACAAATTTGTAGCCCATGCCATGAACCGTCCGGAAATGTGTCGGATTGGTTGGATCTTTCTCCAGCTTCTGCCGAAGCTTCAGAATATGATTATCCACCGTGCGGGTGGATGGATAATTCTGGTAACCCCATACCTCGTTCAGTAACTCGTCGCGCGAGATCACCCGGTCGGCATTCTGGATCAGAAACTTCAAAGTCTTGAATTCCTGCGCCGTGAGCACGACCAATTCGCCATTGCGGCTAACTTCCATCTTGGTAAAGTCCACCGAGATTCCAGCAAAACTCACCACATCCCCGGTTCCCGTCCGCTGCGTCCGCCGCAACGCGGCCCGCACCCGGGCCAGCAATTCCCGCGGGCTGAAGGGCTTGGTCACATAATCGTCCGCGCCCAACTCCAGGAGCAATACCTTGTCCGAAACATCGCTGGCGGCGCTTAAAACAATAATCGGAACCGCAGGCGCCTGCTGCTTGATCTCCCGGCAAACATCTCGTCCGGATATGTGGGGCAAGCGTAAATCCAGCACGATCGCAGCCGGCATCGCGCGGCGGAACGCCTCCAGCCCTGCCTTGCCGTCCGGGCTGATTTCAATTGCGAATCCTTCCGTCTCAAATAAACGCTTCAAAACCTTCTGCACTGCATGATCGTCTTCTACGACCAGAATTCGCTCCATCGTGTTCGCCCCCGGACTAAAGTACGGTAATGCCCTGGGCAGAGCGCCGGGGGCACGTTGTAAAGCCGCATCTCGGGTTGTTTCTGCTCGCATCATAGTCGCTCCAGAATCGCTGTTTGCATCAATTCGTCGCCTCAATACTGAACAAGCTTACTACCACTGCACCGCGAATCAGCACCGGGGACAAACTGTTGACAATGTTTTTACAATCTGCAGACATTCGCGAGCCGGGATCCACGCCTGGCGCCCCCAACGCTGTCATCCTGAGACCCGCGCTCTTTGCGGGCCGAAGGATCTGTCCATTTGTCGGTGTTCGCGATACTGCCGGCCCCAACCCCCGGGCAGGAAATCGATACAACTATTCAGGATTGGTTCTGTAGGACCACGAGACCTGCTCGCCGCGGGAGTTTGCCATCCCCCGAGCACTTTCGATCAAGTGATGTTGGGGCGCGAGCGTGCATACGGGATCCGTCGCACTGGCATCGCCGGTGAGCAGAAAGGCTTGGCAGCGGCAACCGCCGAAGTCCTCCGCCCGGCGCTCGCAGCTTCGGCACGGTTCGGGCATCCATTGCTCTCCGCGAAAGCGTTGGAACGCCGCCGACTCTCGCCATACCCACTCCAGCGAATGCTCGCGCACATTGTCAAAGTTCATGCCGGGAATCACTCCCGCCGCGTGGCAAGGCAGCACCTGCCCCGAAGGGTCAATCAACATCAGACGCCGGCCCCAACCGCCCATGCAGGCCTTGGGATAGCGCGCATAGTAATCTGGCACCACGCAATCAATTCTCATCCGGCCCGAAAGCCGCTCTTGCGCCGCTTCCACAATGCGCAAGCAGTTTTCAAGCTGCTCACGGGTAGGAATCAACGTATCCCGATTCTTCAGCGCCCAACCGTAATATTGAGCGTGGGCAATTTCCAGGCGATCCGGCTTCAACCGCTCCGCAAACTCAATCATCTCTTCGACATGATCGAGGTTCTGGCGGTGCACCACGAAGTTCACGGTGAACGCAATCGGGAATCGGCGAATCACTTCCGCCAGAACAACTTTATGCGCATGCGACTTTGTGCCCGCAATCCAGTTCGCGGGTTCGCCTCGTGAATCCTGGAAACTGATTTGAATGTGATCGAGTCCTGCATCCACGAGCCCGGCGAGTCGAGCCTCGGGCAAGCCAATCCCCGAAGTGATCAGGTTGGTATAAAGTCCGGCAGCATGCGAGGCTTCAACCAGATCTTTCAAATCCGCTCGCGCCACTGGCTCACCCCCAGTTAAGTGGAGATGAAGAATTTCCAGGTCTCGAGCTTGCTGAAACACGCGGATCCAATCCTGAGTCGAAAGCTCCGCCTTGGTCCCAATCATCTGCAGAGGATTCGAGCAATACACGCAATGCAAAGGACAGCGATGCGTAATCTCCGCAATCAACGCCAGTGGGTTCGGAATCATGTGGTTGTGGTCATGGGCGTCCACGCCTTCAGTTCCAATATGCCTTCCTTTGTGCACCTTCGTGTTCTTTGTGGTTCTAGCATTTGTACTTCCTCAACCACAAAGGACACGAAGTACACAAAGGAACGCACCGAGCTAGAAATCCACGATCCGCTTCTGCTGCAAGGCTTCCAGAAAGCTGTCGACGTCTTCCCGAATCTTCACCGGATCAGCCCCGCTGTACGTTGCCGAAAGCGCGGTCACGATATCTTGAACCGTGCGTTCCCCGTCGCAAAGTTCCAGGATGTTCTGCCCTGTCCCTTGCACCCGAATCATGCCTTCGGGAAAAAGCACGACTCGTTCATCGCCCGCCGTGCCCCATCGGCAACCAGAGGCGAAACGTGGTTGACTGGAATCAGAAGGACGAGGCACGCTCAGGACTCCTGCATTCGAAACGCTCCCGGCGGCGGCCATCCCGGCTGCACGTAGGCAAAGTAAAGCGCGTCCAACTGCGCCCACAGAATGTCGCACTTCGCCCGCAAGGCTCCGATTGCCATTTCCTGCTCAGCCCGCGTCCGGGCATTTTCGGTCACCCATTGCAGCGCAAACCGCGCATCTTCCGGAGCCTGGTGCAAACGCGCCGTAAAATAATCGAGCCCACCCGAAAGCCACGGATAATGCTGCCGCAAACGATCCATGCGCAGCGCGATCAGGTCGCGCGAGAACAACTCGGTCAGCGACGAAGCCACCGCCTCCAGAAAGCTCCGGCTGCGGACCAGACTTAGGTAAGCATCCACGGCGTAGCGCGTCGCCGGCAACACCTCATCACCGCGCAAGACGCGTTCGCGCTCAAGCCCAGTAGCTTCCGCCAGCTTGATCCAGCGCTCGATGCCGCCTTCCTGGGTCGCATCGCCGTCGTGATCGACCACGCGCTTCCGCCACGCCCGCCGAAAATCCGGATCGTCGCTTCGCGAAAGAATGATGGAATCTTTTATCGGGATAATGCTCTGGTAGTAATAGCGGTTCAAAGCCCAGGCCTGCAGCTGTCCCCGGCTCAACTGGCCTTCGTGCATCATCAGGTGGAAGGGATGCCGATGGTGATAACGTTCTTCCCCCACTTGCCGCAGGCGAGCCTTCAACTCCTCAGCCGAAAGCATCGGAGATTCAATCTTCATTATTTCTGCCGCCAGCTTCAATTCTGTCCTCCGTACAACACAACCTCAACTCTGTCATCCTGAGCGCAGTTGCCGGCGCACAGCGACGGCAACGCAGTCGAAGAGCCTGCCCCGAGCGAAGCCGAGGGGACCCCGGGCACGCCGGTTCCATCGAAGGCGACGCAGGGAGTTCTCCCCGCAAACTCCACCGCATCGCGAGAATGCCTTTCCGCGTTTCTGGTCGTCCCTTCATCCACGGGGTCCTTCGACTCCGTGGATGACAGAGCTTTGCGCACCTTGCGTTGTCGCACTACAGATCGACACTCCATCCATCCTCCGCCACTTCCCAGCCCGCTGCGCGGACTTCGCGATACTCGAAACCGGATTCGTCGAGCATGGGATTTGTGTTGTTCACGTGCACAAAGACTTTCCGTGGACACCGCAATCCCGCGAGTTTGCGCAAACTTCCCTCCGGCCCAGATACGGGAATGTGCCCCATTTCGCGCGCCGTCGATCCGCTCCCCTGCACCTGGATCAATTCGTCGTCGCTCCAGAAAGTTCCATCGAACAATAGCAGATCGGCATCTTCCAGACGCTGCAGCAAGCAGTCGTCTACCGCTGGAACTGCGGGCATGTAGGCGAAACGTCCGCCTGACGATGACGCCACCATCACGCCCAGCAAAGCTTCTTCAGGCGTGAGACTGGCAGCCCGCTCCCGCGGAACATACGCTGGATAGCGACTCCCCAGTGAAAATGTAGTGCAGCCGATTCCCGAATCCTTGCCTTCAATCGTGAGCAGAGGGAAACTTCCATCGGCGCTGATCTCCGTCCACAATACCTGATCAGGCACACGATTCAGCATCCTGAACATGCTGTTGTCCTCGTGCAGAATGCGATGGATCGAAGGCGTGCAATAGATGCGGAAGGGTTGCAGTTCGCGAAGAGACAATAACCCCGCAACCTGATCGATATCGGCGCTGGTCAGCAGAACGCCGCCGATGGGAGAATCCCGCCTTGCGTTCCGTGGGTGAAGCGAGGGCGTGGATTCGATCTGTACCCGTAAATCGGGAGAGGCATTTAACAAGAACCAAGTGCAACCATCATTACTGATCGCTACCTGGGTTTGGGTGCGAATCTTGCCTGCGAAAGTCCCGGCGCGTACAGCCTGGCAGTTGCGGCAGTTGCAATTCCACTGCGGAAAGCCGCCGCCGGCGGCCGAGCCCAGGACTCTTATACGCATCCTTGCCGAGAATTACAGTGCGGCGCTGGCGTAGGAGTTGATCTCACAATTCAACGCCACTTCTTCAAACTTCGGTGCTGTCCATTCCATCTTCTCACCCCCCAAAAATCGGACTAACGGCCTGCGTAGTATACAATTTGCTCCCGGTTTTTTCGATGAAAATCTCAAAGACGCGAACCGTACTTATTTTCAGAGATTTAGCGCAAGGTTACTTTGGAGGATGTCCCGTATCGAGTTGGTGTCCCCACCTTAAGACAGGCTTGTGCTCTGGCCGCGCATGATTTTAACTAGCGATTGGCCCTCCCCTCAAATTCAAAGGAATTCGTGCGCCTGGAGCGACCGTGGTAGAGGATCCGAAGTGGGAGTTGGCGATTCTGGCAACGGTCCAGGGCTTCTATGAGAAGCTCCTGCAACAGGCTGTCGGTGGAGAAGTTCCGGTTCCGGCCGGCCTCGAGGCGATCTCGCTGCAGAGCGATGCCAGCGTACTCGAAACCTTATCCGGCATGCATCGCTGGCTCCGTCTGCTCGACCTGGCGATTACTCCTGCGATGCTGCGACGAGCCTTTACCCCGGACACAGATCCGGAAATCGCCGAAGCAATGCTCCGTTATTTTGCCCGCAACAAAGACACCAGCGATGTCCATCGCGACAAGACCGATCTGATCGCAACGTTCCTTTATCGTCATCCGCGCGTGCCCGGCCAGTGGGAGCGCCGCGGTTACGGCCTCGACGGTTCCCTTCCGCTTTCGCCGTTCGAAATCGCGCTGCTGGAAATCCTCGCCGATGCCGACACGCCTTCGCTCACCGAGGAGCACGTGCAGATCCTGCGCCGCTTCGATCAACTGCAGGAAGAAGCGGAAGGCTTCCAAGACCTCCATGCGCTGCTCGACTCCGGAATCATTCCACGGGTGCGCGAACTGAAGCAGTCCCTCGATACTTCCTTTTACCATCCTGGCGTCCTGGCCACTATCGCGCCCTACAACACCGCCTTTGGCAAGAAGTTTGACGCGCTGTTCCATCAGGCCGCCACGGAAATCAAGAATTTCGCGGAAGTCCTCGAGGAACAGGGTGGCAGCGTTCTCGGCAACGTGGACGGCGTGGACGTCACCGTCGAGCACATTGCCGCTTTAGAGGAAAGTGAACTGCTTCGCATCGACTACGGCGCCGCCCTCGACAAATTCCGGCGCGTCTCCAAGCTGAAGCAGACTCTGGACCAACGCCCGCCCGTTCTCCACAGCCCGCGCCTGGTTCGTTCACCGGTGAAAGCGAACGTTGGCGGGCCAGCCAAACTTTCTTCATTTCCACGCCAGCGTCCGGTGCTCGATCTGCAAGCCGTGAGCTCAGCCGTTACTCCGCAGCAGATTTCAACCGAAGAAAGCAAGCTCGTTCGCATCGAGGAATCGATTCGCGTCTTCGTCCGCGTGGCCGAACCGAAATTCCGCCAGGTTGTCCCCATGCGTTTCTTCAATCTCGTTCTGACGTCCGCGGAAGCCGATGCTTATTGCGCCGACTATCTGGAAGAGAAGAGCGTTCGAGCGGGAGTCGCACGCGTGATGTTGCGCCTGGTCGCCGTGGTCGCGCGCATGACTACGGAACTCGAAGAACTCAAACGCGCCGAGAACTCCGAGTCTCTGTGGAGGTTGCATGCCGACTCGCTGGTCGTGCTGCTGGAGATCGGCCGCACGGTAAAGCAAAACGCGGCACGAGTCATGGCCTTGGCGGAACAGCGCGGTGCCAAGGAGGAAGCAGATAAGATCCGCGCCCCGCTGCAAAAACTGCACGACTGCTCTGAGTTGGTCGAGAAGACACTCAGCGGAGTTCCCCACCAAAAGACCCTGGGCGCCAGCAACGCCAGTTGACGTTCTCCGGAAAAAAGAAAAGACGGGCAGCTTGCCCGTCTTCCTGAAAGCTGAGAGCTGATGGCTGTTAGCTTTAGTTGATATCGAACTGCTCCTGGTGCAGCGCGGGATCGCTCTTCACAATCACGGTTCGCTTAGTTAGCTCTTCCATCTCGGTGAGGAAGCGTCCGTTATTCGACTTCAGCACCTTGGCGATTTCGGGATTTACTCGCAGCATCACGTCGGCGTGATCGAGGTGCTTGGCCATCTTGCGCATTTCGACATAAATGTCGTTGCACACCGTAGTCACCGACTTCACGTACCCCGTGGCCTCGCAATACGGGCATGGCGAGCCGATGGTGCGCTCGAGCGATTGCTTCACTCGTTTCCGCGTTATGGCAACTAATCCAAAGTCGTTGAACTGCAAAACTTTGGACGGGGCGCGGTCGCTGCGCAGCGCTTCTTCCAGCGCTTGCATGACTTTTTGCCGGTTGCGGCGCTCGTCCATGTCGATGAAATCGATGATGATGATGCCGCCCAGATCGCGCAGCCGGACTTGGCGCACGATTTCCTTGATGGCATCGACGTTGGTCTTGACGATCGTGTCTTCCAGGCGAGCCGTCTTGCCCACGTATTTGCCGGTGTTGACATCGATCGCAACCAGCGCCTCGGTCTGATTGATCACGATGTAGCCGCCGCTCTTCAGCCAGACTTTCGACTTGAGCGCTTTGTTGATTTCCTCGTTCAGGCCGAACTGCTCGAACAGTGGGATTTCCTTGCTGTACAGCTTGACCCGCCGCACCAGCGCAGGCTGAAAGCGGTTGGCGAAGCGCAGCACGCGTTCATATTCCTGCTCGGTATCGACCCAGATCGCGGTGAAGTCTGATGTAACCTGGTCGCGGAGCACGCGCTCGACCACGTTCAAGTCGTGATAGATAAGGGTGGGCCCTTTTCCGTTGTCGGCGCGAGTCTTGATCTCGGACCATAGATTCTTCAGGAAGCGAATATCGGCGCGCAACTCTTCTTCGGACGCTCCTTGCGCCGCCGTTCGCACAATGAAGCCGCCGTGTCCGTTCTCGCGCTCGCTGATGATGATGCGCTTCAAGCGCTGCCGCTCTTCTTCCGAAGCAATCTTTCGCGACACTCCGGTGTGATTCACCGTGGGCATGTAAACCAAAAAGCGGCCAGGCAGGGCGATGTGACTGGTAATGCGCGCGCCCTTCTTGCCAATGGGTTCCTTGGCGATCTGAACCAGGATTTCCTGGCCTTCCTTGAGCAGTTCCGTGATTAACGGCACGTTCTGCTGTTCGTTCCGGCGAAAGCGTCGAGCCCCGCCTCCGCCGCGGCGTCCACGCTGGCCGCGCCGGTCAAATGCGGGACGCGCCGCGCGTTGCGTATAAGCCGCCGTTTCCGCCGGGGCCCGAACTTCAACCCGGGCATCCACTGTACCGTTGCCGCGCGCCTCGGCATCGAGAAGCGCTTCAGCTTCCGCCTGGGCTTGCTCAAGTTCCGCTTCTTCGGCTTCCTTGGCTTCTTGTTCCGCAACCGCTTCGTCAACTTCTTCTTCGCCGACGGCAGGCTCGTCCATGCCGCCTTCGATCACAAACGGTTCGGGAGCTAGGGCCTCGCTGGCCGTTTCTGCCGGCTCGCCAGAGGCTGCGATTTCCCGCGGTGCAGGCTCGCCATAATCTCCGGCAGTTCGAGTTTCCTCTTCCATTTCCTGTTCTTCGAAGACTGCGTCTTCCTCGAGATCTTCGGCGTCGTAAGACACCAGGTCGGCTTCTTCCTCTTCGATTTCTTCCTCCACCATGGTTCCCGCAGCGGCGGGCAGTGGAGTTTGATCGGAATGCTCTGCTACGGTTATCAACTTTTCGTCCCAGGTGTCGTCACGGACGTCCGCAGGTTCGGCATCCGCTCCGCCAAACACGGCTGCCACATTCATCTCGTGCCGCCGCTTTTGTTCACGATCCCACTCGGAGGATCCAACTTGGGCATTCGCTGCCGCGCCTTTTGCTCGGTCATGTGTCGTTTTGTCTTGAGGTTCGGAGATCGCCGCTTGCCGCTCCACTTCTGGTTTCGCAAACAAGGGCTCGTCATCGGGAAACGCTGCGGTAACAGGAACCACCGCGTCCGGATTCGGACTGGCAGGCCGTGTTCCGGCTCGCGATTGCGTCTGCGCCAGGCGCTGATATTTTGAGATCGATTCACCGGGTAGCATGATTGGCTGGTATCCCGGCGGCGGACCATATTCGGAGCGCTGGCTACGTTCTGGACGATCCGATTTTTCCGAGCGATCCGTTCGTTCCGGACGATCCAATTTTTCCGGACGTTCCGATCTTTCCGGACGATCCGCGCGCGGCGCCTCTGAAGTGGGCCGGGCAAACTTGGATTCCGGCATGCGCTCCCCGCGGCGTCCCCGTCGGCGACGGCTCCGCCAATCCCCGCGTCCCTCGCGGTTTTCGCCAGCATTGGGCCGTTCGCGATTCTCCCCCGGCTGGCCGGTTGGCTCAGCATGCTCCTCCATGGCGGCGAGTGGTTCGACGTCGGGCGCGGCGCTTCTGGCCTCAGTCGCGGAAGGCTGAGTCTCCATCCGCGTTGGCGATTGATAAGGTTGTGATGGAGCAAGGTTGGTGGGGATTTCCTCGACTTCGTCTTCGTCCTGCAATTCCATGAAGTCGGAAACATAAAGGAAGGCGTCCCGCTCCAAGCCGATATCCACGAACGCGGATTGCATGCCCGGCAAAACCCGGGTTACCCTCCCTTTGTAGATGGAACCAGCTAAGGTGTATTCGTTTTCGCGTTCCAGGTAAATTTCAGCGAGCAGATCGTCCTCCACCAAACCCACCTTGGTTTCGTGAGGGGTGGTAGACACAAATAGTTCTTTGGTCATACGGACTCCGGTTCCGCGCCGTCAAGCGGCGGCAGAATTCACCGGAACATAGGCAGGAAAGGGCCGGGAGAATTAAGCGTTGCGATATCCGCCCCGCGCAAGGGACGGCTGGGGCCACGGAGTTTTCTCCGAGACCGCACTCGTTGCACAAACTTGGAAATCTTTCGCACTTATCGCAATTGCGCTTGCCAAGGTTTGTGACCGCTCTCACAAAAACCTTCTCAGGTCTTCGGGGGGGCCGTTACCCGCCTGGCAGCGTCTTAGCTTCAATCCTGTCCCGGCCGTTCACTGCTGTTCTGGCCGGTGAGTGCCCTCTTTACGCGAGGGCGATCGTAATTTTCTTTGGGCCATGCATGGCTGGCATGGCAACTTTCCTTGCCTTCTTCCCCTGTTTCAGTTCACGAAACGGCGCATCCGCACATTCATCACGATTCCCAGCGCCAAAAACGTAAACAGGACGGAAGATCCGCCATAACTCATTAAGGGCAAGGGTATTCCAGTAACCGGCATAAAACCGACCACCATACCCACATTAACCAGGATGTGAAAGCTAAGCACAGCCACCACACCCATTACCACGAATGTGCCGGCGCGGTCGGGCGCCGTTTGCGCATTCTGGGTCAAACGCATCAGCACGATAAAGTATAACAGCAATACCGTGAGGGCGCCCACAAATCCATGTTCCTCGGCAAAAGCCGCGAATATAAAGTCCGTTTGTGGCACCGGCAGAAACGCCAAGTGGGTCTGGGAGCCGGCACTACTGCCCCAAAGCCCACCCGAACCTACCGCGATCAGGGATTGAATAACCTGGTACCCAGAGCCCTGGCTGTCGGCTTCGGGTTGCATAAAGCTGGTAAGCCGCTCGCGCTGATAGGGCTTCAGCACATGGAACGCCACCGGCATCATCAATCCCGCCAGCACCACCACGGTCAGCGCTTGCTTCAGGCGAACTCCGCCCAGGAATAACCCTATGATCGCGATTGGGATATAGGTCAGCGCCGTCCCCAGATCGGGCTGAGCCAGCACCAGCAGCATGGGGAAACCCACAATCGCCCCCGCCTTGATGAAGTCAGGCCAGGAAAGTTCCCGCTGGTGCAAGTCGGCAAAGTATTTTGCCACCGCCAGAATCAGAATCAGCTTAACCCACTCGGATGGCTGGAAATGTCCTCCGCCAGGCATTTTGATCCAGCGCCGCGCTCCCAGATATTTCTGCCCGAAGATGATCACCGTCAGCAGCGAGGCAATTGCGACGATATACATCCAGTGAACTCCATCGAGCAGTTTCTGATAATTGATAAAACTCATCAGGAACATGCTGGCAATTCCGCCGCAGATCCAATAAACCTGCTTGATGTGCGCTCCGGCAAATTTGGTATGCGCCGTGGCGCTGCGAATTTCCAGCACGCCCAGCCCGCAAATCAGCAGGACAAAGATGAGCAGCAGCCAGTCAAAATCGCGGAATGAAATATAGCGTGACATGAAATCGGTCGTTGGTCATTCGTCGTTGGTCGTTCGCTTAATCGTTCGCTTCAAAACAAATTGTCATCCCGAGCGGAGCATGATCGGTCGCTCGCGACCGATCATGCGAAGTCGAAGGACCCCGCGTCCGCCAATCGCGCGACAAACCCGAAAGGCATTCTC